>Ga0105047_10016494_pt1 | contig 11574 bp, 10 predicted proteins | sample MAT04_FD_78384 | JGI IMG/M metagenome (GOLD analysis project Ga0105047, IMG submission 78384) | Freshwater microbial communities from Lake Fryxell liftoff mats and glacier meltwater in Antarctica - MAT-04 (megahit assembly) | ecosystem: Environmental > Aquatic > Freshwater > Ice > Liftoff... | reverse complement strand
GGGCCTGCTCTGGGGCCATGTAGGCGGGGGTACCGAGGACTGCCCCGATTTGTGTCAGGTCCGGAGGAAGCTTGCTTGCCTCGCCTCCCGGTGCCGCCGTGGGGTCCGCGGTTCGTAGCTCGCGCGCCAGGCCCCAGTCCATGACTTGAACTTCCCCGAACTCGCCGAGCATCACATTTCCGGGCTTCAAATCGCGGTGAATGATGCCCTGAGCGTGTGCGAACCCGACGGCTTGCGAGATCTGTTCGAACACTTGCACGAAGCGGGGCAAGTCGAAGTCGAGGTTCGGACGGGCCTTCAACTCGTCGGCCAAAGTGCGGCCGCGAATCCGTTTCATCACCAAATACGGTGAACCGTTGCCCAGCGTGCCCAGGGAATAAATCGGTGGAATGTTCGGATGCGGCAACTTTGCGGTGATCTTCGATTCGATCAGGAACCGGTCTGCGTTGGCCCCGGGCAGCAACAGTTTGATTGCCACTTCTCGGTCGAGCAATTCCTCCCGGCCCGCCAGCACGCGCCCCATGCCGCCGCGGGCGATCTCGCTGGTGATGACGTAACCAGGGATCGGCGGACAATCCCCGACCGGAACATTCTCGTTCGGAACTGCGGTCGACGCCTCGTGGTTCAGGGCGTCGTATTCGTCCCGTGTCGACAATTCCTCTTGGGAATTCGGTTGATCGAGACCATGGGGAGGTTTCAGCGATCGCGTTTCGGGGGACATGATCGGCAACTCCCAATCCGTAATTCTAGCCAAACTGCAACCCAGGCGAGCAGGAGTGAGAAGCGGCTTACGCCCCCGGTCGCCAGATTCCATGATACCGTACGCGGTCTATCGCACTTCTTGCAGGTGTGTGGTAAATTCGATCTCGTTCAAAACTCCCTACACTCGGTGGCGATATGTCTTCCGTCGCAATTCGTTCCATCGCCATCATGCTGAGTCTGTTCATTTCGTCTACGCCGGTTAGGGCCGACCCCAAATCAGCAATTGTCGTCATCCTGAAAACCAGCCAGGGCGACGTCGAAATCGAACTGGATGCCGCGAAGGCCCTTGCCACGGTGGCGAACTTCTTGAAGTACGTCGATGCCAAGTTCTACGACGGCGGCCGCTTTCACCGCACGGTCACGCTGGATAACCAACCGCAGAACAAAGTCAAAATCGAAGTGATTCAGGGCGGGATCAACCCCGAGAAGATGAAGGACGAGTTCCCGGCGATCAAACTGGAGAAAACCTCCGACACGAAACTCCTGCACAAAGACGGCACCATCTCCATGGCCCGCGATGGCCCCGACACGGCGACTTCGGACTTCTTCCTCTGCATCGGCGACCAACCCGAACTCGACTTCGGCGGCAAACGTAACCCCGATGGCCAGGGCTTCGCCGCATTCGGTCGGGTGGTCAAAGGGATGGACGTGGTGAAAGCGATTCAAAAGTCGAAAGCGGAGGGGCAGATGCTGAAACCGGCGGTGGAAATTACGTCGGTGCGACGCAAGGAGTAGTCGGCACATGGATTGATTTCGAATTCCGGTCCGGTTACTCTCGCGAAATGAAAGTACGCGAAGTACTCCGGCTGCTAAAACGCGATGGCTGGTATCAGGTAAAATCCAAAGACAGTCATCGTCAATTCAAGCATCCGACCAAACCGGGTCGTGTCACGGTGGCGGGATTGCCGAGTCATACGATTCCACCGGGGACGCTAGATAGTATTTTCCACCAAGCGGGTTGGACTCAATAAAAGAGAATTCAATGAAGCGGTACGCAATCGTGATCGAAGATGCTGGAACGAATTTGGCAGCGTACGTTCCAGACTTTCCCGGGTGCATTGCCACCGGTAACACAATTGAAGAGCTCGAGTTGTCAATCCGCGAAGCACTCGAAATGCACATCGAAGGAATGATCGAGGATGGATTGCCGATTCCGGAACCATCGAGTCGAGTGGAGTACGTGGAAATCAATGGTTGATGGTTCTACTTCCCCACAAACTTCCCCACCGTCTCCAAAAACTCATCGTTCGATTTGGTCTTCGAGATCTGTTTGAGCAGTGCCTCCATCGCTTCGTCGGGCTTTCGCATCTGCAACAAACTCCGGCGAAGCAGATTGATCCGTTCGAGCATGTCCGGTGGCAGTAGCCGTTCTTCTTTTCGTGTCCCGGAAGCCGCAAGATCGATCGCGGGGTACAGCCGCTTCTCCGCGAGTTTCCGGTCGAGCACGATTTCCATGTTCCCGGTGCCCTTGAACTCCTGGAAGATCACGTCATCCATGCGGGAGTTAGTTTCGACGAGCACGGTGCCGAGGATCGTGAGGGTGCCGCCTTCCTCGAACGCGCGGGCGGCCCCGAAGAGGCGTTTAGGAACATCCAGCGCCCGGCTATCCATCCCGCCGGACATGGTCTTGCCGCTGCCGACGAACTTGTTGTACGCCCGGGCCAGCCGCGTCAGGCTATCCAAGAGAATGAACACGTCTTTGCCTTGTTCGGTCAATCGGCGAGCGCGTTCGAGCACCAGTTCCGCGGTGCGAACGTGCACAACCGCATCCTGATCGTTGCTCGACGCGATGACTTCGCCTTTCACGCTACGGCGGAACTCGGTCACTTCCTCGGGCCGTTCATCGACGAGCAAAACGATCAGGTGCATCTCCGGGTAGTTGGTCGTCACGGCGTGGGCGATGTGCGAAAGTAGCACCGTCTTCCCGGACCGCGGCGGCGAGACAATCAATCCGCGTTGCCCCATGCCAACGGGCGTGAACAAATCCATCACTCGCGTGGTCAGTGGCTCGGCCCCGGTTTCCAGCTTCAACCACCGTGTTGGGTCGGTGGCGGTCAGTTCGTCCCAATTCCGCGGTTTGAACTTACTCGGATCTGCCCCTTCAATTTGCTCGATGCTCATCAGTCGCGGACCATTCATGCCCGGACCAACTAGGCCGGGGCCCCCGCGTCGCGGCAGTTCGATCGGCCCGCCGATGAGCAAGCCCTGTTTCAGCTTGAAGCGATGAATAAGCGGCAGCGGCACGAGCGGATCACTCGGCCGGGCTAAAAGGTGTTTGGCCGGGTCGCGCAAGTACCCAAACCCCTTGGGGGTGATTTCCAAAACGCCTTGATGCATGGCGGGACGAGTCGAAGTCATCGGGTCGGCTTTCGGGGTTGTACGGCACCGTCCGCATTCGCGGCGAGACGCACGACCTAAAACTCAGGGGACAGAAACGGCAAACCAAGGGGTGCGATCGACGGGAACCGTCGGCGGTCGGCGACGCGGATGGCGGATGCGAGCCGACTGTGACGTTGGAGATTCTACCGCTCTCATTGGTAAGGGCCAATAGGAAAAGCCCCAGACAATTCCTCGGTATCCCGCGAACGGTTCCGGATAGCTAAGATAGAGGGAACCCCGAACCCCGCAGGCCGCGACGCATGAAGACCCCCCGGAAGTACCTCTTCCCGAACGTGATCGAATTGAACCTCCAGGCCGGCCGGCCGCTGGGCGTGAACATCTACCTCATCGATGGCGGCACCGAGTTCGTCCTCATCGACGTCGGCCAGGACGATACCTTCGACGAAGTCCTCGACCTCATTCGCAGCCTCGATTTCCCGCTTTCGAAATGCAAAATGTTGATCGCCTCCCACGCGGATGCGGATCACGTGCAGGCGCTCGCCCAGGCTAGGGACCGGCTCAAGACGAAAACCGGGGCCCACGCTCGTGCCGCGGCGGCTATCGAATCGGGCGATCTCATCGAGACGTATGCCAGCATCTCGGCTCAGAATTTCAGCATCCCGATGCCGAAGTGCAAGATCGACGTGAAACTCAAAGACGGCGACGTCCTCAAGGTCGGCAAGTTGAAACTTGAAGTTTGGAGTACCCCCGGCCACACCCCGGGCCAACTCAGCTTCAAACTCGATAACCTGCTCTTCAGCGGCGACAACATTTACAAAGACACCTGCGTCGGCGTCATCGATGCCCACCACGGGTCGAGCATTCCGGATTACATCAACTCCCTCCAACGCATCCTGACGGACGATGCCGCATTCATATTGCCGAGCCACGGGCCGGCGTTTCGCAAAGACCCCGCAATTATCCAGGCGGCGATCGACCGGCTCACCCGGTATCAATACATGGCCGACTTTGGCACCTGTGCGATTAGTTGGCCGTTGCAGGAAGAGTGGGAGAAGGACATTCTGGCGGGGAAGATGCCTTCATTTGACTGAAACTTCCAAAAGACAAAGGACAAAAAACAAACAAGAAAGACAGAAACGACAAGGAACAAAATCAAACAAGAAAAGACAAATGACAAGTGACCAATGACAAATGACGGTTCACCACAAGAGAAGTATGTCGAACTCGCCGAGGTCGCGGGCGGGTTCATTCACGAAATCAAGAACCATCTCAATACCTTGTCGTTGAATCTGCAATTGCTCGGCGAAGACTTCGAGAACCCCGAGACACCGCGGGAGCGGAAGGCCCGGGATCGCGTTTGTCAGTTGACGGAGGAGTGCCGTCGGTTGGCAGATCTTTCGAATGACTTCTTGCGATTTGCCCATATCGCCGAGTTGAAGAAAGTTCCGACATCGATGGATGAACTCGTCAACCGGCTCATCGACTTTCTAGGGCCGACGGCGCGGTCGCAGAACGTCACTATTCACTGGCATGCCGCCGCGGATTTGCCGCTCGTGCTGCTCGACGCGGAGATGTTCGAGAAGGTGCTTTTGAATTTGATGTTGAACGCCGAGGACGCGATGCCGGAGGGGGGAACGCTGACCATCCAAGCCACGGCCGTTGATGGAATCGTTTTGCTCGATGTCATCGACACGGGTTGTGGCATGGATGCGGCGTTAGCGGATCGCGTGTTTCAACCGTTCGTCACCACCAAACAGGGCGGGCACGGGCTCGGCTTGGCCACGGCGAAGAAAATCGTGCTGGCCCACGGCGGGGATATTGCCGTGCAGAGTGCCCCGGGGCGAGGCACGAAATTCACGGTGCGATTGCCGGTTTAAGGCAGTTGTCTCACTTCTTCAAATTCCACAGTCGGTATCGTCTTCACGCCGCGAGCTTCATCTTTTACATCGATCGGGAATCCATTTCGACCCTCGGGGCCTTTGTGGAAACCGAGTTCGTGCCAGTAGTGGATTCGCCACTTGCCCGTTGGGGCTTTCGGGATGACAAAGTCGCCATCTTCGTCGGTGATCGCAAAGTAGGGATGATCGAAGATGCGAACGTAGCCGCGCATCCAATAGTGAATCGAGGACTCGAACACGGCGATGCGGCCTTTAAGCGGATCGGTTGTCCACGAGGTTTCGGGCTTTTGCGTGCGGTTCGATTGTTGTTCGCTATTGTCGAATTTGATGTTATCAAACACCTGCTGATCGTTGCGGTACTCGATACGATCGCCGAGACGGGCCGCGAGGATGCGGCGATCATACCGGCAGTATTCGCTTTTCACGACGTACGTCGTCGGCTTCGCGTCCTTGAGCGTGGGGTGGATTTTCTCAACGGGGAACAGGACATTCTTCTCCACGGAATCCGGACGAAGCGAGACGACCACGTTCTTCAAACCGCGAGTTTTTGGAGCGACGAGGACCTTATCCTCGAAGATGGGGCCGCCGCGTAATGCGTACTCCTTGTCTTGCCCAACGCCGCCGAGATTGACCGGCGGGTTATTGGGAATGTCGGCCTTCTCGGGCCACACAATCCGCCCGCGAATGGTCACCCAGTCCGCATCGGCGGGAACGGGTGCGGAGTACGCGAACCCGATTCCGACGGCGTAGAACAAGGCGATGCTAAGGAAACGCAATCGTGGCATGGGTGCCCTCCTGCGAGTGATTGTCGTCAATCTCGTGGGGAATCGCAAACGGTTGTTACAGTTGAGAAAGCGCACGGACCTCGGTCCGTGCGCTTTGGGTCACATTCTACTTACTGCTCAAAACCCCTTGCCACAACAACACTAATAACCCCACACCTAACAGCAATCGATAGACGATGAACACAGTCATGGAATAGCGTTTCAAGAACCGCAAGAGCACAGCGATGGATGCGTATCCAACAACGGCAGAGACAACGAGACCAACACCGAGGGCCAAGAGGTCATCGCTGGAACTGAACAGCCCGTCTGGCTTTTTTGCTGCGTCGTACAGCTCCTTCACCCCTGCGGCAAACACTGCCGGGAGCGAAAGCAGAAACGAAAATCGTGCCGCTGCGGGTCGAGAGATTCCAGCGAACAGACCGCCGGAAATCGTCGTTCCCGAGCGGCTGGCCCCCGGCATCAACGCCAGGGCTTGCCAGAGCCCGATCCACACTGCGTGCGGCCAGCGGATGCCGACTTCTTCGACTTTCGGCTTCCGTCGAAAGTGCGCCCACACCTCGGCCGCGGCCATCAGTAACGCGAACACAATCGCCACCCAGGCCATTGCGGGAACGTTGTAAAACGTTGCCTTCAACCACGAATGAAACAGCCCGCCGACAATCACAACCGGAACAGTGCCCAACACGATCAACCACGCCATCCGCGACTCGGGCGACGCCGCGAATCTTTTCGCCAAAGTCTCCGTCACGACGGCCCGGGTGAGCGTGTAAATGTCCTTCCAAAAGTAAATCAACACGGCCACGAGCGTGCCGAGTTGCACGATCACCGTAAACGGGTTGTCTTTGACGTCTTGATCGGGGTGAAGCAATTTTTGAACGACTAGCAAGTGAGCCGTGCTACTGATTGGCAGGAATTCCGTGAGCCCTTGAACGACGCCGAGCAACGCGGCTTCCCAGAGCGACATGCAATACCTCGGACGAAAACGCGGCGATCTTCCACGCCTTTGTTCTACCGAATTACGGGGCTTCGAGCACTTTTCGCCAGCGGCGTGGGAGTGCCGCGAATGCAGCTTGATAGGTTCCTTCCAACAGAAGTTCCACCGCGCCGCCCGGTTCCAGGATCACCGGCATGTCGGGCAATACCTCGCCAACGGCAACCGGTTCAATGAACGCTTTTATTGTCGTACTCGACTCGTAGGCCACAAGTGTTAGCGGTTTTCCACTCGGTGGGAGGAACTCGACATCGCCCTCAACGAGTTGCCAGATCGACGCATGGATGCCGTGCGGATCTCGCCGAGTTGGTGGAAACAAATCGAGTAGTAAAAGGTGAATCCGACGATTGAGTAATGAACAAACTTTGTTGAGGAACTCTTGGAAAACGACTTCTCCAGCATTATTTCCGGGCGAGACAATTTCGATCATGGCAACGATCCGGTCATCACTGATGTGCCGTATCGCGATGATGCTCTTCCGCCGGCAAAGAAACTCTGCGTCGCTTTGCGCCGTGATTTTCGCGTATGGTTTCGTTAACGGGACTGTCGCCACATTCCCTGTTGAAGTCGAGGAATCATCCGAGACGAGCGACTGCAAAGCAAGTCCATCGGGACCGAATGGTGGAGTTTGCTGCTCCGCCATAGCGTAATAATCTTGCGGTAGGATCCTGTCGTTCAGAACACGCTTGATTTCTTCAATCCATGCATGATGAAAGTCGTGAAAGATCCCTGCTTCAACTCGCTTCCAATCGTGAATCGGCATGACAAACCCTCCGCGATGAACTTCTCCATTATCATATTACGCAGTCAATCATCCCCAAAGAACCCTGGCTTCAAGAGCTTTTGCCCACCCGTGGCGGTGTAATAGCCGTAACCGGCGAGGGCGAGCATGAATAGCACGATCACCAGCGATTGGGTGAAATACCAGGCACTGGTATCCGTGGTGAGAGGCCCGGCGTTCGTCAGCTCGTAGGTGAAGTACATCCAAAATAGACAGCCCAGCCCGAAACGCATGATAATGAAGTATTCGACCGTCATGACAATCGCAATCCAGAGTGCATAGATGACAACGGCGATGGTTGGATAACCATAGGAAATCATAAACATGCTGTAGCCCAGCACGGGAAGTAACGCGAACACACTGACAACCAGCCACCGCTTGCGGAAGATCAGCGAAAACAGCAACAGGAGGAAAACTCCAAACAGCGGGCCGGCCAAACTGCTTTGGAATACGAACGCGATGGTGTCGAACCCCGAGGAACCGGCGACCCGTCGGACATGTTCGTTACCCGGAAACCAGATATCGAACAGTCCCACAGTCGATCCGAAAGATCGGAGAACGACACCGAACGCATTGACACAACACCCGCAGGCCACGCCGAAAAGAAGGTCGCGCCCTACCAGAGGGTTGCGGATTCGCCCCGCGAGTAACCGGACCCATCCGGTCATGCGACCTGGCCACCGCCGACGAATCACGGGTTCCGCAGCCAAGTAGAGCGCCATCGTCTGAACGGCCCCGATCGCGGCACCCCCCAGGGCGATGCAAAGGAGACTCCACTCGCCGAAAAAGCTCCCGGAATGGGAGGACTGCAACAGCCAGATTGCCAGCGAGCACAGTGTGAAGGCGATTCCAAGTCGGGTCGCGGTCCGCAGATCGGCTTGACCCCGTCGATAGTTCCGCACCGCCAATAACAGCGCGGCAATGATGACGGAAAGATAAACCCCCAGCGACATGACGAGATACGCTGAGCCCCCCGCTTGATCTTGAACTGGGTCGCGTTCGGCGGGGGTCCACTCGCCAACAACTCGGAAGAAAACCGGTCGCCCACGATACGAAGCGGCTTCCACCCGCACGGGAAGATCCGGGCGGTCCGGGTAAGTCCCCGACCATGCGACTCTGGAATCACAAACGCACGGCGGAGTCCATTCTGGAGTTTCTTCGCGAAACGATGCCCGAGTGAGCCCGGCCAGCCGGAACGTCGTGTCCCAATTCGCCGGGCTCGACGACGGGGGTTCTTTCAAGTCTTTTTGCGGTGGGATGGCGTAGAAATCGATCAGCCTGCCACGAGAATCGAGAACGACTCCGGACATCCCGGGGACGCTCGTCGGTGGATTCGTCGCGGTCAAGTTAGGGATGATGCCGGAATCCGTCGCGCTGGGGTCCAGTGAAGCCACCAGCGGAACCGGCGACTGCCGGAACACGAACGAGTAGACCGGCGGTTGCCCCTCGGCGAAGGATTTTTCCCCGGCGGCCGAGGCCCGGGGATAGACTCGCGGATCGCTGCGATAGAACGAAGCGCTGTGCGGCATGCGCTCCGGGTAACCCAGTTCCGCGATCACTTGCCGACTTCGACGGGCCATTTCCTCGGGTGATTCAGTTAACTTGGCTCGCCGATGCGGTGCCGCAACATCATTACTAATTGCAATCACTGCCAGCGAAACCACTGTCATCAGTACGAGCAACACCCCCGTTCGCGGTCGTATCAAGCCGATTTCACCCGCCTCGGCGACTAGTTGCGGCGACGGCGTTTCCCCCGCAGCCACGGCGGCCGCCAACGGGTCCCCCCCGGGCAAACTGGCGAGCACCTCGCTCGCACTGCGCGGCCGGTCCGCGGGGTCCGCGGCCAAGCAGCGCACAATCACTCGTTCAACCGATGGGTTCATTCCCGCGGCGTGGTCCGAGGGCTTCGACGACAGCCCGTCGGAATACTGCTTCGCAAGTTCTCCCCGGGTCTCCGCGGGGAACGCCCGTTTGCCCGTGAAGACCTCGTAAAGCACGAGCCCCAGCGCGAAGAGGTCGCTTTGCTGCGTGACGTCTTTGCGACTGAGTTGTTCCGGGGCCATGTAAAGCGGCGTTCCGGAGCCGATGTCGACAATCGTTCTCGCATCCGCAGCGAGGCCAAAGTCGGTGAGGCGAACCTTTCCCCGGCCGTCGAGCATCACGTTGGCCGGTTTCAAATCGCGGTGCAAAAGCCCGAGGTCATGAACGGCCGCGAGGGCGGAACACAACTGCCGGCCAATCTCGACGCCCTTCTCTTCCGGCACCCGGCCCATACGCCGAATCACCGAGGCGAGGTCTTCCCCGTCGATGAACTCCATCGTGAGGAACGGTTGCCCTTCATGCTCGGCAATGTCGTAAACGCGGCACACATTCGGATGGCTCACCCGCCGGGCCGCGGCGACTTCTTTGCGAAAGTTCGTGAGACGATGGACGTCCGCAGTCACGTGCTCGGGCAAAAACTTGAGTGCGACCGGTTGCCCGAGCGTGAGGTCGTCCGCCCGGTAAACATCCCCCATGCCGCCTTTGCCGAGTGGTGCGACGATGCGATACCGGCCTCCAAACACTATGCCTGGGGCGAATCGCTCCAAAGGCGATGGGGCGTATATTTCGGTCGGGTCCGTCGGTGTCATGGAGGGATTGTCGCCTTCGCAACCGGCCGCTGCAACCCTCGGGGCGTATCTTCCGAAGTAGGTCCGCCGAGCCGAGGCGGACAGTCGACGAGCCCCGCTCGGCTCGGGGGCCTACCCAGAGGTCGTCATGCGTCTGATTGCGTTTGCGATTATGCTTGTCGCTTCGACAACTGCCCTCGCCCACAAAATGGAGATCGTCGCCAAGATCCCCGCGGAGAACCCCGGGATCGTCCGCGTGATCGTCGGTTACGACACGGATGAACCGACCGAGAAAGCGACTGTGACCGTGCTCGATGTCGCGGGGAAAGTCGTGGCCGAGGGGTTGACGGACGCGACGGGACTGTGGACCTTCCCCCGTCCACCGACCGGGAGTTACACTATTCGTGCGGATGACGGTGCAGGGCACCGCACGGAGGTCGTGTTGCCGATCCCCGAAAGCGAGAGTGAGCTTGCGGAAGTGCAGACGGAGAAGCGGAACCGGTTCCTCATGGCCTGCGCTGGAGTGGTGGCGATTGCGGTCATTTTCTTCGTGTTTGGCTGGCTTGTGAAAATCCGAAGGAGGAACCGAGATCCCGGGTGAATTGCTTGTGATGACGCTTGCCTACAATACACCATCAGTCGGCTTCAACTTCGAACTGCGAGCTGTTTCATGCGTACAAGCAACCCCACTTTGCGTGATTCGACCTTCGAGCAAGCAGCACAGCGATCGAATGGTCGCGATACCATGACGATCGGCGGGGCGGTTTTGAAGTCGTCGATCCTCACGGTTCTGCTCGTGAGTGCCGGGGCGGTGAGTTGGACGCTCGTGACCAAGGGCGGCAGTGCGATCGAAACCCCGGATGTCAGGCTTCGCCTCGCCTTCGGCCTCGGGGCTCCGATCCTGGCGTTCGTGTTTGCCATGATCACGTCGTTCGTGCCGAGGGTGTCGCCGTATACCAGTCCGATTTATGCCGTGCTCGAAGGGTTGTTCCTTGGGGCGGTGTCGTCGTGGATCAATAGTGCGTACGCTGGCATCGCGGTAGAGGCCGCCATGCTCACCGTTGGCACCCTGGCTATCATGCTGTTCCTGTATGCCACGCGCTGGATTGTCGTCACCAACAAATTGCGAATGGGCATCATCGCGGCGACGGGGGCCGTTTGCATGATGTATTTCGTGTCGTTCCTGCTGAATGTTTTCGGAGTAAATTTCCCGTACCTTTACGGCTCCGGGCCGATCAGCATTGGCATTTCGATGATCGTGGTTGCCGTGGCGGCGTTTAACCTGGTGCTCGATTTCGACATGATCGAATCGGGCGCCCGCCGCGGCGCCCCGAAGTACATGGAATGGTATTGCGCGTTCGGCCTACTTGTAACGCTGGTGTGGCTGTATATCGAAATCCTGAGACTC
>Ga0105047_10016493_pt1 | contig 11574 bp, 8 predicted proteins | sample MAT04_FD_78384 | JGI IMG/M metagenome (GOLD analysis project Ga0105047, IMG submission 78384) | Freshwater microbial communities from Lake Fryxell liftoff mats and glacier meltwater in Antarctica - MAT-04 (megahit assembly) | ecosystem: Environmental > Aquatic > Freshwater > Ice > Liftoff... | reverse complement strand
GTTGTCCTCGTCGTTCTCGAACGGGAACTCCATGCTGAAGTTTGTTTCGATGGTGTTGTGGTGGACGTGGCACCGCGTCCCCTGCCGCACCTTGATGCCGTAAAACTCGCGTTCAGGGGCCTTATTGGTACGGGCGAACCGATTGTCGAAGATTTCGCAATCGCCCATCCAGATTGCAAATATGCCGCCACCGGTGATGCCGCCCTTCACGCCCGGCTGCCCCTTCTCCCAGCGTCCGCCCGCGTCGATAAACTCGCAGTCGTGAATCTTCGCCCGCTTCATGCCAAAGCAGCGAAGGCCGGACCACAGGGTTTCCTTGATCCGCAGGTGGTGAAGGTGCAGGCCGGTATGGAACCACGCGAAGATCGCGCCGTGCAGTTGCGGGCCGTGCAGGGTCAGGTCCGAGATGGTGACGCCGACGGTGTCTCGTTGGATGCGGATCAGGTAGGCACCGGTGTCCAGCCCTTCGAGTTTCATCTCGGGGTCCGGAAGCGTCTTCGTCGATGGCTTCCAGCCGCTCGTGTGAGTGAGAATCGTCTTCTCCATACCGGCACCCCGAAGCGTCATTCGCGACTTCGGTTCGAGCGCCGCTTCCAACTCATATGTGCCAGCAGCGATATCGATTGTCTCCCCCTCGGCTCCATCGCGAACGGCTTTCACGAGTTCGGTCGCATTCGTGACAGCAACGGCCGCACGGCTGAATCCCGGCGCAAAAGCCACGAGGAAGAGAATCGCGAAGCATCGGTTCCAGTACATCGTTTCCCCTCAAATGCGACGGTGGCATACGGTTTCGTTGCGTCATTGTATTTGCAACGAAGTGCCTGAAACGATGTCGTGAAAATTGGCCGTACCTCATGCCGTAGCCACCGCCAGTTTCCGTTACTTTCACTCAACCGAACGCCAGATCGAACGCTTCGCGGGCGGTGGATACGGGGTGAATTTCGAGTGCGGCTTTCAGTTCGGCGGACAGGTGCGCGATGATGTCGGCGTTGGCGGCGGGGATCACGACGTGCTTGCGGCCGGCGCGGGCGGCCGCCGCGATCTTGTGTTGCAGCCCGCCGACGGGGCCGACTTCTCCGTGCAATGCGACTTCGCCCGAGAACGCGAAACCGGGCTTCACGGGCTTGTTGGACAGAGCGGAAACGATGCCAACCGCAAACGCGAGACCGGCAGAGGGGCCATCTTTCGGTTCGGCGATTTTCACGAGGTGGACTGCCACCGTTTGCGATTTCAGACGCTGTTCGGAGATGTCGAACGAACGGAAATTCGCTCGCACGAGGTTGTAAACCGCACGCACCGAATCGCTGAGCGACGAGCCGTGCAACCCCGTCACTTCCACGCGGGCAGGGCCGTTCAGCGCGGAAACCTGAATCAGAATCACATCGCCACCCAGTTCCTTTTCGCCATCGGTGAGCACGGCCAGACCGGTCACCGCCCCCACGACGGCTTCCGTATTCAGGCGATCGATGACGATGGTCGTCGTCTTCGGCAGCAAGTCGCGTGCGGTATGCGCAAACATACTCGCAGGGGCGATCAACCGCGGTTTGAACTCGCCGGGGGCCAACGCGCACAACTGCTGATGCACCCGCTGACGCAGTTCGCAGGCGAATAGCGTCACTTCGAGCAACTCTTCTTCGGAGATGTTGCCATCGGGGTAAATGAGCTTCATGAGGCCCGAACCGATGCGCTCGATCGAGGTCTGATCGCGTCGCGTCATACCGGGGTGCACGGAGACGCCGCGGATGCGATCCGCGAACGAGTCTTCGCGCATTCGCACCAGCACTTCGCCGAAGTAATCGGTGACGAAACCGACGCCGGTGGCGATCGACGACGGGCTGATTTTGGGCACTTCCCAGCCGGGAATGTAGCCGTGCATCCGGTCCTGGAACGCGCTGTCGATCAAATCTTTGGGCAATGGCTCGAGGAGGTTGGCGTAACGCGGGTGCGGCTGATCGCCGTCGACGTCGATATTCCCCGTGAACACGAGGCTGGCATCCGACGCGAAACCGAGCGAGCCGCGCGAGAACTGCCCGCTTTCCATGAAGTCTTTCAGCGTGGAAATCGTCTCGCTGTCGTCGCCGAACGTCGTATGGGCGATCTCGTCGAAGACGACCACTTTCCGCGTGCCGAGGATGCCGACTTGCTTCGTGGCGAGGTTCACGAACAGGTTGGCGGGCGAGGTTTTGCCACCCGACACCGTGAACACGCGCGGCGACAAATTCCGCAGCAGGAAGGTCTTTCCCGTCTGCCGCGGCCCGAGTTCGATCATGTTCACGTTGCGCTCGACGAGCGGAATCATGCGGGCGAACAACAGCATCCGCGTACGGCGTTCGGGGAAGGCACCCGCTGCATATCCGGCACTTTGCAGGACGAGCGCCATCCATTCGTCGGTGGTGAAATTCGCACGGCTTTTGCGGAACGCATCGAGGTCCGGCGGGCCGACCTGGAACGGCGTAAATGCGATCAGCTCGTTCGGCGCGTCGGCATGGGATTCCGGCGCGTATTTGACCTTCGCCGTGCCCCACAGCCCGCCCAGAAGCAGGCCGGGATTCTGTTCGGTGATCGCGGCAGGAACGCGAACCTTGTTGTCGCCGAGCGCCGGAACCCGCGCCCAACGCTGACCGCCCCGCAAATCGATACGGGCTTCGATGATGTCGATTAATGTAACTTCGCCCTTGCTGAGTAGCTTTTCCTTGACGAGTTCGCGCTGGTCGAGGTCCGGGAGCAGTTCGCGAATCTTCGCCTGAATATTCGCGAGGTCCGCCTTCCACGTTTCCGCTTTGACGTACTTCGCAATCAGATACTCGGAGACGTATCGCGGTAACCGCTGAAGCGCCGACTGTTGCGTGAGCGATTTGATGACGACCTTCTCGCCGAGCGTCTCGTGGGTCTTTTTATCGAGTTCCGTCAGCGGATGTTCGTCGAACACAGACATTTCGCATTCCCTTTGGGCGACCGAAAAGCAAGCTACTACCGTTGTAGTGCAGATCGGAGAGTCGTCGGGATTAATCGGCGAAAGCGACGAGGGCGTCCGCCATTGACGTTGGCGTCGCATCTGCGATAATCGATTGTGCCGCCCTGGCCTGCTATTCGTTGCGGAACGGTTCGCGCGTCGCGTCCGTCGCAAAAATAGATGGGATGAGCAAATTCGGAAGTCTCGGCGTAGAAGATTTTTTCCCAAACCGATCCAATAGATACTCTGTACCGTCGTAATAGTAACCGGCACGCTGCGCCGGGCCGCCACGTGCCGTTGGAGAGTTTCGAATGTCCCCCTTCCGGTTCGCTCGTCGGTACCGTTCTTCGACCGCGAAACCTTCAGCAATGAAGGGATTTTCGCCCCGAATCGAACAACTCGAAGATCGGTCGGTGCCTGCGATCACGCCGATTCCGATCACCACGCTCTTCACCGAAGGTGCCTTCACGGCTCCGGTTTCGCCTGCGTCGGGCCTCGGTGAGCCGTCGCGGGTCGTTTCAGCGGACATCAATAACGATGGGCGAGTGGACTTCATCGGCGGCCAGTCGAAGGGCGGCAGCATCGACGTCTATTCCAGCACGGGCAAGACGGGCAAAACCTACACACCCACGGCCATCAACTTGCAGGGTTTCACTCTCACCGGTGCGAATGTCGGGGCAGCGATTGTCTCCGCAGACTTTAACGGCGATGGCAAAGGCGATGTGGCTGCGATTACGAGCGATGGTTTCGTGCTCGTGTTCCGTGGCGCGGGCGATGGCACGTTCACCCGCGTCGCCGCTTTCACGGTCGACCCCGATGCAAAGGGCGTGCCTAATGCGACGCTCGGTGGCATCGTCGCCGGAGATTACAACGGCGATGGTGCAAACGATCTGATCATCACGACGGCCGGCTCCCCCAACAGCAGCGAATACGTCGTCCTGCTCAATAACGGCACGGGCTCGACATTTACAGAAGTGCCAAACTCCGCGAAGGTTGGTTCTTTCAGCTCCATCACCCAGCCCATCGCGTTCGATTTCGACGGCGATGGCAAGCTCGATTTCGCGGCCATCGACCCCGGCTTTGGGCGAGTCAACATTTATTACGGCGGTGGCGGTGGTGGCTTCACGGCGACGCGCAACTTCTTCATTGGAAGCCCAACGAGCTTGGCCCTCGGCGATATCGACAAGGGTGGCAAGCAAGATCTCGTTGTGGGCACATCGTTCAGCGGCGTTTCGATCTTATTCAACAACGGTGCGAATCGAACGTTCATCAACAAGTCGAATGCAATCACAACGACCAATCAGATTTCCGCTGTCGCCACCGGTGACTTCAACCTCGACGGAATCGATGATGTCGCGGCGACGGTCGTTGGGTTTTTCACGAACCAAGTTGAGGTGTACCTCGGTGCAACAAACGCAGTCACCACGAAACTCGTACGGGCGCTCGGTAGCCCATACCGGACGACGACGGGTACAGTGGGTGCGTTGCTTTCGGCAGATGCCGACAATAACGGTTCGCGCGACCTCGTAGTGGGCATCGGCGGCGTGCTTTCGCACCAATACGCGCCATTTTTCAACAACACCGGCGTGGGCGGCGAAGTGACGCTGGACGCCGATAAGACCACGGCCGAGTTCGGCCAGTCGATTACATTCACGGCCCAGGCCTTCACGCCCGCCAGCGGAACGCCGATCGCCACCGGATTGTTCACCTTCTTCGAAGGAAATGTCCCGCTCGGCGGAAATGTCCTCGACGCGAAAGGCGACACGACGTTTACCGCGAACAACCTATCGATCGGCAAGCACGACATCGTTGCGAAGTATTCCGCAGGCAATTTTGTAGACAATATGTCGACTGCGTTCACGGTGACGATTACCAAAGCCTCGACGACGGCTTCCGTGATCTCATCGGTGGCTTCACCGGTTTTTGGGCAGCCCGTGAACATTATCACGACGGTAACCGGCAATCCCGGCCAAACGCCCGATGGCACCGTGTTGTTCTTCGACAACGGCAACCAGATCGGCTCCACGACGCTCGATACGAACGGCATGGCGACGCTGGCCGTTCCGGACTTTTTGCTCGGCAGCCACTCGTTGCAAGTTCGCTATCTCGGTTCGACCGCGTTCTTCCAAACGGTTTCGCCCGGCTTGGAACTCGTGATCGCGAAAGCCAATTCGAACACGACTCTTTCCGCCGCTCCGACGACTACGATCTTCGGCGACGGAATCACACTCACCGCGAACGTCGCGATTGCCGCACCGGGTGTTGGCGCACCGAGCGGTACCGTCACGTTCTTCAACGGTCCGATCGTTGCGGGTACGGTTGCTGTGGCGAACGGTACCGCGAAACTGGTCGTTCCGTCACTCCCGGTCGGTTCCTACACGTTCGGTGCAAAATACAACGGTAACGTCGGCGTTTCCGAATCGCTTTCTGGTACTGCCAGTGCGAAGATCAACCCGAATACCTCGGTTTCGGGCATCACGGCCACGCCGACTACCAACGCATTCGGAACTGCGGTCACGCTCAACGGCTTCGTCGTCGACAACCAAAATCGGCCCGTGACTATCGGAACGTTCCAGTTCCAGGGCACCGCGAATGGCGTCGCACTCACGCTGCCTGCTGTGGCTCTGGTCAATGGCGTTGCCACCTTCGAAGTAACCGGCCTTCCGCTCGGTATTTCGACATTCAACGGCGCGTTTAGCGGCTCGACTTCGATCACGGGCAGTACATCCAACGTCGTCTCGACGACGACGATTCGCGCCAACGCCTCGACTGCTGCTTTCAACACGGGCACGAACAATTCGGCCCCGCTGGGCAAAGATATCACCTTCACGGCTGGCTTCGCATCCGCGCTGAATGTGCCTAATGTCGTGTCTGGTACGGTGACGTTCAAAGACAACGGCAAATCCCTAGCCGTCGTGCCGATCGTCGCCGGCTTGGCTTCCTTTACGACGCGACTGACTCTCGGAACGCACGCCATTACCGCAGAGTACTCGGGCGATGCCGTCTATTTGCCAGTCATCATTCCATCCCTCTTCACCGTAACGAACCCCGGCGACGCGATTGCCGTCGGTGCGGGTGCCGGTGGTCGCGACATCGTTCGGCTCTACAACGGCGATGGCACTTTACGCAAAGACCAATTGTTCGCGTTCGGACCCGACCATACGAGCGGTGCCCGCGTGGCGACCGGCGACGTGAACGGTGACGGAATTCCCGATCTCATTATCGGTACCGGACCCGGTACGCAAGCGCGGGTTCGCATTCTCGATGGCACCAACGATGCGCCACTTTTCGAGTCGTTCCCATTCGAAGACTTCACCGGTGGGGTGTTCGTCTCCGTGGGCGATGTCAACGGCGACCTCCGCCCGGACCTCGTCGTTACGCCCGATCAAGGTGGCGGCCCACGGGTACAAGTGATTAGCGGCGTCGGCTTCGTGAAAATCGTCGATTTCTTCGGCATCGACGATGTGAATTTCCGCGGTGGTGCCCGCGCCGCAATCGGCGACCTGAACGGCGATGGCATCGGCGACCTCGTCGTCGCCGCTGGATTTGGCGGCGGGCCACGAGTCGCCGCGTACGATGGGCGATCCCTGCCACTCGGCACGCCAATCAAGCTCTTCAACGACTTCTTCGCCTTCGAACAAGGCCTTCGTAACGGCGTGTATGTGGCATCCGGCGACGTCGATGGCGATGGCTTCGGCGATATCGTGATCGGTGGTGGACCCGGTGGTGGACCACGCGTGCTCGCCATCAGTGGCCGTACGCTCATCACGAACGGGGCCACGGCCCAACAGCAACTGATCGCAAACTTCTTCGCAGGCGACCCGAACGGCCGCGGTGGCGTACCCGTCGCAGTGGCGAACCTCGACAACGACGCGAAGTTCGACATCGTTACCGGCTCGGGGCCGGGTGGCCGCCAAGTAAACTCGTACCTCGGCAAGACGCTGATCCCGATCGGCACGCCACCTGCATTCGCCACATTCGACGCGTTCGACTCAATTCTCGACGCCAGCGGCGGAGTTTTCGTGGGCTAGAAACAAAAGTCGTTCGAATATCAGAGACCCCAAAACCGTGTTTTGGGGTCTCTTTTCGTCTCTGAATTCGTTTAGCCGCGCCGCGTAGGCTTTGCGTAGCGAAGCGCGGGGCGGCACCATTCGCGAACATTATCGAGCCCACGGATCCCGCTACCGGTTGTGGTCGGATGATCGCGGTTTGATAACATTAACAATATTCGGATTCTCTCCGCTCTTTGTCGTGACCTATGGATGGCATTGCCATGATTCTCGTTTTGCGGCCCGATGCGACACTCGAACAGATCGAACACGCGATTGCCACGGTGAAAGATCTCGGCTTTACGCCACACGTTAGTCGCGGCGAATCGCGGACGATTATCGGTGCGATCGGCGACGAAACCAAGGGCCATACAGATAACTTCCGTGCCATACCCGGCGTCGAGCAAGTCCTGCCGATCATGAAGCCGTTCAAGCTCGCCAGCCGCGAGTTCCACAAGGAAGATACATCGGTTTACGTCGGCAAAGTGAAGATCGGCGGCGGCAGTCTGGCGATGATTGCCGGGCCGTGTGCGGTCGAAAGTTACGAGACGATGGACATCATCGCGAAGTACGTGAAGGCGGGCGGGGCGAACATCCTGCGCGGCGGCGCGTTCAAGCCGCGAACCAGCCCGTACGCCTTCCAGGGAATGGGTGAAGACGGCCTCAAAATTCTCAAGGATATCGGCCAAAAGTACGACTTGCCCGTCGTCACCGAAGTCATGGACCCGCGGCAAGTCGATCTCGTCGTTCGCTACGCGGATATGTTGCAACTCGGTGCCCGCAACATGCAGAACTTCGACCTGCTGAAAGAATGCGGCCGCACCCGCACGCCGGTACTCCTGAAGCGCGGCATGAGCGCGACGGTGAAAGACTTGCTGATGTCGGCCGAATACATTCTCGCCGAAGGCAACATGGGCGTGGTACTGTGCGAACGCGGCGTTCGCAGCTTTGAGGACAGCACGCGGAACATGCTCGACATGAGCGCCGTGCCGAACGTGAAGGGCCAGAGCCACCTGCCGATTATCGTCGATCCGAGCCACGCAACGGGCCGCCCGGACTTGATCCCGAGCATGTGCCGCGCGAGTATTGCCGCCGGTGCAGATGGCGTTCACGTGGAAGTTCACAACTGCCCGGAGAAAGCGCTTTCCGATGGCCCCCAGGCATTGTTGCCGCACCAGTTTCTCGCGTTAATGGGTGACTTGCGACGATTGGCCGACGCGATGGGCGTCGAGTTCTGGGCACCGAAAGAAGCGTAAACCGGTCCGTAGGGGCACCCCTTGTGGGTGCCTATCGGAACCAGCATCCGTAGGGGCACCCCTTGTGGGTGCCTATCGGAACCATAACCGGCACCCACAAGGGGTGCCCCTACAATTCAACGAAAATACATCCCGCACACGAGGTATCGATGGCACAGCGACCGAAATTTGTGGCGGGCAACTGGAAGATGTACACCACGCTCGGCGAGGCGAAGGAGCTTGCGGCATCGATTGCCAGCGGCCTCGGCGACAGCCGCACGATGGTGGCCGTCTGCCCGCCGACACTTTGGCTGACGTCGGTCGCAGAGGTTATAAAAGGCACGAACGTCTTGCTCGGCGCGCAGAATTGTTTCTTCGAAAAAGAAGGTGCATACACCGGCGAATCGTCGCCGCAGATGCTCCTCGAAGCCGGTTGTCAATATACGATCGTCGGCCACAGCGAACGTCGCCACGGCTTCGGCGAAACCGATGCGTTCCTCAACAAGAAAGCTCACGCGGCACTTGCGGCGGGACTGAAAGTGATCTTCTGTATCGGCGAGTTGCTCTCCGAGCGCGAGACGGCACAAACCGAAAGCGTGCTGAACACGCAACTCGTCGGCGGCCTGGCGGGCATCACCGCCGAGCAGATGAAGCACGTCGCGATCGCATATGAACCCGTTTGGGCCATCGGTACCGGGAAAGTGGCGACACCACAACAGGCGCAAGATGCGCATGCCTACGTTCGCCGGACAATCGCGGGAATGTACGGCGAGAATGTCGCCGCGGCGCTCCTGATCCAGTATGGCGGTTCGGTGAAGCCCGACAACGCCGCCACGCTGTTGCATCAACCCGACGTCGATGGCGCGCTCGTCGGCGGCGCGAGCCTGAAGGCCGACAGTTTCCTCGCCATCGTGCGGGCGGCGGGGTGAAGCCTACCCAACCTGCGGTTGGCGCATACACTAATTATTTACTGGACTTCCAAGGGGGTTTGCCGTGCCATTATTTGCGAGTGCTTCGACGTTTTCGGTGATCCTGAACGTGATCATTATCTTCATCAGCGTGTTGCTGATGCTGATCGTGCTCGTTCAGCGGGGCAAGGGTGGCGGCCTCGCGGGTGCGTTCGGCGGGGCGGGTGGCTCCAGCGCGTTCGGTTCGCGTGCCGGTGATGCCTTCACGAAAGTCACGCTGTGGATGGCCGCATTCTGGGTGTTGCTGATTATGGTTCACGTGAAAGTCGCGACCTCCGACGCCAACAACTACGCGAACAACCCGATTTCGGTGAAGAACTGATTTCCGCGAACTGACCCGAGAAACTCCTTGTTACTCAGTATGACCGGTTACGGCGAAGCCCGGGCGAATGGCTCGGGTTTGTCCGTTAATATCGAAGTTCGCACGGTCAACAACCGGCATCTGAAGCTCGTCGTGCGCGGCTCCGACCCGTACCCGATGCTCGAAGCGGACATCGAAAAAGTCGTACGGCGAACGGTCAAACGCGGAACGGTGATGCTGTCGATCCGCGTCGATCGCCCGCATCAATTGGCCGATTACCAGATCAACACCAGTGCCCTCCTGGCGTACATTCAGCAAGTGCGTTCCGTCGCGCCGGGTGCCACGATCGACGGGATGTTGCCGGGCTTGCTGACGCTGCCCGGCGTGGCCCCCGAAGCCGCCAGCCGGTTGAAGCCATCCGAAGAAGAATGGCCGCTGGTCGAGGAATGCCTGACGGCATCGTTCGCGAAATTGCAGGAAGCCCGACAGCAAGAAGGCCAGGCAATGGCCGACGAACTGCTGGCACTCCAGAGGTACATTCGCGAACAACTCGACCGGATTCTCGTCCATCTGCCCAAGGTGATGGACGATTACCGCACGCGGTTACTCGACCGGATTCGAACCGCGATTGCATCCGCGGGCGTGACGCTCGAACCCGAGCATCTCGTTCGCGAACTGGCGCTGTTCGCAGATCGCACCGATGTCTCCGAAGAAGTCACGCGGCTCGATGCGCACCTCGTGCAGTTCGAGGATGTGATTCGCAAGGAACGCGACGGACCCGGACGCCGGCTCGAATTCGTGGTGCAGGAAATGGGCCGCGAAACGAACACGCTCGGCTCGAAGGCCGGAGATGTGAATATCTCGCGGCACGTGGTCGAGATCAAAGCGACACTCGAAAAGATCCGCGAACTGGTGCAGAACATCGAATGAGTCTTTCCGCTCATACCCGAGCGCCGCTCATCGTCATTTCTGGCCCCAGCGGGGTCGGGAAGACGGCGGTCGTCGAGCAGGTATTGCGGTCGGCAAAACTGCCATTGAAACGGGCGATTACGGCCACTACTCGAATGCCGCGAGTGGCCGAAACCGATGGCGTCGACTATTACTTCTGGAAACGCGAACGTTTCGATTTGGAACTCGCCGCCGGGCGAATGCTCGAGACGGCGGAGTACAATGGCAATGGCTACGGTACGCCGCTCGCCGAAGTCGATGGCGAACGGATCGTGCTGCTGGTGATAGAAGTGCAAGGCGCGGCAACGGTTCGGGCGAGGTATGCGGGCGATCATCTATCGGTGTTTTTGTTGCCGCCGAGTTGGGAGATTCTGGAAGCGCGGTTGCGGAAGCGCGGCACGGAAGACGATGCGAAAGTGACCGGACGGCTACAAACGGCCCGCATCGAATGGGAACGACGGAACGAATTCGACGTTCGGTTGACGAACGATCGGTTGGGCGACACTGTGCGGGCGCTCGAGGCCCTGATTCGCGAACAATTTACCGCAAGGGGATTATCGTGCACGACGACCTGAAAGAAGAGTTCATCGTCAACAAGGTGGGCGGACGCTTCAAGCTGTCCACGCTCATTCAGAAGCGAATGGTCGCGCTGAACACCGGTGCGAAGCCGTTGGTGAACAACCACACCAAAGACAAGCTCGCGATCGTCATTCAGGAAATCCTCGAAGACAAAATCTATCTCGACGTGTCCGGCGAAGCGCTCACCCGCAACACGACGGCCACCGCCAACATCACCGGCAACGTCTTCGGCGGCAACAAGCCCGCACCGATCCCCACCGTGCAAGCGACCGACGCCGAGTAAGCCACTTCGATTGAGCGCCGACCTTGACGGCGCGTCTCCATTCGGCGTAACCTCCGGACGATGAAATCGTTCCGGAGGTTGACATGCCCGCAGAGTTATCGACCGTTAGCGAACCGACGACACCGATTGGCTGGCTGCCACACCTGTGGCGGCACGTGCTATTTCCCGGCTTGCCAGATGCCAACGTGCGGGTTCGGTTGCTGCCATTGCTCTTCGTGTTGCTGCTGCCCGCGCTGCTTTTATACCCTAGTCGTTCGT
>Ga0105047_10016492_pt1 | contig 11574 bp, 15 predicted proteins | sample MAT04_FD_78384 | JGI IMG/M metagenome (GOLD analysis project Ga0105047, IMG submission 78384) | Freshwater microbial communities from Lake Fryxell liftoff mats and glacier meltwater in Antarctica - MAT-04 (megahit assembly) | ecosystem: Environmental > Aquatic > Freshwater > Ice > Liftoff... | reverse complement strand
TGGCAAATGCTTTGGAATTGGATTGTTAGCCGCTTTCAATCTAACTCTCCTGTCGTTTCTTCTGGCTCGACTGCGGTTTAGTTATAAAACTTAAAAAAGCCCTCTGGTCTATTTTAGCTATGGGGGCTAATATTTTACTTAGAAACATAATTTGTCTTTAATTGTTACTGACCATAGCAGGGCGATCGCTAGTTTTACTTAGATTCTCCTAATGCGATCGCCCAACTTTTGTGAATATGGAAATATTAGTCAGATAGATCGTAAATTTATGCAGAAGTTCACTCACTTAAAAATTGATAAATAAAAATCTATTTAGTTGGATTTAGGTTTCTATGCTCCTGAGTTTTAAGTTCATGAAACTTAAGAATAATCATATACTCGTAAATTGACTGTAAAACAGCGTATGTAAAACCAGGACTCCCATCTAAGAAGCCTTGTTTTAGGAAATAAAGTATAAAAAATTTAATGAGTGGTCGAGCAGGCAGTCGATAAAATAGTTCTTTCTGATGGTAACGACGAGTTTGAAAGTCTTTAGCGATAAAAGCTTTAAAAATACTAAAGACTTCATTATTAAGCTGATTTTCATAAATTTGTTTAGCTTCAAAGGTACTGTAATTATTATGTCGATTCAGCCAATGACTTATACCTTTACTAAAGGGATAGTGATCTAGGTACCCACTTAATTGACCAACAGCGCCATCAACTATAGTTACAGGATTAACAAGTCGCTCATAATGAACTTTGTCGGGTCGAAATAGACGAATATAGTACGGAGTTGTTTGAACGTGTTTTAACCATTTACCTAGAAAGAAATCACGCCGTTGGATTCTAAAGGCAACAAAGGAAGAGTCTGTATTTAATAGATATACAATTTCTTCCGCTAATTGAGATGTTATCCTTTCGTCAGCGTCAAGCTGAATAATCCATTCATTTTTAAATTGAATATTTCTTAGCCCCCAATTTCTATAGCTAGATTCATCCCCTCCAAAAAAAGATTGGGGATTTAAATTAGGATTTCTAATTATCTTTGCATCAAAACTTTGAGCTATATACTCGGTATTATCTGACGAATAGGAATCGTAAACATAAATATCATCCGACCATGCCACAGATTCGAGACAGCCGGGCAAGTCTTTTTCTTCGTTTTTAGTGAGAATTAGAACTGATACTGGAATCTTCATTGGTTTTAACTAGGCGGGGCTTAATAGATTTGCATGGGTTGCCAGCACAAACTGTCCAACTAGGAATATTCTTAGTTACGACTGATCTTGCCCCAACTACAGAACCTTCACCGACACTCACCCCAGGACAAATAAAGCTCTCACTGCATATCCATACTTTAGCTCCAATAGAAATCGGTAGAGCGAAAAGTTGAAAGTTAGGGCTTTCATAGTCATGGGATCCAGTACATAAAGAAGTACCTTGTGAAATAATTGCTTTAAAGCCAAGGCTAACTTGAGCCATTGAATAGCAGTTAACATTGTCACCCATACAGGAATAATCAGCCATAGATAAATTCCAAGGTGCCCAAATTTTAACACTTGGGTAAACGTGGCAATGGCTGCCAATTTTTGCGCCAAAACAGCGTAGCAAAAAAGAACGCCAAAAGTGCAATGGACGTGGAGAAAACCGAAAAAGAGCGATATAAACTAAGCTCCACAGCAATCTATATAATCGATTTTTGTACGTAAAGCTAGGCTGGGTGTAGGGATCTATATTTTGTAATGTCGATGACATAAATACTGAAAATGTTGAGTTTTAAAAACCCAGTAGATTAAATGGTGAGAGTTAATAGAGAGTAGGTACAACAAGCGTTCAGATACTTATTCTTCAATTAATTCTAGCTAAAGGTTGAGTTTGGATTGTAAATGTTGGAATTATAGATCAAAACTCTCTTCTAAAATTGTTTGTAGATTTAATTTTATCTCTCATCCGCAAAAATACCCTCGGCTTATCCACGGAATACTTTGGCTGCACTCAGTAACAGAATTGCGGTCTGCACCTAGTAGATTACAATCAGACATCGCATCTAAAAAGCCATCATGATTGTCCTAGTGCAACGCGGCTGAAGTTTAGACACTCATTTTAGTCTGCTATAGTCATACCAGAATAGACTTTTAGAGTAAACTTACTTTTACCCTGTCGTACTAGAGTCCAAAATCAAAGCACAAAATACAGAAGCTAATAGAACGGTTCAGTTTTGCCGAAACAAAGCTCTTAGATATTGGGTCGATCAGATAGCTAGGATCTGAATAAGTACATCACATTACTAAAGAGGTTAAATATCTTGGGAATTAACGCTTAATAATAGATTAACCTCTGTATTGTAGATGCAAGTCTAAAAAATAAGTTAGCTGGTGGTCAGTGAACAAAGCCAAGCCGTTTATCTGAAAATCTACTGATTTAGCGAAGTTGGTATTAAAATTTCAGATTTGAATTACTACCAAAGGGCAGGAACAGGTCTAGGTGCAGGTACAAATACTCGTTCTGGTGCTGATGGGGGAGCAACAGGTGTAGGTAGTACGCTTACGGATACAGAATTACAATCAGCCGCACTTGGAGTTCCAGTTACAGGAAAAGCAGCACCACTCACAAGATAATACCCACAAAATTCAGATAAAGCAGTAGTGTAAGGGCTAGACAAATCTCTAGTGCGGATATTGGGATCACTAAGAGTCTGAATTTCATACATTTCACGGCTAATGCTACGGAAACCATTTAACTGTCTTTCGGCAATTAGTTCAGGAAACTCGAGTTGAATCCATGGTTGACTAATAAATCCCGAAGAAGTCATGTCAAGTACTAAGGTTTGAGCCGCACTATAGGAGTATGGATAGTTAATGGGATAGACATCTTGGTCTGTTCCCAAGCTAGTGAAATTTAGAACTGGCTCCGCAAAACTAGGTGCCACTAAAATTGATGATGCTACTGCTAAGGTGGCAGTTAGTAAACCAGACTTGAAATAAGAAAGCAAGCTCATAGTATAAACCCTCACAATTACCTATTAATAACTTAGCAGATTTCCATATACTTATCTAGCATATATATTACAAATAATTTCATGCTTGAGATCAAAGAGGCAAAAATAAATCTTTTAGACTTAATCTGTAAACTTGCCTATAAAAGTGGAGATTTTGTCCTTTCTTCGGGGCAACCCAGCTCCTATTACATTAATGGTAAACAGGTAACACTCCATCCCTATGGGGCATTATGGACAGGTCAAGTTTTTTTGTCGATGTTACCCACAGGGGTCAAGGCAGTTGCAGGATTAACGCTTGGGGCAGATCCAATTGTGACTGCTGTTAGCGTAGTTTCAGCCTATCAAGATTCCCCAATTTTAGCCTTAATTGTGCGTAAACAGTCAAAGGCTCATGGTACACAGGATTGGATTGAAGGTTTAGTATTACCCCCAGACTCAGAAGTTGTGGTACTAGAGGATGTCGTGACTACGGGTAATTCCGCTATGTTTGCGGTGGAACGATTAAGAGAAGCTGGCTATAGGGTAAATTTGGTTTTAACTTTGGTTGATCGCCTACAAGGTGGAGCTGAGTGTTTTGCTCAAGCTGGTTTAGATTTTAAGTCAGTTTTTACAATCATGGAAATTCAAACCCGTGCTATGCAAATATCGTGAATATTATTCTTCATTTAGCGGTTTAGACTAATTGAGTATATAACTTGTATTTGACTGACAGCGGAGTTATCAAAATATTATGAAAAGGTTGTTTCGCTACTTAGAGTATCAGTTTTGTGTGCCTGAGTTTGCGGGTGGGATGCTGATGCTGCTGTCTGGGTTTTTCTTTGCTGCAGCTACTAATACTTTGTCGGGGTGGTTATATGTGATTAGTGGGGTTAGTTTTGCTTTGCTCTTGATTAGTGGAATACTACCCCGCCGATCGCTTAAGGATATTGAAATTTTGCGATCGCCGATCGAACCAGTGAGCGCTGGGGATGCGATCGCTATAGAGTTAATTATTACTAACAACAGCAAAGCTGATAAATCTTTAATTGAAGTTTATGACTTTGTACCTAAAGGCTTAGATAAAGATTATGCACCCCAAAAAGTCATTGAAGAATTGCCTGCTCACCAAAAACTCAGATGGGTTTATACCCTAGATTCACAATATCGAGGCATATTTTGGTTTGGACGGGTGGATTTAGTGACTGCCAGTCCCTTTGGTTTATTTCGTAGCAGGCGATCGCTCTTATCAAATCAGCAAACTAATCAGCAAAAAGTAATTGTCTATCCCCATGTTTTAACCCTAAATCAATGCCCACTAATCGATCAAATAGGAGCAGAGGAAACACCTAAAACCTATAGCCAAAGGTATGTTAATGCCAATGCCAATGAAGGACTAACTAAAGCTTTGAGACCCTACCGATGGGGAGACCCAACTCGCTTAATTCATTGGCGATCGAGTGCCAAGTTTGGTGAACTAAAAATTCGAGAGCTAGAAATCACCCTAAGCGGACAAGATTTAGTAATTGCCTTAGATACATCATCGGGGTGGGGACATTTCCAGTTTGAAGAGGCAGTGGTCGCCGCCGCTTCTTTATATTTTTATGCCCAAGGCGTAAACCTAAATGTAAAACTATGGACTAGTCTTGGCGGCACAGTGCAAGGACAACAGATAGTTTTAGAAACCCTAGCAGGAGTAAATCCTAACCCTAATGATTTAAGCTCCCAAGGAGTTAGGGAAAAATTACCAGACACTCCCCTAATCTGGTTAACCCACAGACAAGATAGCTTATCAAGTCTTATTTCTAGCAGTCGGTGGTTACTTTGGGGAGAACAAGTTCAAGATTTAACCGAGAGTTCAGGGATGTTGATCAAAAGTGATGATCAAGAGGCTGGAGAAAATCTTAAAAATGAATTTACCAGCCTGCGATCGCAACTCCAAAAACAAATCAAATTCCTAACCTAAAGTTACAAGTTCCATATCTTGGAACATCGGCGTACTGAGGTAGCGTTCCCCAAAGCTAGGCTGAATCATCACAATCATCTTGCCTGCATTTTCTGGTCTCTTTCCCACTTGGATGGCGGCATATAAAGCTGCACCACTGGATATACCTGAGAGTAAGCCTTCTTCCTTTGCTAATCTGCGTCCGTAGGCGATCGCTTGGTCATCGGTCACAGCTATAACTTCATCAATTAAAGTCCGCTTAAGTACTTGAGGGATAAATCCTGCCCCAATCCCTTGTATACGGTGAGGGCCAGGCTTACCTCCTATTAAAACTTGACTATTAGCTGGCTCTACGGCGATCGCTTTAAACTCGGGTTTATATTGCTTCAAAGCTTCACTCACCCCAGTAATTGTGCCACCTGTCCCAACTCCAGAAACTAAAAAATCAATCTGGCCATCGGTATCTGCCCAAAGCTCCTCGGCGGTTGTGGCTTTATGAATGGCAGGATTAGCGGCATTACTAAACTGTTGCAACATATATGCATTGGGAATTTTCTCAGCTAGTTCGGTAGCCTTGCGAATTGCCCCGCCCATACCTTCACTTCCAGCCGTAAGTTCCAACTCAGCCCCATAGGCTCTCAGCATTGCCCGCCGTTCCAAACTCATGGTTTCTGGCATAGTTAAAATTAGCCGATAACCCTTAGCTGCTGCCACCATCGCCAGAGCAATACCAGTATTTCCAGAAGTCGGCTCGACTAAAACAGTTTTGTGGGGAATAATTAAGCCCTTCTTCTCTGCATCCTCGACCATATTGATTCCAATCCGATCTTTAACTGAGGCAGAAGGGTTCATGCTTTCCAGCTTGACAATAATTCTAGCGACACAACCTTCGGCATTAGGAATACGATTGAGTTGCACTAGAGGAGTCCGACCGATTAATTCAGTAATATTTTGAGCAATTTTCATAGGTTGTAATTATGCAAATTTAATTTTTATATGAAACTTAAGTTTTTAAATAATGATTAAAATTTAGATGTAGTACATAGCTGTAGCAAGTTTGTATTGTTTCTCTTGTTCACATAAATCTTTGAGAGTGCAGCTTCTCAAAACATTAGCTGCTGATGACTGCGCCAATTTCCAGACATTATGAACTACTGAAGTAGTGGTCGTTTGAGTGGAATCACCTCTATGTCGATCATCGGAACTCATAGGATCTTTGCCTTCCATGCACTGAATAATCTCTAAGATATTAATCCGCCAAGGCTCTCTTGCTAAAATATAGCCACCCTTAGAACCCCGTTGGCTTTTAACTAATCCATGCCTTCTTAGAGTAGCTAAAAGTTGCTCAAGGTAGCGATCGGGGATATTCTGTTGGCTGGCAATTTGGCGAATCTGTAGGGGTTGATCTAGTTCAAAATGAGTTGCTAGTTCTACCAGTGCTAAAATTGCATACTCGCTCTTTAGTGAAAGTTCCACATTTAAGTTTAACAACTACAACTTTATAATACTACGGTATGGTGTTGATGATTGTGAGTTATTAAAACTATGAGAAATTTAGATAGATATTTTAGATAAAAGTTTTGATGGAAACCTTAGAAATTGCTGGAAAAAAATTTAACTCTCGCCTGATGACAGGAACGGGAAAATATCGTGATTTTGAAACTATGCGTCAAGCGATCGCTGCCAGTGGGAGTGAAATTGTCACCGTAGCTGTACGCCGAGTGCAGGCAAATGTCCAAGGGCATGGAGGCTTAGGCGAAGCATTGGATTGGCAAAAATATTGGCTTTTACCCAATACCGCAGGCTGTGCTACGGCGGATGAGGCAGTCCGAGTGGCGAGATTAGGTAGGGAAATGGCAAAAATTTTAGGGCAGGAGGACAATAACTTTATTAAATTAGAAGTGATCCCCGATCCTAAGTACTTACTTCCCGATCCAATTGGTACCTACCGCGCCGCTGAACAATTAGTCAAAGAAGGTTTTGCTGTACTGCCCTATATTAATGCTGATCCCATGTTGGCAAAGGCTCTTGAAGAAATCGGTTGTGTGACCGTAATGCCTTTAGCTTCTCCGATTGGTTCAGGGCAGGGCTTAAAAAATACAGCCAATATTGCCATAATTATTGAGCAGTCTAAAGTTCCTGTAGTAGTTGATGCGGGGATTGGTGTACCCAGTGAAGCAGCGCAGGCAATGGAATTAGGCGCAGATGCTCTATTGATTAATACAGCGATCGCCCAAGCAATTGATCCTGTAGTTATGGCTAAAGCTATGGGCATGGCAACTTTAGCAGGCAGAATGGCATATTTAGCAGGAAGAATTCCCATTAAAGAATATGCAAGTCCTAGCTCTCCCATCGCAGGAAAGATCAGTTAAAACTCGGTATAATATGAGGCAGCTTTAGTTTTTTATAAAATATGGCAGAAAAGTCAAATAGTTTTTTGGGAGGCTTTATTCTCGGCACGATCGCTGGTAGTGCTTTGGGAATTCTGCTAGGCTCTAAGCTCAACAAAATTTTGGAACAAGACGATGCAAGTAACCTAGAAGATGAAAATACTACACCTGCTACCACCGAAGAAATTGCTACTAGAACCAAGCGGGGCTTAGAACAAAAAATTGCCCAACTCAATGCCGCGATCGATGCCGTGAGCCAAGAACTATCAACTTCTGAAAGCAACGGTAAATCTCCACAGATAGAAAAGCTTTAATCTCAGCGTAGAATAGTTCAAGTATTATTTGGAGCAAATTATGGACGTTATTTTACAAACCGTACTTTCATTTATCAGCATCTACCTTGCCTTGTTATTCATACGGGTACTCTTAACATGGTTCCCCAACATTAATTGGAGTAATCAACCATTTACTGCCCTCAGCCAAGTTACTGACCCCTACTTAAACGTATTTCGCTCCATAATTCCGCCTATGGGCGGCATGGATTTTTCGCCAATGTTGGCATTTTTAGTGTTAAGCTTACTGCAAAGAACCCTAGCTAGTGCTATAGGTGGCTTTTAGTTTAGGCTCAAAAAATATACAAAGAATATGCTTGATTTGAGTGGTAAAACTGCTCTGGTTACAGGAATTGCTAATAATCGTTCGATCGCTTGGGGAATTGCCCAACAGTTGCATCAAGCGGGAGCTAAATTGGCTATTACCTATCTGCCTGATGATCGGGATCGAACTTTATCAAAGGTTAAAGATTTAGTTGCACCATTGTCTCCCGATCTACTATTACCATGCGATGTCCAGAATGATGCCCAAATCGATGAAATGTACAGTGCGATCGCCAAGTCTTGGGAAAAATTAGATATTTTAATTCACTGCTTGGCTTTTGCTAAAAAAGAAGAATTAAGTGGTAATTTTACAGATATTTCACGAGATGGCTTTCAACTAGCCTTAGATGTAAGCGCCTTTTCGCTGATTAGTCTTTGCAAGGGCGCAAGACCTTTAATGACCGCAGGCGGAAGTGTGATTACTCTTACTTATATTGGTGGAGCTAGAGTCGTACCTAATTACAACATTATGGGAATTGCTAAAGCAGCCCTAGAGATGAATGTCCGCTACTTAGCACAGGATTTAGGCTCCCAGAATATTCGGGTCAATGGTATTTCGGCAGGACCAATTAGAACTTTGGCATCGGCAGCGATCGGTGATATTCATAAAATGCTCCATCACGTTCAGGAAGTATCTCCTTTGAAGCGTTTGGTAAGTCAAGTAGAAGTAGGAAATGTTGCAGCATTTTTAGCAAGCGATCTATCTAGTGCAATCACTGGACAGATTCTATATGCTGACTGTGGTTATGAAATAATGGGTGCCTAGATTTGCATGGAGATTGAAACTCTCAGCGAGACTTTTCCTTTATTTGATGTAGCTGATCCAGAGCTTCTGGAATGGCTGACGACTGTAGCGGTAGAAAAAGAGTATGCCCCACGGCAAAAGATCATAACTGAAGATGCTTGGGGTAATGCGGTTTACTTTATTTTGTCGGGTTGGGTTAAGGTTTATCAGCAACGGGATGATGAAATTCTAACTCTTGATGTCTTGGGTAAAGGCGGAATATTTGGGGAAATTGCAGTTTTAGATGAGGCTCCTCGCCTTACTAATGTTATTGCTTTAACCAAGGTAAATATTCTTACTATTCCTGCCCAAAGATTTTTGCAATTTTTATTTAAAGATGCTCAAGTCCATCATCGTATGCTGAAGATGATCATTAAAAGATGGCGTAAAGTTAATCAACGTTTGCAATTGTCGCAAGAAGCCCCCCTAGTCCGAGTTGCCAATATTTTGCTAAATTTAGGAGAAACCTATGGTAGTGATACGAGTTTAGGACTGGAAATATTTAATTTTTCTACCCATGAAATCTCTGACTTGTCAGGAGTTAGTTTTGAAGATACAGCACAGGTATTGGAGCGCATGACCGAGAAGGGTTGGCTGCAAATAGATAAAAAAGAACAAATTCTCACCCTGTCAAATCATAAACAAATTTCGCAATTGATTGGTAACTAGGCTTTGTATGGGTTTCAGTAATGTTTGTTCTGAACAGTGCTGAGAAAATACAGTCATAATATACGTAGAAATACTGTAATATCTATTTCCATAGCTTGTGGGTAAAAATATTACTAAGTAAAAACAGTAAGTATGGCTGGAGCCTAGTAAGCAGCAGAAATTAGTTTTGTTGACTTACTAAGGTTAAGTAAATTAGTAGGAAGGTGTGATTTGGATAATCGACATATTCAGTTTTGTGATTCCCCTAACTTGGTAGATTTTGAGCAGTTACAGGAATTATTTAAAGTTAGTGCATTTTGGGCTAGGGAACGAACTATAGAAGATTTAAGAGTGGCGATCGCTAATTCTAATCCAGTAATTACAGTGTGGGATGGTAATAGGTTGATTGGTCATGCTCGTGCAACTAGTGATGTGGTTTACCGAGCAACTATTTGGGATGTGGTTGTCGATCCAGATTATCGAGGTACAGGCTTAGGGCGGAAATTAGTACAAACTGTATTGGCACATCCTCGGGTTTGTAATGTGGAACGAGTGTATTTGATGACTTCTTTGCAGCAAAAGTTTTATCAACACATTGGCTTTGAGCTTAACTCTAGTACAACTATGGTTTTACATAATAATCATGGTTCAGAAGTTGAAGTTTTATTAACACAATCAACGGTATCTGGCTAACGGCGAAGTTGAGCCGCCACAAAAAATTTTAACCTTTCAAATACTTAGTCATATCCAACGCATTGTTATGCGTCCCGTCAATATCCTTTGATCTCAACCAATCTTTCCCCAGAACTCAATATTTCTAATGCTTCTGGTAAAGTCAAACTCAATATCTCTCGTAACCGAGCATTCGATGTGTTCCCGCAAGTTAACCAAACGATTTGTGGTGGTACTCCAAGTCGGTCAACCAAATCTACAAAATCGCTATCTTTGGTCATAAATATAGCTCCTTTGGCTTTGGCTGCCTCAAAGATTTCTGGATCTTCAGCATCTCTTAAGCCGATATCTCGTAAGGCTATCGCTGAAACTCCAAATGAACTTGTAATCCACATTGCGATCTCAGGTGACAAATGTGCATCAATCCAAATCGTGGTCATGCGACCAACACAGAATGATTGATTTTACGTGAAGCATAGGCCAGTGATGCCTTTAAGTCATCCATTTCTAAATCTGGCAGTTCTTCCAAAATTTGTTCAGCACTAAGCCCTGCTGCAAATAGATCCAAAACATCGGATACCCTAATTCTCATGCCGCGAATACAAGGGCGACCGCCACACTGTTTAGGGTTAACTGTGATTCGTTCAAGTAGTTCTAACATTTTACACAATCCTCTTAAATCATAGGACTTACGCAGTATACAAATAAAATCTATGTTTAAATGGGATTTGGGGCAGAGTCCCAATTGAAAGTGAAGCCCTAAAACTCTCACTCTCGAAGTTTTCGTGAATTTGTGTGAGTAAGTCCTAATTAAACTAAAATCAGGTGCTTGACTAAATAAAAAGTTCTTGGATTATTACTATATGCTTCAAATTACCTCAAAAACTATAATTAATTGATTGATAATCCAAAGAAAATTTATTTGCTTAAGTATCTTAACCAGTATATTTAATCCGTAGAGAAAGGTAGATAGAATTACAGTAAATTAGTATGACTATAGCGGCAAGATTTAGGCAAATTATTAGTAAGCTTGAGCAGTTATCTAAGATTAATTTAATTGGAAATTGGGAGCAAGATTTAAGTGGTGAACTAGTACCTGTGGGAGAGAAAGATAGCCTACTTTTTCCACAAAGTGATGGTGTTGTGCATTTAAGTCAGACTTGGATAGTACCAAAGACTTTAAGTAATTTAGACTTGAGCAATTCAACAATCAGATTAAAACTAGTATGGTGGGCATCATTAGTAGAGATTTTTATTAATGGGGTAAAAGTTCAAGAAGGCGATTTATTTGATCAAAAATGTCGGCTTTTATTAACAGACAAAGCACAGGTAAATCAAAGTTTTAAGTTAGAAATTAAACTAATTAGTCCTAAACACGATCGCGGCGCATTACAAAAATCTGAACTAATTATTTCATATCCAAATCAGCCTTGTGATCCCTATAAATTTGCAGAGGAATTAGGGATTATTTCTGCTTATTTACCGCTATTAAGTGAGTATGAAACTAATTTAGAAAGTATAGT
>Ga0105047_10016489_pt1 | contig 11575 bp, 2 predicted proteins | sample MAT04_FD_78384 | JGI IMG/M metagenome (GOLD analysis project Ga0105047, IMG submission 78384) | Freshwater microbial communities from Lake Fryxell liftoff mats and glacier meltwater in Antarctica - MAT-04 (megahit assembly) | ecosystem: Environmental > Aquatic > Freshwater > Ice > Liftoff... | reverse complement strand
GACTGTCGTACATTTGCGACTGATATTGCATCGTCGAGATTTTGCTCCGCGCCAGAATGAAAAACACCGCCTGACGGCGGGTTTTCTGAGCGAGGAAGTCACGTTGAGCGCTCAACGTCTCCCCTGGTCCGCCAAACTCAATGGAGGTCGGCAGTCGCCGTAGCACACCCATGTCCAAGTCCAAACGCAATCCGCACTGCAAAGCTGTCTATGTGTATCTGCAAAACTACCTTGATGCGCATAGCTTTGCTCCAAATCAACGCGAAATTGCGAAGGAGTGTTATCTCAGCAAGTCAACAGTTTTACGTTGTCTTGATCGCCTGGAAATGGATGGTTTGATCATGCGCGAACCGGGACTAGCTCGCAGCATCGCTATCAAGGATGTCGAGTGGTAAAAAAAGGACCAAATGGTCGTACCAAATGCCCCTAAATTTTAGAAAATCCGTGCTACAGTGAAATTGTGGCGCGCTGCAACACGCACTTTAACAACTTACACTTTTGTCTACTTATATTTATTTTTGTGGACACACAACCTGGAGTGTATCTCTCCAGGTTGATGGGCCATAGAGAAGAAAGGAATAATCTCTCACGTTCCAATATTTTACAGAGTAAATGATAAAACGACTCCACCATCAACAAAACACTTCACTCTATTTTTTTTGAAGAGGATTTTACTCATGCCACAGACATTCAATCAACATGTGTTCATTGACGGGGCTGCCGATGAAAAGCAGCTGCGGGTTCAGGGAAGCGCGGCTCAGACGGAACCATTGCAGACCTGGGAGAACAACGCTGGTGACGAACTCGTCCGTATCACGAGTGCAGGCAAACTTCAGATTGGTGATCTCGGAATCAGTACACCGGAGGCATTTATCGAAGCCGGTGCCGACCTTACGCCCTCGTCGCCAAAACCTAAACGCGGCTTGCATGCGCTCGGACGGTTCACGGGCGCTATCAGTTCTCCCTTGATATGTGCAGTTCATGAACTTGAACTGCTCGGCAGCGGGGGGATCACCTCTTTGCAGACCGCATTGCGCGCACGAATCAGGAACGACAACAACGGCGATGTGACCAACGCGGAACTGCGTGCAGGTGATTTCGCTGCTGTCAATCAGAAAGGTGGATTAGCAAACCGAATCAATCGGCTTACGGGAATGCGCGCTTCTGCCGAGACGAGCACAGCCGCTTATACCGCGCGCGCCACTGGTGTGGAAGTGCTGATCTCCAATGATGTCGGGGGAAACGTCACCGATGCTACAGCCTTCGAGGTTGTCACTCCGATCAACAGCGGGACGATCACCAACCTCTATGGGCTTCGAGTGCCCGATCTGACGCAGGCGGGCAACAACTACGCCATCCACACGGGTCAGGGTATCGTTCATCTGGGAGGACATCAGGAGCTTTCCGTTCTTGGTTCCAGCCCGACAACCAATCCACCGACAAATTTCATCAAGCTCTACGTCAAACTTGCCAATGGTGTCCCGACATTGTATGCAAAGGATGCAGCTGGAGTCGAGTACCTGGTTGGCGGAAGCGGTGCGCTCAGCGCTCCCCTCATCCTTGTCGGATCGACCGATGTCACTCAGTTCACCGTGCGCGGTGCTTCCGGTCAGACGCAGGATCTAGTGCGTCTTGAAACGACTGGCGGAATACCTGTCACGCAGATGCGTGCGAGCGGCGCACTGTACCTGTGGGGAAAAGCCGATGATGTCCGACTCCTGGTACAGAGTAGTCCATCGCAGAGCAGCGACCTTATGCGTGTTGAAAAGAATGATGGCACGCCGATTGCCCAGTTGACTCCGAACGGTGGATGGCATATCTGGGGACAGTCTGATGATGTCCGGCTGCTTGCCAAAGCCAGCGCGACTCAGAGTCAGGATATGCTGCGCCTGGAAGCCTCGAACGGTGCCGCCATGCTGACGGTATCGGGCACTGGCGCGACGCGAATCGACGGGCGTGCGAACACTACCCAACTGACGATCAAGGGTCCTGCCTCACAGACCGCAGATCTGTTTCAGATTCAAACCAGTGCAGGAGCAATACTCAATTCTGTCTCAGCGACAGGTGAAGTGCGCATCAATGGCGCGGGCGATGCGGCGCAACTGGTCGTACAGGAAAGTCCCAATCAGACGACCGTAAGCGATATTCAGCGCTGGCAGAGTCGGTTTGGTACCGTGGTTGCATCTCTGTCCGCAGCCGGAACGTTGCAGGTCGAGGGTTTGCGGATGCCTCCTGGGGCAGCATCTGGGCGGGTACTGGTTTCCGACGCTTCAGGCAGTGCCACATGGGGGTCTATCCCCGCTCCGCTCCAGCTTGTTGGTGCGGATGACCTCGTACAGTTGTACATCAAGGGGCATTCTACCCAGACGAATGACCTGTTTCGAATCGATCGAAGCAACGGGACAGCGATCGTCCAGATGCCTCCGAGCGGTGCAATGCGTATCTGGGGACAGAATGATGATGTTCGCCTGCTGGTACAGGGGAGCGCCACCCAGACCAGTGACCTGATGCGCCTTGAAAACAATGCTGGATTGCCGATCACTCAAGTGACTGGGAGTGGCGCACTGTACCTGTGGGGAAAGACGGATAACGTTCGCTTCCTAGTCCAGGGCAGCCCGATCCAGACCAGTGATATGCTTCGGCTGGAACTGAATGACGGGACGCCGATTGCCCAGGTACATCCGAGCGGTGCCATGCGTATCTGGGGACAGACCGACGACGTGCGTTTGCTCGCCAAAGCCAGCGTGACCCAGAGTCAGGACATGCTGCGTCTGGAAGCGCCGAATGGAAGCGCTATGGTCGGTGTCTCTGGCACAGGCGCAATGACGATCAATGGTACAGGGGATACCGCGCAACTGGTTGTGCAGGAAAGCGCCAATCAGACTGCCGTAACCGACATCCAGCGCTGGCAGAACCGTTTTGGCAGTCCAGTCGCTTCGGTCGCTGCGAACGGCGATCTGACCGTTAACAAAGCGATCGTCGCCAGCCTGCGCATGGATGCTGGTGCGGCAGCAGGCAGGCTGCTGGTGTCGGATGCAGCAGGCAACGCTGCATGGGGGTCTGTCCCCGCACCGCTCCAGCTCATCGGGAGCGATGACTCAGTTCAGCTGTACGTCAAAGGACATTCCAGTCAGACCAATGACCTGCTGCGTCTCGAAACCAGTGTCGGAGCGCCGGTTGCTCAGGTAACGGCGAACGGTGCGTTGTACCTGTGGGGGAAATCGGATGATGTCCGCCTGTTCGCGCAGGGAAGTCCGACGCAAACGAATGATCTGATGCGGATCGAGAAATATGATGGCACGCCAGTCGCTCAATTGAGTCCGAATGGTGGATGGCGGGTATGGGGACAGGCCGATGATGTCCGTCTGCTCGCTAAAGCCAGCGCCGCCCAGAGCCAGGACATGCTGCGCCTCGAGGCCGCTGATGGCGGCGCGCTGATGGCAGTGTCGGGCACTGGTGCAACGCGCATTGAGGGACGCGCAGATACAACTCAATTTATGGTTAAAGGTCCGGCGACGCAGACAGCAGATTTGTTCCAGATCCAATCGAATGCAGGGACGGTACTTAATTCTGTCTCGGCAACCGGTGAGGTGCGGATCAACGGTGACGGTGATGCGGCACAGCTTGTCGTGCAGGAGAGCTACAATCAGACAACCGCAACCGACATTCAACGCTGGCAGAATCGCTTTGGCACAGTGGTCGCGTCAATCGCCACTAATGGCAATCTGATCACGAGCAAGGTGATCGCAGATGGATTCAAGATGGCACCCAACGCCGGACCGGGAAAGGTCCTGACTTCTGATGCGAGTGGCAATGCGACCTGGGCAAACCCATCCGCTGGTGGTGTGACGAGTGTCGGTCTTGCCGCGCCCATCATCTTCACGGTGGCAAATTCACCTGTCACCAGTACGGGAACGCTCACGCTCAGCCTGTCAACCCAGACTGCCAATCGATTTCTTGCCGGACCTGCCTCCGGTGGTGCCGCTGCACCCACCTTCCGCACGCTGGTCGCTGCCGACCTCTCTACACCACTTGCCAGCCCTCCGGCAATTGGTGGCACTACGGCGGCTGCCGGAACGTTCACTGCGTTGAACGCTACGACCTCGGTTACTTCGACTGTGACAGATAGCGGCACCAGTACGACACCGAGCGCAGGATTGTTCCGACACAACAGTTCGGCAACCCCTGCCGCCAACTTCGGCGTGGCCGCCAGTTTTCAGGCGGAGTCAACCACAACCGACAACCGAGATCAGGGGCGCATTCGCACCATGTGGATCGCGGCGACGGATGCCAGCCGTGCCGCAAAGATGGTTCTGACCGCTTACGACACCGCAGAGCGCGAAGGCCTGGCTATTCAGGCATCCGGCAGCGCGTCGATGATCGGATTCCTCGGCGCAACCCCGGTCGTTCGTCAGACTGGCGGCGTGAAAACCGCCGCCGCCGCCTATGGCGCTAACGAGCAGTCGATGCTTCAGATCGCATACAACGCTCTGCGTACCTATGGATTGCTTACCTAAAGGATAGATTAAGAATGCACACGCACGAAGAACGCTTCAAACAAGCTCAGATGCTTTTACAGCTCGCTATGCAGACTCTAGAGCGCGACTATGGCTTTGCTATCGAGACCAGCCTCCAGATCGAGGCGATCAGCAGCAGTTACGCCACCAGTCGGGTTGTCATCGCTCTGAAGCCCATTCCAAACTGGCAACCAATCCCAGCCCCAGATGCGCCGCTCAGTGAGCATAACGACGCTTAACGCTCGCTGATCAGTTCTAACTTTCATTTATCGACCTCGCCGCATTCAACGGCGCTGTTCACTGCCCATGCGGCGAGGTCAAAACCAAAATTCACTTACGGAGACGACATGACTACTTTTGGAAAAGAACAGATATTTCTTGAACGGATTGTCCCGACCGTCCTGCATGACATTCAGCTCAATGCAGGCGCGGATTATCATATTGAAAAGCGCGAGGGTCACCTCTACAGCGCGAACCGTGCAGAACACCTCGTATACCGCTTCGACAAAAACGGCGTCGAGACCGTTTCTGCAGACGACAGCTGGAGCTGGAAGATGCGCTTTGTCGGCTACGGAACACCGACCGAGCAGCGAATGACTCCGGCGGTCGATCCGACCTGCCAGGACAACCGGGTCGAATACCACCACGCTAAAGCGACCGAATGGTATCTCAACGGACCTTTCGGGCTGGAGCAGGGCTTCACCCTGATCGCCCCGCCCAACAGTGCTGCCGATGCTCGTCAGCTTGCACTCACTTTGGCGTTCGATGGCGATCTGACCTCTGTCTACGAATCGTCTGAAGGACATATCGCGCTCACCGCCGCTGATGGCAGCAGTGTCCTCACTTACGGGTTGCTCTACGTGTCGGATGCGACGGGTCGCACGCTGCCATCTCGTTTTTCGCTGAGTCACGACGGATCTAAGGCGTTCGCATCGATCATCTTCGATGTGGATGATGCGATTTACCCTATCACGGTCGATCCGCTAGTCAAGCGGGCTTCACTGATCTCCGCTGCGGACAGCACCAATGCTGCCAATCTTGGTTTTTCGGTGTCGATCAGTGGTACAACGGCAGTTATCGGTGCTCATCGTGCCAACACTATCGCCGGGACAGAAGTAGGTGCCGCCTATGTCTTTGTGCGCAATGCGCAGACGGGCAACTGGACGCAGCAGGCGAAGCTGACGGCATCTGACGGAGCAAGTGGCGACCAGTTTGGTTATGGAGTCAGCATTGATGGCAATACCATCGTGGTGGGAGCCGCCTACGCTCACATTGGCAGTTACGCCGATGCGGGTGCCGCCTATGTGTTTACACGGAGCGGCACGACTTGGACGCAGCAGGCAAAGCTGAGCGCTTCCAACCTGGAAGCAGGGGCACGCTTCGGTTTTGCCGTATCCGTTGACGGAGATTCAGCGGCTATTGGCGCGCCAAATGAAGCCGTCGTGGACATCGATCAGGGGGCGGCGTATGTCTTCACCCGCAGCGGAACCACTTGGACACAGCAAGAGCGCTTTACCGCTGGCAGGCAGAACGACAATTACTTTGGTTGCTCACTCGCCCTGCGTGGCAACAAGCTGATCGTCGGCGGAAGCGATTACGATGAGCCAGCGGTGGCACAGGGTGTCGCCTGCATTTATACGCGCAGTGGCAGTACGTGGTCTTTTCAACAGCTGCTCAAGCTGAGTACTGGGCAGATCGGCGATAACTTTGGCACTTCCGTTGCCATGAGTCCTAACGGAAAACTGGTAATCATCGGCAGTCCCGGACGCAACACAGTTTTTGGCACAGATGCTGGCAGCGCATTTATTTATAACTGGAACGGCACCACCTGGGCACTTGACTCGACACTCCTCATCGACGGCGGCGCGAATGCGCGTTTCGGACAGAGCGTGGCGATCAGCGACAAAGCCGCGCTTGTGGGAAGCACTGCTATCAACAGCGGTCGCGGCACAGCGTTCTACTTCCAGAAATCCGCTTCGTCGTGGGAGATGCGCGGCTATATCGGGTTGAACGATGCCGCCGCTAGCGAAAATTATGCGACTTCGCTGGCGATGACCAACGACATCGTAATCGCGGGCGTTCCCGGTCGCAGCAGCGGCTATGGCGCGGCGCACATTTTCGCCAACGGTCCCGGCGAACACCTCAATCCGTGTGATCCAGTGTGCGGCATCGTCGTTACGGGAAAGGAAAAACTTGGCAATCCGCTCACCATCCGCGACGGTGAAAAGCAGGAAGAGTCGCTCGACTTACAGATCAATTCCCCGTTCGGGGCGTTGGAACTGAAGCGCGTGTATCGCCAGAACGCGCACGCCGACTATCAGTTCATGGGACTTGGCTGGACGCACAGCCATGCGATCACCCTCGACATCACCAGCGAAGCACCCGATGCCATTATCCTGCACTGGGGAAATGGCGCTCAGGCGCGGTTCGTCACGACCAGCACTGACATTTATGACGGCACCGCAGGCGTGATCGCGCGGATCACCCGGAATCCCGGCAGCGGTCAATACACGCTGACGACTTCCGGACAGTCCACCATTACATTCGACAGCGCTGGGCGTGTGCTGGCACAGGAGTCCAGCAGCAGTGAACATCTCACATATACCTACAGTACGGGCAAGCTCGTCGAAGTCGCTGACGACTATGGTCGCAAGCTGGTCTTTCGCTACTACACCAGCGGCAGTTTCAACGGACAGCTTTACCGCGTCGGCGATCACACCTTCAACGATGCCGATCCGCTCAATCCGACCGGGCGCTACGTGGAATATGCCTACACGCTCAACAAGGTGATCAACAGCAGCAGTGCCATCGTCACAGGCACAGGCGCGCTGCTCACGTCGGTGCGCGATATGCGCGGCAATGTCTGGACGTATGACTACTACGGTCAGGGGACGCTTGAAACCGACGTGCGCCAGTTGAATTACCTGACCACCGCCGAATCGCCATCGGTCGATACCACCGGAGATGGTGTGGCGGACGCCCCGATCGCGATCGAAGAGGTCACGTATGGAATGCAGGGGAACGAACTGGCAGTCAACGGCACGATGGAAGTTGATGCCAACTGGACGGGTATTGTCGGAGCGCTGCCCACGACCAATCAGCGTTCGACCGTACAGGTGGACAGCGGTCCCTATTCCCGTCGCGTCGTCGCCAGCGCCGCGAACCAGGGCATCGAGGGAGAAGCCTGGTCGCTCGTGAGGGACAAGACCTACATCCTCTCCGCGCGCGCCTACGTGGTGAGCGGTGCGGTCAAAATGCAGGTGAGCGGCGAAACCGCTTTTGACCGCCTCTCCAGCGGCATCGGAAGCTGGCAGACGCTGTTCGTGGTTCACACCCCGACGGCGGATGCCCCCAGCCCTCGACGCCTTCAGTTCATCGCCAGTAGTGGCGCGGCGGAGTTCTTCATCGACACCGTGTCGATCATTGAAGCGGATGGTCGGGTGAGCGCGATCACCCAGGCGCGCGGCAATGCTGCCCTGACGACCGACTACGTCTTCCATCTGGAAAGCGACACGCTGACGACGGAGACGGTCGCCGGAAAGGTCACGCATCACTGGTTCGATGACGGGGTGTATGCCGGGGCGGAAGATCCTGCCAACAACGCCAATCTGCATTTTGTGAACCCGCGTTACCGCCCGGTCAGCCAGATTGATGCCAATCGGCGCGAGACCACGCTGGCGTGGAGCGCGGACGGCAAGCTGCTCGATCGGGTGGTCGATCCGCTCGGCAACCAAACGCAGTTCAACTATCACACGTCTGGCGCATCTCAGGACGCCTTGCAGGAAGCGATCGATCCCCAGGGGCGCAAAACGGAATACCTGTACGGCGATCCGAATCATCCGCGCCTGCCCACTGCCATCAAGGTCATCGACGGCACGACGGTCTTGCAGTGGCAGACCTTCAGCTATGACAGCAAAGGGCGAACGATCTCGGAAAAGACGGTCGATCCGGCGAATGGTACGACTCCCTTCCGTGAAATGTCTCGCACCTACGGGACGAGTGGCAACGGGAATGGGCTGCTGGAAAGCGTCACTCAGATCGACGTACTCGACTCAGGCAACAACTCGACGACGACCTACACCTACGATGCCGCCGGACGGGTGGTCAGAACGCAGCAGAGCAGCCTGTTTGGAAGCTGCAAGGTGTCATACACCGTGTTCGACGCCGCTGGAAATGTCGTCGCCAGCATCTGCAATTACGAGAACGCGGGTGCAGCGCCGACGGCGGCGGCAGAAGCCCAAGCCCTGTTCAATCCGGCGTTCCCGGACATGAACAAGGTCACGACCCATCTCTACGATGCCGCTGGACGGCGCGTCGCTACCACCGCCGACGTGGGCGCGAGTTACGCGCAGACAACCCTGACCGTGTATGACGGACTGGGGCGCGTCATCCGCACTGTTGCCCGCTATGTACCGAATGCGGCTGTTCCCCACCCTTACACTGCGCCGCATTCTGCCTTTACACACGGAGCCGACCTCAGCGAAAACCGGGTGAACGACACCGTCTACAATGCGCGCGGCATGGTACGTGGTCAGGTGGACGTGCTGGGTAATGTCACGCTGTACGGCTACGACGACGCCGCGCGGGTCATCAGGACGGTGCAGAGCGCAAGCCAGCCGAACTACAACAATGATTATTCCGGCACCCTGCCCGACCCGACGCTGGCGAATTACGTCGCCAACAGCGCACCGGATCAGGACGTGATCACCAGCACGATTTACGACCCGGTCGGGAATGTCGTGGCATCGAAGGATGCGCTCGGACACACCCATTTCACGGTATACGATGCACTGGATCGCCCGATCAAGACGGTGCAGTTCGCCAGCGCGCCCAATTACAACATCCTGGCGGACAAAGCGCTCGCAGGCTACACCTTCAGCCCCGACCCCGACAAAGACATCGTGACCACCACCGAATACGATGTGATGGGGCGCACTATCCGCACGACGGATGCTCTGGGCAGCGTGACCCTGCATGGCTATGACTCACTCGGTCGTCAGGTGCGTATGATTCGCAGCGCCAGCGCGCCCAACTACAACCTGAACGCTGACCCCGACCTGAGCGCTTACAGCCCGGTGAGCGACAGCGACCGCGATCTGATCACCGATACGGTCTACGACGAACAGGGGCGAGTGTTGTACAGCGTCAGTGTCAGCGGCGAAAAGACATGGCAGGCATACGACGGTCTCGGACGGGTAGTGAAGACGATCACCAATGCCGTCGGGACGGCTACAAATGGCGGCGTCAACGACCCGCGCAGCAGCAGCTACATCCCCAGCACCGCAGCCGACCGCGACCTGATCACCCGCACGGACTACGACAGCGATGGGCGCGTCCGCTGGACGGAAGACGCGATTGGGCGCAAGACCTGGACGGTGTATGACGCGCTCGGTCGCCAGAAGAAGGTGATCCGCAACTGCACCTACACGACGGGCAGCCCGGCACCGGAAGACGACGCTTATGTCGGGCAGCACGCCAGCGACAGTGCCAAAGATGTGACCACCCGGACGGTCTACGACAGCCAGGGCCGCGTTGCGGCGACGATCGACTCGCACAACCGCGAGACGCGCTTTGAATACGACGTACTCGGTCGCCGCGTGAAGACCATCCGCAACTATGTCGATGGCATCTATTCCAGCGCCGCACCCGATCAGGATGTGAGCGAGACGACGGTGTACGATCTGGCAGGACGAGTCGCCAGAACGATCGACAACGCGGGTCAGGAAACGCGCTTCGAGTACGACCTGCTCGGTCGGCGCGTCAGGACGATCAGCTTCTACCAGGATGGCGTGTACAGCGCGGCGCAGCCCGACCGCGACCTGATCGCCGTCACCAGCTACAACAAGGGCGGACAGGTGGTCTCTGCGACCGACGCGCGCGGCACCGTCACCACCTTCGCCTACGACAACGCCGGACGGCAGCGCCAGATGACGCAGGCGGCAAACACCCCGCTGGCGACCACCAGCTACACCTGTTTCGATAAGGGCGGGCGCGTGCTGCGGACGATCCAGAACTACATCTTCGACCCGCTGCAGCCTGCGCCGGACGCCAAAGACGCTCAGGGGAACTTCAGCTTCGCGCCGACGACCCACGGCGCGGGTGACGACCTCAATCTGATCACGACCTACACGCTGGACAGGCTGGGGCGCGTGGTCACGGTGCGCGATGTGCTGGGCAACCAGACGACCACGACCTATGGCAAGGATGGGACGGTTGTTGCAGCGACCGATCCCCTCGGGGTGGTGACGCGCTTCATCTACGACCGGATGCGCCGCCGCACGATGGTGGTGCAGAATTATGTGAGCAATACCGAAGACCCCGCGCTGTGGGTGTGGGACGGCGGGCAGAGTCGCTGGGAAACCAGCAGCAGCACGGCGATCGCGCACGGTGTCAATAATGACCAGAACGTGATCGTCCGCGTCGCTTACGACAAAGCCGGGCGCACCCTGCACCAGCGTGACCCGCGCGGCAGTGTGACCGCCTACACCCACGACCTGCTCGACCGCCGCCTGACGCTGACCAACCCGCTCAGCCACACCTGGGCGACGGCGTATCAGGACGTGCCGACGGGCGAGACCAACACCGTCATGACCCTGCCCGGTCTGGCGACGGGCGGCAGCTATGCCGTGACGCGCGCTTTCGACCGTCTCGGACGTCTGGCGGAGATCAATTATGGCAGCGCCGCCACGCCGACGATCGCCTTCGCTTACGACGCGGCGGGCAACCGCGTCCGCATGACCGAGATGGGGACGAGCGCGCTCGTCCGGGAGACGACCTACAGCCACGATGCGGCGCGCCGCCTGACCAGTGTCGGCTTCGACCACGACGGCGGGGGTATCGACGAGACGGTCAGTTATCAGTACGACGCCGCCGGATTACGCACCCGGCTCACCCTGCCCGGCGGACTGGACGTGAACTACCAGTACGACGCAAAGGGACGGCTGATCGGGCTGACCGACTGGGACGCCCAGGCGACGGCGTTCACCTACGACGCGGGTGGGCGGCACATCCTGACCGAGCGCGCCAATGGGCTGACCAGCCGCTATCGCTACGACGCG
>Ga0105047_10016488_pt1 | contig 11576 bp, 5 predicted proteins | sample MAT04_FD_78384 | JGI IMG/M metagenome (GOLD analysis project Ga0105047, IMG submission 78384) | Freshwater microbial communities from Lake Fryxell liftoff mats and glacier meltwater in Antarctica - MAT-04 (megahit assembly) | ecosystem: Environmental > Aquatic > Freshwater > Ice > Liftoff... | reverse complement strand
TCCCAAAACAAACTTCTTGGTCAACCCCTCGGCCTTACCCCGCGCAACATGGGCAAAAACGACCTTTGGATCGCCGCCACGGCCTCCGTGCTGGGAGCCAAATTATTGACCACCGATGGCGATTTTAACCATTTGCACGGCGTTTTCTTAGACTTGGAACAATTTTCCCACTAAAAACCGTTCTTTTGCACAAAGTCTGCTGAAACCCGCAGTCGTCAAGCCAAAGACAGTTCCTTATGCCAGAAACGACCCTTTCCGTGATTCCTGAGCCATCCACCACCTGGACCGCCCCCGCTTACAGTCCCGAAGCCCTCACCTGGTTGCAAAACCTGCCCGCCGGTGAAGATCGCGTGGACCTTTTTGCGCTGAACGACGATGATTTTGCCATTCGCAGCATCCGCGAAATGGTAGAAAACCGCCCATTCGAGCTGTCCGTATCGGCACAGCATACGGCCGCCGCCTGGTTCAATCACTTTTACTTCGAAGCCCGCAACCGCGAGAAAGTGTTCGGTACCAAGAACTTAGGGGTGGGTTATCCCTTCATTCTGGCTCGCACTGGCGGTTATGAGGTGGCCGCTCCGCTGTTCATCTGGCAATTCCAATTGGAACCCCACGCCCAGCATACCGACACTTGGACGGTGCAGCGCACAGAGGCCCATCTGGTGCAACCCAATTACCCGCTTTTCCACCTGATTGATGCCCTGAACGGCACCGATTTTTCCCGTCGCGCCCAGGAATTGGCCGAAGGCCGCAACCTGAACGCCCGCAGCCTCGGCGAAATATGTGAAGGTATCCGGTTGCTGCTCGGTGCCGTAGAGGACGGCCTGCCCTTCAGCGTACAGCCTTGTCCCGACGGCCTGGAAGCCGAGCAATTCATCGCGCAAGGCCGCTTGTGCTGGTCGGCGGTCGTTGGTTTGTACCCGACCCTGCCGCGCACCACCATTACCCAGCCGCCTGTTGTTGCCCCCGATTTACCCGCCGAGGCCGACGACTGGCGGCATAGTTTTACCTTACTGCCACTCGACCCTTCGCAGCGCGCCGTGTTGCGTACCGTGCAGCATAGTGCCCTGACGGTGGTGGAAGGAGCGTCTGGCACCGGTAAAACCTACCTCATTTCGGCGATTGCCATGAATGCCCTGTCGAGCGGCAAAAAATGCCTGATCGTTTCTAAAAGCATCCAGTCGCTGCGGCGGGCCCAGAAGTTTTTGCTGGATAAAGGCATTGGCGATGTGTCCTTTATTCTGCGCGATCTGACGGGCGACCAACTCATGCTGGCCGATATGCTGCGCATGACCGCCGACAGCCAGAACAAGGCCATACACGACGAAGAATTGTTCAAATCAGTCCTGAACAAAACCCAGCGCGAGCAACGCAAACTGGATGATGCCTGGGATGAAATTCATGCGCCGCTGTTCGGCGGACTGAACTTTGCCGAGACGGTAGGCCGCTATTTGCGCGCCAACCGCACGGAGGGCAAAGAGCTGCTGCTCAGTCAGTTATCTCCGCAGGATTTTAAATTTTCCAAGGCGGAATACGACGAAATTGTGGCCGCTATTTATGCCAGTGAACCGTTATTTCGTCGTTTCCCGACGCTCAATCATTCCCTCAGTCGGCTGAATGATGCCGTATTTACGCAGTATGACCGCCCCGAGGGCGTAGCCTGGACGGAAGCAAACGTGCAGGCTTTGCTCCATAAAGCCACCGCCTTGCACCATCGTTATATTTCCAAAACCAACGACTACGCGGAAGCACTACTCGACCACTACGAACAGTATTACTTCGAATTGGCTGGTTTTGTTAAAAAGGTGCGCGATAGCCTCGAAGACGGTGTGCAGCGTTTCGGTTCTGATTTTGAAAAAGCCATTTCCAACTCCGAAAAACTGTACGGCGTATTCTCCGACCGTTACAAAGAGATTGTCACAGCCAAAGAAAAAATAGGAGCCACCTTCGAGGAAATGCGGCGACTGTATAGCCTGCGCAAATACTTCGAGTTCGATTTCCCCCCCACCCTGGATGTGAAAAACATCAAGAAAATCGCGGAATTGACCAAAGATTTTGAAGCCTCGCTGCGCCTGTGGCGGCGGCGCATTCCGGGCGCGGTGCGCGACGATGTGCGGCGTTTGAACGGAAAAAGCATCCACAGTGACCTGGATTTCCGGGAGCAAATCAAGGATCTGGAGTACGGCATGGATGTTTTTGTGGAAGAATTCAATCAGGCCGGACTGTATGGCGAGACGCTGCGCCACGAAATGCTGACCATTCCCAAACGCCAGGAATTTTTGGAAGACGTGATCGCCCGCCTGGAAGACACCCAGTTTTATCTCCGTGATTTCGATGATTTTTACGTTTGGCAAAGACATTGGCTGCATTTGTCGCCTGCGGCGCAAAAAGTGGTGCGGGCACTTTGCAAAATAAAACCCCTGAATTGGGAGGCGGCTTTTGAAAGTTGGTACCTCCACCATCTATTGCAAAACGAATTTCATCCTGGTCTGCACTGGGACACAGGTACCCAGGCCAACCTGCATACCTACACCCGCGAACTCAAACAACTGCTGCCGACCCAGATCAGTGCCCTGTGGCAAAACCGGAAAAACAAGGCTTTGCGGGCTTTGAAATCAGCCGATGCCAAAGCCTACAAAACCTGGTTTGGCAAAAATAACCGCGCCATGTCGGCCAGTCACCGGGCCGATGAACTGTTCCGTATGCACGTCAATTCGCTCACGGAAACCCTGCCCGTGCTGCTCGTAACGCCCCAGGTGGCGCTGGATGTGGTGCAGGCTTCCAACATGCTGTTCGATATAGTGCTGGTGGACGAGGCCCACAATATTCCCAAGCAGGAATGTTATCACCTGTTCGATATGGCCAAAAACCTGGTGGTTTTTGGCGATTCCAAACAGGACATGACCCCAGCGGCAGAGGACGATTTTCTGGAATTTTGCAAAGGTATCGGGGCGAAAACCTCCACGCTGGACTACCAGCACCAGGATAGCCCGGAAGAATGGGTGCGTTTCAATCGCATTGCTTTTGGTACGCCTTTCAAACGGATGCCTTCGGGCCGCAGTGCCCAGGACGCGACCGTGGTGGCCAATGTGGAGGGCCGGTACGAAGAGACCAGCGGCACCAACGAGGCGGAAGCGCGACAGATCATTGACTGGCTGAACCTGATCGAACCGACGCCCGCCAAGACTTACCCGGTGGTCGGGATTGCCTGCGCGACGGAACCCCAACGCGACCTCATCGCCGGGCAATTGCTCAAGATCCGGCAGCGGCGTATGGCCGGCCACGAAAAAATCCAGCAACTTCACCTGAATGGATTGGGGGTGTATCAGTTTGCCGAATTGCAGGGCCAACACGTGGATATATTGCTCATTTCCATCACCCACGGTACCACGGATGCCCACGGGACGCTTACCCGCGACCTCCATTTTTGGAATAGCCAGGCGGGATTCAATCAGTTGCACCTGGCACTTACCCGCGCGACCCAGAAAATGTTTATCGCGCACTCTATCCCCGAAGGATTGCACTCGGTGCTGGCAGCGGATAAAAACTTCATTGGTACCTGCGTACTCTCGCATTTAGTCACCTTCGCAGCCCAGATACAACGCGGCGATATGGCGGCTGCCGAGGAACAATTAGCCAGAATGAGTGAACTACTGAACTACCCGGTGTCGGATTATCCGGCCACGACGTTTATGGAAGAAGTCGAAATTGCGCTGCGGCCATACTTCGATACCACCCAGATCCGGCGCAACGAACTGGCCGCCAGAATACGGGTGCCCATGCACGTGCAGGGCAAGTCAGCGGACGAACCGAGCAGCGTTCTGCTATTCGATGGGGTGCTGGCACCCACCGCCTTACCTTCCTACGAATGGGAGGAAAAAATGCGGCAGTATTTTGCGAAGCATCATATTCAGTATGTACCGGCCCTGTCGGTGCAATGGTGGAAAAGCCCGAAACAGGAGGCTAGGCGGTTGGCGAGCAGGCTGTTGAAGAAGGAGGAATAGGGTAGTGCTTATTAATCTTTATATCTTAACTACTTTGCCCTTTTTCAGTCCCACGTTTTTATCCCGCACCTCCCAGAAATAAACCCCTGGTTTTAAGTCGTTAATATTGAGATCATTGATCCCCACCGTTAATGAATGCGTTGCTATATACCGGCCAGTGCAGTCGGATAAGGTCATCTTCACCGGGTGATCTACGCCATTGATAAGGATGGTCCACTGCTCGCTGACCGGGTTAGGGTAGGCCTGTATCAATTCCTCCCACGCCGGATTCTCCGTACCTACCAGACCGATACCCACCGTACGGCAAAAAGTAGAACTCCCATTGGCATTGGAGGCCGTAAGGCATACTTGGTAGGTGCCGCTGTGGGCATACACATGCACCGGATTTTGTTCGTTGGAGGACTGACCATCGCCAAAAAACCACTGCCAGGTGCTTGGTTCATAGTCCGTTACGTCGGTGAAGGTGAGCTGTAGCGGTTGCAGGGTATCTTCCAGGTCATACCTGAAATTGGCCAGCGGCACATTGTCGATACCCAGGCTGTCGCAGGAAGAGCCATCTATTGGACCGAGGCGATAATTGGCGAAGTTGAACCGGGAACGCATAACGTACCGGGTCGGCAGTTTAATAACATGGCGTTTGACCTGGCAATCGGCGCCCGGCCGGTTAGGAAATTCGATCCGGTGCATGGTATTGGTATCGCCCGCAGCGAGATATAATTTGCCGTCCGGTCCGTTCATCGGGTTGAACCAATGATTTCCGCCTACATAGAACGGCGGGTTGCTCATATCTCCAAGGAGCGTTTCGGTGATGGGTTCGCTCAGGCTGCGTTGGTATAACTTTTGGCTATCGTGTAGATACAGGTATTTGCTATCCGGCGAAAAGATGGCCATACCCCGTCCTGCTATTATTCCGCTGTATCCATCAATAGTTATGGGGTTGCTAAACAAGCCGGTACAACGATCAAAATCAAATAACTGCAGTCCTGAAAAAGGAGCACCCAATACATACTTGCTTCCATCGGGCGAAAATTCCGCCGTGCGGATTTGCCCGGGCCACCACAGGCCACCGATGATTTGCTCCTCGAAAGGGCCTTCGACGCCGGTGGGCGTGAACAGGTAACGGACAAAGCCCAGGGTGTCTAAAAACTGCTCCGGGTGGGTATTAACAAAATTCCAAAGGTTATCCAGATGCGTGACCGAATCAGGATGTTCATATGCCTGAAAAATAGGATGATCATAGATGGTCATAAACCTGGGGAACACGATCCACCAGTCCCTTCCGTTGGCGTGACGTACCGCCGCCATGCTCTGGCTCAAAGGAATGTCGCTGACGAGGAGTTGCTTTTGGGTCATTACGGCGGGCTGGTCGGCCGATGGCTTTTCCACGATGCTGTGATAAAAACGACGGGGGATGTCGTAATAATAATTGTTCGTATCGGGAGCGGGCACGAACTCGATATGAAAAAGATGGTATTTGTTTGGGTCCTCAAAATCCGGTAAAAACGTGCATTCCTGTTCAGCCGGATACTGACCATCTTCCCTACAATAATAGAGGCTGACTAAACCAGGATTCAGCGTGTCGCCGTTTTCCATAAGTTGGTGGTTTTCGTTCACCACGTCGCAGCCATTGGTGTAGGCCACCAGTTTCCCCTGTTGGTCGGCGATGATGGCATGTACGGTAAAATTCCAATGCAGGGGGAAATCCTGTTGGCTGATCGTGGGGGGAAAGGTGTTGAAATCCATGATCATGCCACCTCTTACCCAACTTGGATCGGTGGGAGCCACCCGGTAGTATCCGTGCCCGGGCAACCAGATATAGTCATGTTTTTGCTGGGCTTCGCTGACTATGGGGAGCAGGAGCAGGAGGTAGTATAGCGATTTCATGTAAAGAGGTTAATATAGGTAGAGGAATCATGATAATGGCCCATCCGTCCGTTGGTAGAGCGGATGGGCCAGAAATACTACTGAATAAGCAACTTGATGGTTTCTTTACGCCCTTGATCTTGGTCATACCAGGTCAAAAAGTACACTCCGGCAGGCGTAGTGCTTAGGTCGAGCACCCGTTGCTGTTCCTGCGTATTGTTGATAGTTATCTCCCTGATGGTTTGTCCGGCGAGGTCGCTGATCTGGATGCGGCCAACATTGGCCGGGAGAAAGAGGGTAAAAATACCGTTGGAAGGATTTGGAAATACTTGTACCCCGGTAGCGGGTAACTTTTTCGGAGCGGCAGATGAATTCCGGTCGCCCAAAGGGTCTTTTGCAGGTGGTTGGTCGCAAGGATCGAGCAGGAATTGTCCATCTATACCAGCCAGCCCTGCCACCATTTGGTCATCCACTGTAACTACGTCCAATAAGTTTTGATAATCAGCGTCATTGGGTACCATATTCATCAAGCGGTTGATCAGCACACTATTGTAGGTTTTTCTGGCCTGCTCGTAGGAAGTGGCGGTTGCTAGGGCAAGATTATACTCTTTTGCAGCCAACAAAGCTGCCATGCGTTGCTCCATTCGTACCGCCCGAATAGCCTGCATATCGGTATATTGCTGACTGATGTCGTTCCTTTTTAGCCTGATGGGAATAAGCGATATGGAATCGAGGTTTACGATCTCTTCTCCATACACTGATTCCAACTCCACCAATTCTGCGGATAAACTGTTTATCTGCTGTCCAAGTTGGTCCATGCCCTCCTGCTCTGTGGATGTGAAGCCGGTCGCCTGTCTGATCATTTGCCCCACCTCGGCAAAATAATGCACAGATGTACCGTCATAGGCAGACAGAAACTGTATCACTTCTTCCTGATCGCTATATGCGGGATCATTCAGATATTTAGCGTACAGTTTACGTTGCATGTCCCATAATTCTGCTGGAGAAAGCGCGAGCGTACCTTGCATGATTTCTTGCTCCGTGGAAGTAACCAGTTTCTTTGGATCAGAATCAGTCAATGGGTCTTCCTCTTGGCAATAGCTGGTCGAGACGTTAGGGTCATATTTAAACCACTCATTATTTGTAAATACATTGGGCATTGGACTAATCAGGCTTGCGGCAGGTGTATAAATTTCCGAGAAAGTGTTTGTTCCGGTACCCGGAACAAACGATCGTTATATGATGATGGGCTGGATGAATTAGCCGTTCGGATGGCGTAATTGATAAATACGCCATCGAAGATATTGCCTTTGCCGATCTGGGTGCCGTTCGGGCCAATTCCACCTACCGACATACCCGTTTCATGCCGACCCACCCGGTTGCGGGAGATGTCGGCCGAGCCGACGGGGATACTCATGCCTATATCTGTGAGCGTTGTTCGATTGTGACATACCTGTGTGGCGCGAGGACTAGAATTGATATTAATTGGATCCCCGATTACGGATAAGCCAACCCTGAGGGAATACGTTTCGGTAGTAGGGTAGTCAGAGATGGCACCAGTGATGACATTATCCTTGACCCAATGCCCGCCGTTCGAACTATTGGTATGACATTCCATCCCTACACTGCCCTGATTTAGAGCACCGCCTATATGGGTCTGGTTGTCCAACAGCCTGAAATTATCACCATAGCTGTTCCAAATCCTAATCGCCCTCGTTTCATTCCGGCAATGGGTAAAATTTAAATTTTGATTATCTCTTACCGCCATAATATCAGTGGACAGATTAAGGCCCGTGACTAAAATGCCCTGATACTCATTTATGGCATCTACAGTAATGGTATTGTTGTAAATGGCGTTGTGCGTGTTATAAAAGGGACTTGGAGCGGCCGCTGAACGATCCAGCCAAATCCCGAAGGCACAGTTGTCGGGATAGTTATAGTCGGCTGGCGTGAAGGTATTGTCGTTAATATAAATTTCTTCTCCACTTTGGTTGATTTCTGAACGAATACCCGTTCCTAATACGCCTGAAAATGTATTACGTAAGGCTTGTACATCAGAAGAGATGGCATGGATTCCGTTCACGGTCGCTATATCGTTTCCTCCTAACACAGAAGGGCTATCGAATGTATTTCCATCTACGATCAGGTAATTGTTAGTCGCATTAATACCATCGTGAAAAAGCGAAAGGAAGAGATGGTTGTCCATCACCATCAAAAAATTCTGTTTGCTCAATATGCCATAATACATTCTTGAAAAGGTATTGGTGATATTTAGCACTAACCCTACCTGACTAATATCAAGACCAGCAAAAGCCATAGGATAAATACTGGTGTTAACCAAACCGGCAAGGCTGGAGGGAACCGAGCGTAAATTGCCATTACTGGTAAAGTAATTTTTGGTACAAACCAAAAGGGGAAATGATACCGATACTGGTGTATTCTTTACGCCAGTATAGTTATTGAGAAAGGTACTACCAGAGATATTGAATATCTGGTTAGAATTAAATGAGGTGGGAATATCTAGGGCGGTAACCGCGTCTTCAATCCGGCAATCTTGAAAAGTCAGAATAAAATCGGATTGCGCGGAATTGACAAAAATTCCAGCCCACATTCTGGTACAACTGAAAAAATTACAATTGATGAACTTTATGTTGGCTACTTTAAGGATAATCTCAATTTTGGAGCCGCTATCCATCAGAAAATTACAATTCTTAAACTCCAGATGAGTTGGCGCGGAAATGGTCCAAGTACTTGATATCTTGTAATTGATATTTTGGAGAGTGCCTCCTCCGGCAGGTAAGGTCGTATTCCAACCGCCATTAAAAGTGTAGCCGGGCGTAGGCTGATAGTCTGGATTCTCTTCGCAGAATCCTATAGCATCGGGTTGACGAACAGGTTCTTCTTTCTTCTCACATGGATCGGAAATTTCTTGAGCGGGCAAAAAAAAGTTGGAGCATAAAAACAGGCACAAAAAGGAGAACACCCTGCCTGTTTTCACAGAAAATGAAATTTGCATAATGTGAAATTTAAATATGATGAATGAATTATTTATTTTATAGAATAGTCACACTTCTTTAGTAAGGTGATTTTGTAAAGTTCAATTAATTACATATTTTCTGTCTGTAGACAGGCTATGGCAGTCATGAGGAGCAAAAATAATATGTATTCGTAAATGTCCAACCATTTTTATGCTTTTAAAAAACAATAATTTAACTTATGTCTCCTATTATTCGATGGAGTGCTGGCTCCCACCGCTTTACCTTCCTACGAATGGGAGGAAAAATTGCGGCAGTATTTTGCGAAACATCATATTCAGTATGTACCGGCCCTGTCGGTACAATGGTGGAAAAGCCCGAAACAGGAGGCGCGGCGTTTGGCGAGCAGGCTGTTGAAGAAGGAAGAGTAGAGTGGGAACCGCCTACATTTTTATTATTTTTTTCGTATAAGCCCCATGGCTGTACCAGCATTTCAATACATATACCCCTGGTGGTAGATGGCGTAAGGAAATAGAGGTAGATGGTTGAACGGATGTAGCGGATAACAATAATTTGCTGTTTAAATCCCACAATTCGTAGATATAAGTAGGCGGGCAAAATTAATCGAGGTTATTTTTGTCGTAACTGGCTGATTGTCATTGCCTACTTGCCTTTTGCAATTTTGCTTATTTACTTAAGTCTGTACCTGCGGAGTATTAATAATCAGGTAGTCCGCTACTGGATTAGGCAAAATATCAAAAATCTCTTTACTTATAAGTAGGCGGGCAAAATTAATCGAGGTTATTTTTGTCGTAACTGGCTGATTATCATTGCCTGGTTGCCTTTTGCAATTTTGCTCATTTACTTAGTTTGTTCCTGACTATTAACAACACTACAATCATAACTAGACGGGATAATATTAAAATGCGGCAGATTTGAAATGCCAGAATAGTTGTTGAATGGTAAAGCGATGCTGTTGGGCTTGACCATACAATTGATACCCGGGCAATTGGGATGCTCAATAACGCTTAAATAATCGTGGCTTCCTATCCCGGCAATATATATCCGACCGTTGGGGCCCAGTTTCATCAATTGAAATAGACTATATCCGTCATTATTTTGTACACTGACTGGATCAATTTCACATACCAATTGTCTGCTGTTCTGAATATCATCTGACTCCAATATTCCAATCTTCTATTTTCAGCGCAGCAACGTAATATCTCCTTTAAAAAGCAAGGTCCGTCCGTCAATCAATAAAATCTTCGCGTAGTAAACAAATACCGCCGGGGCCATTAATTGGGCCTGGTGATAGCCATTCCAACCGTGTTTTGGGTCATTGGGTTGAAAATTATGGTCTTCAAAAACCAGTGCTCCCCACCGGTCAAAAATGAGAAAGTCATTGACCTGCACAATTTGATCGCCATTGGCAAAAATCAGGACAATGTCATTGTTACGGTTGGCATCCCAGGGCGAAAAGACGTTGGGAATGTAAATGTGCGGGTTGTTGTCCACGCGCACCACCACCCGGGCACTGGCCTCGCACTGATCCACGGTCATGACCGTAACGGTATATTGCGTGGTTGTGAAAGGCTGGGCCTGCGGACGCAGTAAACTTAACAGGTCGTTTCCATTAAAAGTAAGCCCATCCAGCGGCTGCCAGATAATGGTATCCACCAAAGCCAAAGGGAAACCCATTGGCAGCAGGGCCTTTAATTCCGCCGTTTCGCCCAGCAAAATCTTGATCTCCGGGATCAATGCTACACTCACGCTGGGGGCGGCAGGTACAACCAGGGAGGTGCGGGTTTCGCAGCCATTGGCATCCTGAATCCACAGATCGTAGGTACCGGGCGCGATATTGCCGAAACTAAGGGTCGGAAAAAACTGCTGCCCGCCGTCAATAGAATACAAATATGGCCCGGTGCCACCCGTCACCGCTCCGAACGTAATGCTGCCATCGTTGTTTTTGCAGCTTGGTGTGCGGAGCGCCGTCTGGAACTGGGTGGGGACGTTCGCTTCCTGAAATATTTCCACCTGATCGGTTTGTTGGCAGCCAGTATTGCCATTCGCGACGGTGAGCTGATAAATGCCCGGCTGGCCGACCACTGGATTGGGCGTGTTGACCCCGCTAACAATTAATCCGCCCGCCGATGCCGTCCAGAAATAAGTATAATCGCTCCCGCTGGAACCAGAACCCTGTAAGGAGATTTGGTCCATCGAACAGGTCAGCGTGAGCGGGGCTCCAGCATCGGCGATGGGCAGCACAATGTTGTCAATCACCTGCGTCGTGGCATTGCTGGAACAGCCATTAGCGGTGTTCAGGACATTCAGGGTGTAATAGCCGGCCACGTCCACCACAATTTGCTGCGTGTATTGTCCGCTCGCAATGTGGCCATCCGTGGTGATCCAGGCATAATTAATCCCCGGTCCGCTCGGCGAACTCCCGCCCTGAATAGTCACCTGCAGCTTAGTACAAGTCAGCAAATCCGGCGAGACAATGGCCACCGAGGGCGGCAGCGTATCCGTCGCCACCACCGTATTATCCGTGGCCGTGCAGCCATTTTGCCTATCCACCACCACCAGCGTATAAGTACCGCCGGAGGTAATGGTAGGCAGCAGACTGTTCGCGCCGGTCAATATTTGATTAGCAGGGCTCCATTCGTAGAAATAATTGCCATTTTGGCTGGAGCCGCTACCGTCCAGTTTGAGCGACGAGATGGCGCAGGTCAGTACG
>Ga0105047_10016487_pt1 | contig 11576 bp, 6 predicted proteins | sample MAT04_FD_78384 | JGI IMG/M metagenome (GOLD analysis project Ga0105047, IMG submission 78384) | Freshwater microbial communities from Lake Fryxell liftoff mats and glacier meltwater in Antarctica - MAT-04 (megahit assembly) | ecosystem: Environmental > Aquatic > Freshwater > Ice > Liftoff... | reverse complement strand
GCGATTCGCCTCTTGCCCAAGCTCCGCGCCGCCCCTTTAATGCGTCCCCCTTTCGCCCTGATGATCTCTGTCGCCGTCCCAGTTTACAACGAAGCGGAATCTCTCCCGCTCCTCGCCGAACGGGTGACGACGGTCCTCAGCCAAATCGGCCGGCCTTGGGAACTCATCTTCATCAACGACGGGAGCAGCGACGGCAGCGAGGAGGTGCTCGACCGGATCGCCCGCGAAAATCCGGCGGTCAAAGTCGTCCATTTCCGCCGCAATTACGGCCAGACCGCGGCGATGATGGCCGGTTTCGACTTCGCCCAAGGCGAGGTCATCATCCCGATGGATGGGGACTTGCAGAACGACCCGAGCGATATCCCGAAGATGCTGGCCAAGCTCGATGAAGGCTTCGACGTCTGCTCCGGTTGGCGGAAGGACCGCCAGGACAACGCCCTGCAGCGCAACCTGCCGTCGATCATGGCCAACCGCCTCATCTCGTTCGTCTCGGGCGTCGAGTTGCACGACTTCGGGTGCTCGCTCAAAGCGTACCGCGCCGACGTCATCAAAAGCGTCCGCCTCTACGGCGAAATGCACCGCTTCCTCCCGATCTACGCCTACTGGCACGGCGCCCGCATTACTGAGGTCACGGTCAACCACTTCGCCCGGACCAGCGGAAAGTCGAAATACGGCCTCGAGCGCGTGCTCAAAGTCCTCTGCGACCTCGTGGTCGTGAAGTTTCTCGATAGCTACGCCGAAAAGCCGATGTACGTCTTCGGCGCCGTGGGGATGCTCTCCTTCATCGTCAGCTTTCTGGCCGGCAGCAGCTCGCTTTACCTGAAGTTTTTCGGCAACAAATCTTTCATCGAAACCCCGCTCCCGCTGCTCTTCGTGATGAGCGCGATCACCGGCGTCATGTGCATCCTCATGGGTCTCCTCGCGGAGATGATCATGCGCACTTTCTACGAGAGCCAGGGCAAGAGCGTGTATGCCGTCCGCGCCACGCGGAACATGGAGTCGAAGAGCTAACCATGTGCGGCATCGCGGGATTCGCCGGGCAGGGTGACCGGGGGGTGCTCCAGCGGATGACCGACGCCATCGCCCATCGCGGGCCGGATGCGGACGGGCATTGGGTCGAGGAAAACGCGGGCGTCTTTCTCGGGCATCGCCGCCTCTCGATCGTCGATCTCAGCGGCGGCGCGCAGCCGATGTGGACCGCCGATAGCGCGATCGGCGTCGTCTTCAACGGCGAGATCTATAACCACGCCGAACTGCGCACGGAGCTGAAAGCGCGCGGCTGCGTCTTCCTCACCGACCACTCCGACACCGAAGTCCTCCTCCACGGCTACCGCGAGTGGGGAGACCCGTTTGTCGAGCGGCTCAATGGCATGTGGGCCTTCGTCATCTACGACCGCGCCAAAAAGCGGCTCTTCGGCAGCCGCGATCGGTTCGGCAAAAAGCCCCTCTACTACTTCCACGAAGGCGACACCTTCGCCTGGGCCAGCGAACTCCCCGCCCTCACCCAGCACCCGCGCTGCCCGCGCAATCTCGACACGCTCTCGCTCAAGAAATACTTCGCCTACGCCTACATCCCCGCCCCGCGCAGCATCTACGAGCGCGTCTGGAAACTCCCCGGCGGCCACAGCTTTTCCTACGACCTCGCCAGCCGGGAGTTCAAGACTTGGCGGTATTGGGAGTTCGTGTTGGAAACAGATGATCGCTTCCTCGGAGGGACGCGCTCCTGCGCGTCCCAAACTCCTCCCGAGAGCGACGGACGCGCCGGAGCGCGTCCCTCCGCTTTGGAGGAAGAACTCCGCGCCACTCTCGAGCGCGCCGTGCAGCGCCGGCTCATGTCCGATGTCCCGCTCGGCGTCTTCCTCAGCGGCGGCATCGACAGCTCGGCCATCGCCGCGCTCGCCGCGCAGCACGTCCCCGCCGGTCAGCTCAACACCTTCGCCATCGGCTTCAACGAACCGAGCTTCGACGAAAGCGCCCACGCCCGCTTTGTCGCCGAACGGCTCGGCACGCGGCATCGCGAAGAAATTCTCGACCTCGACGCCGCGGTCGCGCTCCTCCCCGAGATCGTCGGCAAACTCGACGAACCCCTCGGCGACGGCTCCCTCCTCCCGACTTATCTGCTCTCCCGCTTCACCCGCCAGCACGTCACCGTCGCGCTCGGCGGCGATGGCGGCGATGAACTCTTCGCCGGCTACGACCCCTTCAAAGCCCTGCAAAAGGCCGCGCTCTACGCGAAACTCGTCCCGAAGCCCGTCCACGAAGCCATCCGCCTCGTCGCCGCGCGCCTGCCCGTCTCGCACCAAAACCTCAGCCTCGATTTCAAAATCAAACGCACGCTGATGGGCCTGAGCTACCCACCGCCGCTCTGGAACGCCGTCTGGATGAGCGCCCTCGAACCGCGCGACCTCGCCCAGCTTTTCCGCGAACCGTGCGACGAAGAGGAAATCTACAGCGAGGCCATCGAAGCCTGGGACCGCTGCGCCCAGCCCAACTTGATCGACCGCGCCCTGCAATTCTGGACCAACCTGTATCTGCAAGACGGGATCCTCGCAAAAGTCGATCGCGCCTCGATGATGTGCTCCCTCGAAGCGCGCTCGCCCTTTCTCGATCTCGAAGTCGTCGATCTCGCCCGCCGCATCCCGTGGCAGCTCAAGCTCCACAACGGCGAGACGAAGTGGATTCTGAAACGCGCGCTCGCCCCGCTGCTGCCCGCCGAGATCATCGCGCGGAAGAAGAAAGGCTTCGGCATGCCGATCGGCCGCTGGCTGCGCGAAGGCCGCTTCGAGTTCGATCACGCCGGTACCTTCCCGCATCTCAACGTCGCCTTCGCCGAGCAAAAGCACGCCGCGCACATGACGGGAAAATCCGACGAACGGCTCTTCCTCTGGAGCTACTGGCTCCTTGGACAATGGATGAAGAAATAAACCAGCGCGCAGCCGGAGAACTCCGGGGAGCACAGCCGTCCCGGCTGTTGGTTTCGGCGTCCCGCCGAAACGAACTTTTCTGGTGGGTTCCCAATGTGCGGAGCTCTTGCCCGGGAGACAAAATTCAAAAAAGTCCGTCGCGGCGAGACGCCGCGACCAACGCCCGGGACGGGCGTGCTCCCCGGAAATTCCGCGCCCCGCGCTGATGAAAATCCTGCTTATCAACTACGAATACCCGCCCCTCGGCGGCGGCGCCGGCCAGGCCACCGCGGCGCTGGCCCGCGAGTTTGCCGCCGCCGGCCACGAACCGCTCGTCCTCACCTCCCGCTTCCGCGGCCAGCCTGCGGAGGAAATCGTCTCCGGCGTGCGCTTGCGCCGCGTCCCGGTCGTCCGCCGCCGGATGGATCGCTGCACGCCACCCGAGATGCTCACCTTCCTCGCCAGCGCCAGCCTTGTCGCGCTCCGCGAAATTCGCGCCTGGAAACCCGACGCCACCATCGCGTTTTTCGGCATTCCCTCGGGCCCCATCGGCCTGCTGCTCCGCCTTGGCGGCGGCGCCCCCTACATCGTCTCGTTGCGCGGTGGCGATGTGCCCGGCTTCCAGCCCTACGACCTCGCGTTCTTCCACAAACTCCTCGGGCCGCTCATTCGGTTTCTTTGGAAAAAGGCGGACGCCGTCATCGCCAACAGCGCCGGCCTCCAAACCCTCGCGCTGCGCTTCGCGCCAGAGCTGCCCATCGGCGTGATTCCCAATGGCGTCGATGCCAGCGCCTTTCATCCGGCCGCGGAGAACGCCGCTCGTTTCGGCCCGGTGCGATTGCTCTTTGTCGGGCGCGTCGTTTTCCAGAAGGGTCTCGATGTCCTCTTTCGCGCCCTGGCCGCGCTGCCGAAGGAACTCGAATACGAACTCGAGATCATCGGCGACGGCGATCAACGCCCGGAGCTGACCATCGAAGCCGCGCATCTCGGGCTCGTGCCGCGGATCAAGTTCGCCGGGTGGTGCGACCGCGCGCACATCGCCGAACGCTATCGCGCCGCCGACCTCTTCGTCTTCCCCTCCCGCGACGAAGGCATGCCGAACGTCGTGCTCGAAGCGATGGCCAGCGGCCTGCCCATCGTCGCCACGGCCATCGCCGGCAGCGCAGAGCTGGTGCGCGAAGGCGAGAACGGCCACCTTGTTCCCACCGAAAACGCCCCCGCCCTCACCGATGCGCTCGCCCGCTTGATCGCGCAACCGGAGACCCGCCGCGCCATGGGCCGCTCCAGCCGCGAACGCATCGAGCGCGAATATACCTGGGCGCGTGTCGCCGCTTGCTACCTCGCCCTGCTGCGCGAAAAGTGCGCGCTCACGCCATCGCCATGAACGTTCGCGCTTGCCGCAAAAATTCCCAACTCGCGTGTCATTCTGAGCGGAGTGACCTTGCGGGCCGGGGAGGCGGAAGGAACCAGCGGTGCTTGGAAACGGCAGGGAGGCGGGAAGGTCACGGAGGCGAAGAATCCCGCCGTTTTTGGAACGACACCACCGGCCACTTCACGGGATTCTTCGACTGCGTTCCGCACCACCTTCGCCCGCGCGGAACTCCGCTCAGAATGACACTGCGTTTGAACATTCTCTCCCATGTGCGGCATTAGCGGGCTTGTCTATCGCGATCCCGAACGGCCCGTCGAGCCCGCCGTGCTGGAGCGCATGAACGCCGCCATCCGCCACCGCGGGCCGGATAGCGACGGGTTCTATTTCCGCCCCGGGGTTGGCCTCGCGATGCGCCGGCTGGCGATCGTCGATTTGCAAACGGGCAACCAGCCGCTGAGCAATGAGGACGGCAGCGTGTGGATCGTCTTCAACGGCGAAATTTACAACTATCCGCAGCTCCGGCCGGGGCTCGAGAAGCGCGGCCACGTCTTCCGCACGCACAGCGACACCGAGGCCATCGTGCATCTTTACGAAGAGCACGGCGTGGAATGTGTGCAGCATTTGCGCGGCATGTTTGCCTTCGCGATCTGGGATGAAAAACGCCGCCGGCTTTTCATCGCCCGCGACCGCGTCGGGAAGAAGCCGCTCTATTACGCCGAGCACGACGGCGCGCTCCTCTTCGGTTCCGAACTGAAGTGCCTGCGGCAATATCCCGGCTTCCCACGCGAGGCGGATCTCGCGGCGATCCACCACTATCTCACGCTCCAGTACGTCCCCGATCCGCTCTCCGCATTGCGCCACGCGCGCAAGCTCCCGCCCGCGCATCGCCTCATCTGGGAAGCCGGCCGAACGACCATCGAGCGTTATTGGAAGCTGCCGTACGAGCCGAAGTGGACGACACCCGAGCCCGAGCTGCGCGAGCAGGTGCGCGCGAAGATCCTCGAAGCCGTGCGCATCCGCCTGATGAGCGACGTGCCGCTGGGCGCGCATCTCAGCGGGGGAATTGACTCGGCGATCATCGTCGGCCTGATGGCCGGGATGAGCGAACGCCCGGTGAAAACGTTCTCCATCGGCTTCCAGGAAGCGGCCTTCAACGAACTCGGCTACGCTCGCGCCGTCGCGGAAAAGTTCCACACCGAGCATCACGAGTTCATCGTCGAACCCGCCGCGCTCGAAGTGCTGCCGCAACTCGTCGAACATTTCGACGAACCCTTCGCCGACGCCGCAGCCATCCCGACCTGGTATCTCGCGCAGATGACGCGCGCGCACGTCACGGTCGCGCTCAACGGCGACGGGGGCGACGAAGCTTTCGGCGGCTACCAGCGCTATTACGCCGATCCGCTGGCCGATCTTTACCGCCTCCTCCCGCAAGCACTGCGGCACGGCGTCATTGACCGCCTGCTCCGCGCGCTGCCGACTGGAAACGGTCCGGTCGAGAAGAGCATTCCTGCCGCGCTGCGCCATCTGACCCGCGCCGCGGATTTACCGGTCGGCGCGAGCATCGTGCGCTGGGGTTCGTTTTTCACCGAGGCGGAAAAGCACGCGCTCTACACCGACGAGATGCGCCGCTCGCTCGACGCCGCTCCTTCGCACGAAATCCTCGAGGAAACCTATCGCACCGCGCTCGCCCGCTCCCGCCTCGACCGCACGCTGAGCACGGATCTCCTGAATTACCTCCCCGGCGCGCTCCTGCCGAAAGTCGATCGCATGACCATGGCGCACTCGCTCGAAGCGCGCTCGCCCTTCCTCGATCACGAAGTCCTGGAACTTTCCGCGCGCCTGCCGGAATCCTGGAAAGTGCGCGGCACCACGACCAAACGCATCCTGCGCGAATTGTTCTCCGAGCTGCTGCCGCCGGAGATCACCCGCCGCGGCAAGATGGGCTTTTCCGTGCCGCTCGGGCTGTGGTTCCGCGGCGCGCTCGCGACGCCGGTCCGCGACCTCCTGCTCGCCCCCAGCGCCCGCATTTTTCAATATCTCCGCCGCGACGGCATCGAAACGCTTCTCGCGCAAAATGCCAGCGGTCAGGCCGATCACGGCAAACGCCTCTGGGCGCTCCTCAACCTCGAAATCTGGCTCCAAAAATATGCCTCCTAACCGTCTCCGTTTCCTCTGGCCGGCGCTCTGCGCGCTCCTCCTGCTGGCGCTCATCGGCAGCACGGTCCATTGGCAGAAGCAATTGCGGATCGCCCGGCAGAAACCGAAAAAGCCACCCCGCCAGCCGGCCTTCGACAAACGCGATGCCGCCTATTTCCAGGCGCTCGCCGCGCTGCGCGGTTACCAGCTCAAGCCACCGCTGCTGGGTGCGGATGCGGCCCGCCTGGCCGCCTACGATCGGATGGAAGTGAACAAGCAATGGGCCATCGCGCGGAACGCGGAGCCCACCACTTTTTCCACGCGCGACCCGGAGTTTACGCAACGCACGACGCTTCCGCTCGCACCGACGATGCAGTTCGAGCTCGCACAGCCGTTCGAGCATTACCGCTACGAGCTGGTCAACAAAAGCGACCGCACCCTGCCGGCGCCGATTCTTTTCCAGGATGATCGCTGGGACTCCGCCACTGAAATGGTCGCCCGGGCCGGTTTCAAATCCATCGCCGACGAAGCGGAGCGCGCCGTGGCCATCTGGCGTTTTGTCTGTCCGCGGCGCGTCTATGGCGAGCCGCCCACGGAAGGCGCCGAAGAGCACGATGCGACGAAATTCTTCGCGTGTTACGGCTACGGCTTTTGCGATGACAGCGCGCGCGCGCTGGCCACGCTGGCGGAACTAAGCGGCCTGAAGAGCCGCGTGTGGGAACTCGGCGGGCATGTGGTCGCCGAGGTCATGGCCAACGGGCACTGGCGGATGCTCGATGCGGACCAACAAGCCTATTTCCACCGGGCCGGTGCGCCGCTGGACATCCTCGGCGTGGAGGAACTGGCCGCCGACCGCGCGGGCTTCACGCACATCGTCTCGTTTCGCGACGTGAATGAATACCCGCCCAAATACATCGCCAGTTTTCTGAGCCCGCAGGACAACAAGATTTCCGGCGGCGGCAGCGCCGCGCACCGCCTCGAACCGGTCCTGCGAGCGGGCGAGCGGATGACGTTCACCAACTACAATTGGGGCCGCTATTTTCTCGGCAAATATCCCACGCCACCACCGCGCTTTTACAACGGAACCTTCACTTACGCGTTTCGCGCCCGCGATCTCACCGGGGCGGCCGGCCAGCTCACCAGCGAGCCGATCGAGAACGGCTGGCGCCTGCGCAACGACACCGACAAGGTGGTTTCGGTCGAGCTGCCGTTTTCCTATCCGTTTCCGATCGTCGGCGGGCTCATCGCGGGCACGGCCACCGTGGCCCAGGGAGCGGCGCAGTTGCGGCTCGAAGACGCGGATCATCGCCGCACGCAGCTCCTGGAATTGCGCGACCGCATCCGCATCGACCTCGACCACTTTGTCGCGATCCTCACTTCCGATCCGACCTACCACTATTCCATCAGCTTCACGCTCGGGCCGGGAACCGTTCTGGAGTTGCGGGACTTCAAGGTATTGAGCGATTTCCAATTCGCCCGCCTGGCGCTCCTGCCGCTGGCCGTCGGAGCGAATGAATTCCACGCCCATTTCCCGGACAAGTCGGACCCCGCCGCTTTCGAGTTCTCCGTCGCCTGGAAGTGACGCCGGATTTAACGGCGATAGATTTCCAAGAGCCGCGCCCGGATGTCCTCGTCGGTGCTAAGGTTCTGCCGGCGGACGTTTTCGACGAGACGCGCCCAGATGGCCGGCTCGGCCATCCGGGTCAGGGCCGCGGCCAGCGCTTCGGGGGAGCGGGGTTCGATGAGGTAGCCGTTCTGATCGTCGCTCACGATGTCGGCCAGCGCGCCGACGCGCGTGGCCAGGACGGGTTTTTCAAAAGCAAACGCCATGTAGGCGACGCCGCTCTGCGAGGCCGAGAGATACGGCAGCGCGACGGCGTGAGCCGCGTTGAAAAGCGTGGCCATTTCCTCGTCGGGAATGAAGCGGTTGAGCGTGCGAATATTCGGTCCTTCGATTTGGTATTCCGAGAGGTCGCCCTCGCCGGCGATGATCAATTCGAATCGTTGCGGATCAATGCGGCGAAAGGCTTCGAGGAGATATTGCAGACCTTTGTAAGCGAGCAGGCGGCCGAAGAAGAGAACGACGAACGGCCCGGTTCCGCGTTGCGTGGATTTTTTAGGAGCCCAGAGCTGGTAATTGACGTGCGGCAGCAGGTGAGTGCGGCCCCGCAGAAAGCCCGGCAACTCGTCGCGAATGGCCGGCGAGTGGACGATTGCTTTGCGAATGAACAGAAAGACGAGCAGCAGGTGGAATCGCATGAAGACCCGCTTGGCGAGGCGCTCGCCTTCATGGGGAATGGCGTCGTGCAGGGTGATGACCGAATTGAAGCAGGCGAAGAACGGGAAGAGCGGGAGGAGGATCGGCAACTCGCTGTTCAGATGGATGGCGGAGGGGCGTCGCCGGAGGATTTCGCGGACGAGGCGGAAGAGATCGGCAAACCCGGACAGGCCGACCGGATCGAGGCGCACGCGGAGGCTTTCGACGGGCAGGCAGCTCTCGTAATTGCGCACGTAAAGCACGGTGGCGGCCGGGGCGAGCGCGTGGACCAGCGACTCGGAATAGTGCTTCATCCCGCTCTGCGACCACAGATTGATGAACACGACCGGGCCGCGCGCAGGCGCAGCGGGCGGAGGGGTGTCGTGATTCATGGCGCGGGAGGTTGCCGGCCTTTGGCGCATCTCACAAGCCGCACGACGCGCGGCAGTTTTCAATTTCTGCTGGCACCCGCGGACACTTCGTGGTTGTTCCCCCACACCCTATGACTGCCTACGACCGCCTCCGCCAGGAGCTTGCCGCCGAACCACGCACCTGGCTCATCACCGGCGTTGCCGGATTCATCGGCTCGCACCTGCTGGAGACGCTGCTCGCGCTCGATCAGCGCGTCGTCGGGCTCGACAATTTGTCCACCGGATCGCCTCGCAATCTGGAGGAAGTGCGCACCCTGGTCACCCCGGAACAATGGGCGCGGTTCGAGTTCCACGAGGGTTCGGTGACCGATATGAGCGCCTGCCGCGTGGCCAGCAACCGCGTGGACTACGTTTTGCATGAGGCCGGCTTCGTCTCGGTCCCTTTGTCGATCGAGGACCCAATCGCGTGCCATGCCACCAATGTGACCGGCACTCTGAACCTGCTCGTCGCGGCGCGTGACAATCGCGTCCGGCGGATCGTTTACGCCAGCAGCAGCGCCGTCTATGGGGACGATGCGCGGATGCCCAAGGTGGAGGACAGCATCGGCAAGGTGCTTTCGCCTTATGCCGCCTCCAAACGGATGGCCGAGATCTACGCGCAGATGTTTGGCCAAACTCACGGCGTGGAAAGCGTCGGGCTCCGCTATTTCAATGTCTTCGGGCCGCGCCAGAATCCTGCGGGCGGCTACGCCGCCGTCATCCCGCAATGGATCACTACGCGCCTGCGCGGCGAGCAATGCGTGATTTATGGCGACGGCACGGTGACCCGGGATTTTTGTCCGGTGGATGACGTGGTGCAGGCCAACCTCCTCGCGGCCACCACCCGCGAGCGCGAAGCCATCGGGGGGGTCTTTAACATTGGGTGCGGCCGGGGTACTTCCCTCCGTGAATTGCACGACCTGATCGTCGAACAAATCTCCTCGGAAACGAGCCCGGCGGAGCCGCGCTACGCCATCCCGCGCCCCGGGGATATCCAGCGTTCCTGCGCCTCGATTGAGGCGGCGCTTGGGAGGCTGGGTTACTCACCCACGGCCGACTTGGGCGAGGCCCTGGCCCGCACGACCGCTTGGTATGCCGCGCAACACGAGGATTGAACTATTTCTCTGAACGGGCGAGCGCCCCGCCGCTCAGTCACTTTGAAGAAGGAAGAGTAGTTGACAGCGCCTCCGAGCCGCCGAATCTACCAACGCTCCCAACCCCCTGTTTTCAATTGTCGCCTCTTATTATGAAGCATTTTTTCTCCAAAATTTCCTTTTTCGTCACAGCTTTCGTAGCGGGGGGACTCGTGTTTGGGCTGCTGCAATCACCTCTCGTTCTCGCGGTTTCCAGAAGGCCGCCCGGCCAGCCGCCGCAATACTGCAACCCGCAGGGCGCCCCCGCTCCGATGTGCTTCAATGGAACGACGCTCCCCAGTGTCGCCGCCGGTCAACAGGACAGCTATCTCAGGGGCCAAACGGCGACCTGCGGCGCCTGTGAGACGAGTCCGAATTGACGGTTCCTAATCTTCTGTAGGCTCTTTCGGGGCCCTGTGCTTAAAAGTGCGCAGGGCCCCTTTTTTTGCCCACCTCCTCACGATGAACTCTGTGTTGTTCTTCCTTGTCTTTGCCGCCCTCGCTCTCACCCAGATGCTCGCGGGTGGCCGGCAGGTTGCGCTCTTCCTCCCAGGGTGCGGACTTCTGGCCCTTGCGGCCGTCCTCAGTTGGTGGCCACGTCGCCGGATCGCGATTCCGCGGCAGGCCCTGGAGCCCTTGGGGGTCGCGGTCGTCGTCTTCGGGTATATCACTGTCCGGGCGCTCCTTTCGCCCGAACCGTTCCTCGCGCGTCGGGATCTTTACACGGCCAGTGCCGCGATGGCCCTTTATCTCCTGGTCAGCCTGAATCTCACCTCGGCGCGCGACCGGTGGCTCATCGCCGGAGGGCTCGTGGTGCTGGCGCTGGCGGACTGTGCCATCGGGGCCGTCCAGTTTTTTAAAGACCAACAGTTCATGCCTTTTTCGTTTCTTCCCCGACCGGACTACGGAACGAGGATGAGCGGCTTCTTCGGCTATCCGAACCACCTTGCAGGCTTTCTCGAAATCGCCTTGATGATGGGATTGAGCGCCACCTTCTGGAGCCGGTGGCCTCATTGGGCAAAGATCCTCACCGGCTATTTTTGCGCCATGATCGTTCTTGGCATCGTGGGCACGGGCAGCCGCGGCGGCTACATCAGTGCGACCGTCGGGTGCATCGTTTTCTTTTTGCTCAGCCTGATGCTGGCGGGAAAGCTCTCGCGCGGACGCGTCCTGGTGTGCCTCCTGGCCAGCTTGCTGCTGATCGCCGGCGCCGCCTTCGGTTTGCGGAAGATTGTCTCGAAAGACGCGATGTTGGAGTCACGATCCGACTCCACGCTGACGATCGACCACACTCGAATGCGGATGTGGCAGGCCGCAGGGAAACAGTTTCGGCTGAACCCCGCGATGGGGACGGGCAGTGGCACT
>Ga0105047_10016486_pt1 | contig 11576 bp, 7 predicted proteins | sample MAT04_FD_78384 | JGI IMG/M metagenome (GOLD analysis project Ga0105047, IMG submission 78384) | Freshwater microbial communities from Lake Fryxell liftoff mats and glacier meltwater in Antarctica - MAT-04 (megahit assembly) | ecosystem: Environmental > Aquatic > Freshwater > Ice > Liftoff... | reverse complement strand
GCGAAGATCACCGCGGACCACAATCTTGTTTATGGCCCCCAGAACTGTTCGACAAGTTTTCCGGGCTGCGTTGAGGTAGGAAGCCGGATTTCGGCGAGTTCCGCAAGTGTCTTTGTCAATCCAGCCGCATTCGATCTCCATCTAAAAAGTGGTTCGCCCGCGATTAATGTTGGCATAATTAACAGTCTGGTAATGTATGATTTTGATGGACTGGCACGTCCGCAGCCGGTCGGCACTTCCCTCGACGTTGGAGCATACGAGATCCATTAAGCGAGACTGCTTTTCGAATGGGCTGCCTGACAATCATAGGCAGCCCATTTTTTATACAATCGGCACGCTAATAGAAACGCGCGTGCCACCCCCTGGCGTAGATTTGACCTCGAGAGAGCCATTAATTTTCATAACTTGTTGGTTCATTCTGGGAAGACCCAGCCCACCGTTCTGGGCAACCCCAATCAGATCAAATCCTTCCCCATTATCTTCAATGATTGTTGTCAGGTTGTTTCCAGAAACGCTAACTTTAATCGCCAAATTTTCTGCTTTAGCATGTTTGTAAACGTTATTCAAGGCCTCCATTGCGATTCGGTATAAGCCATCTTCTGTTTTTGGATTTAATACCGGCAATTTGTCATATTTAAAGTTCACTTTTATTCCCGTTTGTATTTCGATTAAGTCCAACCGGTGTTTGAGACCAGCGATATAACCAATTTTGGAATATTCTTCCGAACGGAGTTCAAAGACCATCAGGCGCATTTCAACTAATGCCTGATTGATCAGCCTGCTGGTTTGTTTGAGGGAAGAGGCCGCCTGCTCCAGGTTGCCATCGATTATTGCCTCCTGAGCACTGGCTGAAATAAGGCCGGCGCTAAACAGCACCTGAATAATCGAATCGTGCAGTTCGCGCGCCAATCGCGAACGTTCTTCTAAAATGATAGAATGTTCTTCTTGCTTGAATAATCGAATATTTTCAATTATTAATCCAAGGTGATTGGAAATAAAGGAGAGCAGTGTTATTTCTTCTTCACTAAACTGCTGGGTGCCTTGCCTTGAAACACTTAGCACGCCTATCACTTGTTCATGGCCGTGCATAGGAAATCCAGCATACACTTGTTTGCCTTCAGAATGAATATTCAAATCAAATTTTGGTCCAGACGCCGAACCAGGCAAGAGAAGAACCTTATTATGGCGAATTACCCAACCTTCGGGACTGTTTTCATTTTTTCTGGCCTGCTCTTTAAAAGGCTGATAAGTCTTGTTTGGCAAGCCTTCAACAACGAGTAACTCAATTTGCGGCGTGCCCTCCGTCACGAGAAAAATAGAACCAAAATTTGCGTTAAAAGCCTTAAGGATTATTCCAAGAGCCCGTTTAAAGGCAATTGTCGGATCGATGGATTGGCTGGCAGCAGATGTTATGCGATAGATGCTCTCTAACTCGCGAGCGCTGTTTGCCGCTATTAATTCCATCTTTTCGGTCGCGCTCATTCGGTGTAGCGCGCTGCTGGCCATTTCCGAAATTGCGGTAATCAAGCGCATCTGGTTGACATTAAATACGATAGGATTGGAGTAGCCCAATAAAAGTAAACCAATCGGTTTATTTTTCATTTTAAATGGGGTGATGATGCAAGCGCCGAGGCCATTGACCAGCTTACCAAAAAACGAATTCACTTTATTGTCATAGGCATTTGAGGATAATTCATCGAATATCTTGAGTTCCCCGCTGCGGACAATATTCCAGAGCAGGTCGTCACCCTCGGGCAGCTTACTTCTATTAAATGCCTCCCATTTGCCGGCGCCGGAAGAAAACTCCAACGATTGATTCTCGATCAAAGCCATTATTCCTGTCTGAGCCTTTAGGGCCTTGATAGACTGAAAAACCAGCAAGGGTGTCATCGTTACGAGTGTTCTCTCCTGCCGCATCGTAGCCGAGATATAAGTTAACGCTTCCAGTTCTTCAGTCCGCTGCGTTTTTTGGTCTACCAGCCAGCGAAGCGACCTTTCGTTCCCCATGCGCTCAGTGATGTCGAGAACCACGGCACGGCAGGTCCGGCCGTCCGCAGCGAGAGCAGCCTCGATATGTACCATGTAATACGAGATTTTACCGGCGTATTGCCCGCCAAATTGTTCTGGAGCTGAACGGGGGCCTGCCACCTTCCTGGTCAAGGTAACTTCACAGATTTCTTTGCCGGTACTTTCAAACACTTTGCCAAGGAATGAATTGAACAAAAGCAAGTCATTCTGCATCACAAACAGCCCCAGACGCCTGCCAACCAGGTGGGAACGGTCTGCCCCAAACAGTTGCGCCCCGGCGAAATTAACTTGATCCACTGTCCCATCTCGCTCCAGGGTAAAATATCCCACCGGCGCAAAGTCATACAGCTCGTTATAACGTTCCAGCCCAGCTTCCACTTCGATTCGCGCCTGGTGCAGCTCTTCGTTCTGCATCTCCAACTCGATCTGATGGACTTGAAGTTCTTGTATAAGTTTTTGTGTATCCACCTCCGACAGCGGAGGTTCTGCATGAGCGCGGCTTTGTTTGAATTGTAATTCGGCCCGGCGCCGAAGCTCGGCGAAATTACTTGACAGGACAACCTTTTTTTTCATGATCCGATAAATTCCCTTTAATTAGATTCCCGCATTGTCTGGACCTGCCCTGGTACTTTGCTTTCTTCGAAAATCACGCAAAAGCGCTCCCTGCTTTCTTCCGGACGGTAAATATTACAATGATATTGTTTTCTTGTGGAAGTGGGTTGTATTTCGATAGAATTGGCGACCCCGGTTTTGGCCACTTGCCCGAAAGACTTGATCCAGCTCGGGTTGGTGTTGGGCCAAACATCATGGATTGTCTTGCCTTGCACCTCATCGTGCTTAACTTCCATAATGTCTGCAAACGCTTCATTGATAAAGATAAAACGGCAGCTCACGAAACTGCCCTTGCGGTTATACACCGATTCAAACATCGCAAAGGCATTCGGCATGTGTTTGAAAAGTGCTTTAGTCTCACGTTCACTACCGCGCAGAACTGCCTCAAGTTTTTTGGCAACACTGATATCTGTAAAGGTAATCACCACCCCATCAATACGATTCTCATAGGTGCGGTAGGGCATAATCCTCACCGAAAACCAAAGCTCCTCCCGGGTTTTAATCGGCCTCTCCTTGAAGACCAGTGTACGCAGTACATCCTGTACGTCGTTGACCAGCTCAGGATAAAACAAGTCGGAGCCAAGATCGGTGATGGGGCGTCCGGCATCACCCGGGATCAGCTTAATGATTTGAGCCGCCTCTTCGGTGAAGCGCCGAATGCGCAGAGCGTCATCGAGAAAAAGGGTAGCGATGTCGGTGCTGTTCAGTAAATTTTTCATATCGTTGTTAGATTGTGACAGCTCATCTACCCTGACCTGTAATTCGTGGTTGACCGTTTGCAGTTCCTCGTTGAGCGACTGCATCTCTTCTTTGGAAGTAGTCAACTCCTCGTTGGTACTTTGCAATTCTTCATTTGTGGATTGGAGCTCCTCGATAGCCGATTTGAGCTCTTCCTGCGACGTTTGCATTTCTTCGCGGGCGTTCAGAAGTTCTTCATGCGAACGCTGAAGCGCTTGCTCCAATTGAACCTGCTCCGTGCTCGTTCCAGCGGTTTGCCGGGTTCTGCGAGGCTTCGCGGCGGGCAGGATTGCGGCTAAGTCGCTAAATACAATCATCACCATCCCTTGCAGTCCCACCGGTTCTAAAAGCGGTTGGACGGTCAGGGTCAATATTTTTTTGCCACCGTTTAAGTCTATGACCAGGTCTTTGAGGACTATATGGGTTTTTTCACGTACGGCCTTTTGAAAAGCATTGTTCAGCTCGTAACGCAACCCTTCTCTGGCCATGGCGAAAATATTCCAATTGGCCTTGCCCGCGGCCGGCTCCAGGTAATTACCCGTCCGACCATTGATATAAAGGATATCGCCTTTGTCTGTGACCAGCACTGCTGCCGGGGCATACTGCTGTAAAAGCAGTTTATCAGCCAGCGCCTGGAGATTAAGAACTAGATCTTGTTCTTTGGTCTGAGGTTTAACGGCAACCCGCTCCCCCAAATCTTCAGGGAAAAAAGTATTGGGAAAATCGATCCGCTCAAGCGGTAGCGTAGAATTATTTCGCCGGTAAAGTCGATGATTGCCTGGAAGGGCAGTAAAAAGATTGGTATAAACGCCAATGGTTTCGGCGCTGCCCAAGAAAAGTATGCCGCCCGGGTTGAGACTGTAATGAAACAGGGGGAGAAGTTTTTTTTGTAGTTCTACGTCCAAATAAATTAGCAAGTTACGGCAGACCAGCAGGTCCAGGTGCGTGAAGGGTGGGTCCATCACCAGATTCTGTTGAGCGAAGATCACCATCTCCCGGATTTCTGCGCTGACGCGATAGCCGTCTTTTTCCTTGATGAAGAAACGGTGCAGGCGTTGTGGCGAGACATCTGCAGCAATATTGGCCGAATAGGCACCCTGCCGGGCTTTGTCAATCGCATCCTGATCCAGGTCAGTGGCAAAGATCTGCAGAGAAAAGCTGCCGGCAGGCTTGATGTTATTCAGGACTTCCTTGAAGATAATGGCGAGTGAAAAGGCTTCCTCGCCGGTCGAGCAGCCGGGTACCCAGGCACGCAACACGTTTCCTGATGGCCGAACCGCCAGCATTTCCGGAATCAGGTCACTTCTCAAATTTTCCCAGGCAGGCGGGTCGCGGAAAAAGCTGGTCACTCCGATTAAGAGTTCCTTGAAAAGCAAGTCAATTTCCTTGGGGTTTTCATGCAGGAAGCGCACATAATTCATAATGCGGTCAATTTGGTGGACTGCCATGCGCCGTTCGATACGGCGATAGACTGTGTTTTTCTTATAGAGTGAAAAATCGTGGTGGGTTTGTAACCTCAGCAGGATGAAGATTTTTTCCAGCGCACTCTGGGCTTTTTTCTCCAGAACAAGGTTAGCGTGATTCAGCCAGGGCGTATGCTGGAGGTATGCGTTGATCTTGGCTGGCAGCTCCTCTACCGGGGCCACCACGTCTGCCAGTCCGGTGTCAATCGCACTGCGCGGCATGCCATCAAATTTAGCCGAATCAGGCGCCTGCACAAAAACTCCCCCGGCATTTTCCTTAATCGCCCGCAATCCCAGCGTGCCATCCGAGCCCATACCTGAGAGAATAACACCTACACTGTGCTCCCGCAGATCCTCTGCCAGGGTACGGAAGAAGAAATCAATCGGCAGGCGCAGGCCGCGTGGCGCTGCCGGTACAAACAGGTGCAGCACACCTTTGAGGATGGACATATCTTTGTTTGACGGAATCACATAGACCGTATCCGGAATAACCTTAAGCCGGTCACTGACCTGAATGACCGGCATTTCAGTGTCGTGCTGCAGCAATTCCACCATCATGCCCTTCTGGGTTGGGTCGAGATGCTGAACAATCACAAAAGCCATGCCGCTGTGGGGTTTCACATTCTGCAAGAAAATTTTCAGGGCTTCCAAACCTCCGGCGGAAGAGCCAATGCCGATGATCGGGAATGGTTTCTTTTTATCGCCGGGCACTGTTTTACCACCGTTGGATGGCAAGATTATTTCTTCTTCCCGGACGATTTCATCATGCTCGATTGCCGAGGTTTGCTGGGGATTTAAGGGGGGCGCTTGCTCATCCATGATACGATCTCCGGGAAAACAGCCATTTGATCTGGTATATTGAAACCCAATGAAGCCCACTTAAGGGGACCGGTCATTGGAAACTTTTTTTATTCGGATTGACCTGTAACTCATAAATAGTATACAATAATTATACTTGAATTCGTCGAAGATTATTTTTTAGTAGAATCATTCGCCAGCCTGCCATTGATCTTTTCCAGATGAAGGACAATTTATGCAATCAGAAATTCGACTTTCTCAGACCCTGCAAGAATTATTATGCTGCCCAATCTGCCATTCGAAACTAAAGCTAATTGGGGAGCATTTTGACTGCATGAATTCTGAATGTGCAACGCGCTTCCCTATAGTAGATGGGATTCCAGTATTAATCAACGAGCAAACGAGTGTTTTTTCTATTGATGACTTTGCAGCTAATCACAAAACATTCTTCGCCAGCAGCCACGGGAACAAATTCAGGAAAACTCTGCGCTCCTTTATCCCAAAGATTAGCAAGAACATCAAAGGAAAAACCAATTTTGACCGGTTGAGTCTGGAACTGCTCAGACAATCATCATCTCCACGCGTCTTGGTGATTGGCGGGGGCATTTTGGGAGAAGGGATGGAATCTCTCGCAGAAATCCCTGCAATCGATCTGGTTGAGGGTGATGTATCATTTGGCCCGCGAACCATGATGGTATTTGATGCGCATGATATTCCCTTTGAAGATGGATCATTTGATGGGGTAATTATCCAGGCTGTCCTGGAACATGTGGCTGATCCCTACCGGTGCAGCGAAGAAATTCATCGGGTTTTGAAGGAGCGGGGCGTGGTATATGCAGAAACGCCCTTCATACAACAGGTACATTTTGGCGCTTATGACTTTACCCGCTTCACGCATCTGGGACATCGCCGCCTGTTTCGAAGGTTTGAAGAGATTGATTCCGGGGCGGTATGTGGACCCGGCATGGCTCTGGCCTGGTCTTACCAGTACTTTCTGGTGAGTTTCACCACTTCAAGGATATTGAGAGCGTTCCTACGAGATTTCGCCAGTCTTACCTCTTTCTACCTTAAATTTTTTGATCCTTATCTGATTAACAAGCCGGGAACATTTGATGCGGCGTCGGGTTATTATTTTTTGGGAAGAAAATCAGAACAGGTTTTATCTGATCGAGATTTGATAAAGATGTATAAAGGGGCCATTTAGGTTCACTTCCAATTATTAATCAGGATGGGTACGAAGAACCTGAGAGGATTAAAGGGACTGACCATATTAACAAAAATCCAATCAGTCTGTGAAATGCCAAGTGGATCGGTTACTGTGCAGGAAACCAGATAATGGCCGTCTATGGCAAAATTATGCACCTTATTGGAGCCGGTCTGACCATCTCCAAAATTGAATAGGGATGTCAGGGTGTTGCCGTCGCCATCAGCGGTGCGTACTGCGAATGTGGCTTCAAGCTTATTGTATGAAACTGCGTCTATAGACATTGTTGGTGCGTAATTACTGGTGGCGCCGTTGGTATACAGATATTTCAAGTGCCCATACGCATCTGCATCCATTTGTTCCTGGACACGCTTCATTTCCTCGCCAATGGCTTTGATGACTGCCCCATCGGCCCAATCCCGGCTGCGCCAATCTGGCAGCAGGGTGTTGTTCACCACATCAAACAGATGTCCTTCGAATGGCAGGGTGCGGGCTTGAACATCGGGTAGATTGAAGCCTGCCTGGTGCATCCCTTTGGCTGGGGTGTAGTCACTGATATCGTCATCGCCGGTATCGAGATACCGCGGCACCTGGTTTGCCCCGCCAGATTCGACACCATGCAGCCAAACAGGCACAAAAATACCGGTTTCGCTGTGCCCCAACAACACCCATAGGGTCGAGAGCCTTAGATCTTCTGTGGGCAGCACTCCCTGAACGATCATACTCGAGACTGTATTGTCTATTGCCAGGGAATTATTGCGAAAGAAGCTGTTTGCCAGGTTTTTAGCAAAAAGGGCTGTGCTATATCCATTGTTGTAGATCAAAGATCCAATTACATTTCGTGCCACCTTGTAACGATCGGTATCCTCAAGATCGTCCGAGCCATCCGCGTTAAAGTGACCTGGCGCATTGGCGCGTACGACCCAGCCGGATAGTGAAACATCTGTGCCGGTCTTGTAATCGTTGTCTCCATCCGCATTGTCAACATCGATCCATTGGTTGTCTCGGGCTGAGGTGCGAGTGTTGTACTCCCAGTGCTGGTTCAAACCAGTCTGGCTTTCCCATAAGCATGCCTCCCCGCCTTGATCGATAAAGTAGTTATACGTTGAGAGATTTGTCATCTGTTTCAGGTATTCACGCACCTGGCTTATGGTTTTGTAGTATCCCAGGGCTTGATGGTTAAGCAATTCCCATCCGCCGCTATCGAGCACGTTCCACCCAACAGCCAGGCCTTGAGAATTCAGACCCTGACGTGCCGGTCCATCGGGAGAATCATTCGCAGGGCCTATTCCCAGGTAACTATAGGTGGCCGGACCCAATCCCGGAAAATGTTCCTGGCCGGAGGCGAAATAATGGATGTCCTTGGTTTCATCACGCTCATTGCGTAGTTTCCACAGCAATGGCCGGCCGTTGCTGGTTACATCGCCGTCTGCCACGCCGGCGCTGCACTCATCCGGGGGGGGCTTTTTTCGGCTGGCGGCCGGCGATGGTCGAGGATGCTGGAGAGGGTGGGAGGGTTAACGTTTCTCCCGAAGGTAATGACACATCCAGGAGAAGTATTGCGGTTATCGCGATGAATATCTTGAGAGAGCGCATTTATTCGCTCCAGTCGCTAATCGAAGGCAAGTTCCGCAAATTTATGCTGCCGATCTGGCACAGGTGGCATCATTAATGAGGAATGCCCTCTGCAACATTCTTCAACTGTTGAGCGACAGATTCTGGCATATCCCACCTGCTGATAAACGCGTCAGCGCCAATAGATTGGGCAGCCTGTTGGCGGGCGTCCAATTGGCTGAGGAGGGCAATGACCAGCGTTTCCCCGCATGCTGTTCGCAGTTCTTCAATTGCCGCAACGGATGGGGCGGGAATTATATTCCAATCCAATACCAACATTTCTGTTCGGCTTACGGGTACTTGTGCTAAAGTCGTTGGCCAATCGGTTGTTTCGCCAACGATCTCACTTGCCAGTTTCCCTAGAAATAGACGAATAGTTGACCGTTCTTCAATCCCGGCGACGGCTAAAAAAACGCGTGGCATAATCTCATCATATTTCGAATACCTTCTACCTACAACCATCCACCGGGGGATATTCATCTCCGCCAGTTGGGGGAGAAATAAGAGATTGCATTGTTGCATCAGGATACTACAAACTTCGTACATACAAAAAATATAAGATTGTACAGACCGGCAAAATGCCGGATAATTTGATAAACTCATCGAATATGGTTAACCGATGATTTCCATTTGAGCTGGAGACCTCTACCGGATATTTCCATGCATTCTTTGCTTGGCAAACACTGGCATCATCTTCCTACGGACGAAGTTCTTGACCTGCTGGATACGAATATCCAGCAGGGGTTGGATGTTTTCGAGGTGAAGCACCGTCAGGAGCGCTTTGGCCTCAACCTGCTGACTTCGCGTGATCTTCAGGTGACCGAAGCGGCTCTCACCGGCGAGTCACTCCCGGTGGTTAAAGATGCCGACCTGACTGTTCCGCACGATGCAATCTTGGCCGAGCGCCGCAACATGGCTTACGCCTCCACCCTGGTGACGTATGGCGCAGCGATCGGTGTAGTTGTTGCCACCGGTAATGGCAGCGAGGTGGGGCGAATCTCACAACTAATCGCTAATGCGGCCGAGTTGGAAACACCGTTGACTCGCAAAATCGGTCAGTTCAGCCGTGTGCTGCTGGTAGCCATTCTGGTGTTATCGGCGCTTACCTTTGGCATCGGCGTGGCGATGGGCATTACCGGCACGGATGTTTCCAAAGAAGCTGCCGATATATTCCTGACCGATGATAACTTCGCATCGATCGAAGCTGCCATCGAGGAGGGGCGCGGTGTCTTTGATAACCTGACCAAATTTATAGCCTGGATACTGCCCACCAACCTGGGCGAAGGCCTGGTGCTGCTGGCGGCGATTGTGACCGGAGCCACGCTGCCCATCCTCCCGATCCAGCTTTTATGGATCAATATGGTATCGGCTGCGATATTGGGGGTTGCGTTGTCGCTGGAGCCCAAAGAACCTGGAATTATGCAGCGCAAGCCCCGTAATCCCCAGGCGCCTATTCTAACCGGGACGCTGCTGTGGCGAATCGTTCTGGTAAGTGTCATCATTTTAGCCGGGGCCATTGGGCTGTTCGAGGTTGAACTCTCGCGGGGTGCTTTGCTGGCTGAAGCTCGCACGGTGGCTGTCAACGTGGTCATTTTTGTTGAGATTTTCTGCCTGTTCAACGCCCGCTCGCTGACCCGTTCGCCATTCCAGCTCGGTTTCTTCTCCAACCCGTGGGCAGTGGGCGCCGCAATCTTAATGGCGCTCATCCAACTGCTGTACACCTATGCTCCTTTTATGAACACACATTTTGGCAGTGCGCCGATGTCGCTGGTGCTCTGGCTGGATGTGCTGGCAGTCGGCCTGGCTGCTTATGTCATCATCGAGGTGGAGAAATGGCTGCGCCGAAAGTTTGGGCGCTGACCCATACTAATCCAAATCCAACCTCATCAGCCTGGCCATTGAAGTGGTGCTTGGGGTTATCCTGGTGATACAGGTAAGGGATATGCGTGGAAGAATTTTTATCCCACCAGCCGGCCCCATGGAAAGGTCAAAAGAGAGGTTTTTGTTACAGGCGGGGAATCAAAACGGGCGTGCTTTTTTTATAGGCTTCATAATCTGCCTGACCGCCCCATTTTTGATCTGCTTTCTTTTCTAGCAGAGGAATTCCACTAACGCGGGTAAGAAGCAGGGTGACAAAAACGGGAGAGATTAGCGCGATCCACTGCCAACCCTGCAGAACGGGCAAAGCAATCAGCGCTACACCGGCCCATAGCACAATTTCACCGAAATAATTGGGGTGGCGCGAGCGGGACCATAAACCGGTGTGAATAAACTTGCCTTTATTTGCCGGGTTTGCGCTGAAGCGGCCTTTCTGGGCGTCGGCCGCAACCTCAATTGAAAATCCAAGAGCCCATACCACGAAGCCGACGAGCGCAAAAAAATCCAACTCTTTGTGGTTTGTGGTGGTAATGGCAACCAGCGCAGCCGCCATGGTGAAGGTTACCCACAGACCCTGGATGGTCCAGACGTTCAAAAAACGGATAAAGGAAGGTTTGAGTTCATCAAAGCGGTCATCCTTGCCTGCTTTGCGGATGCGGCGGAACAGAAAGGTGCCCAGACGGACTGCCCAGATCACAACCAGGACCCAAAGCAAGATAGACCTTGCATCCACACCCGTGCTTAAGAGCGCGGCAATGCTGATGACAGAGGTGTAGGTGATGCTTCCGGTCAGATCGAAGAATTTTTCGGTTTGCAGCCGGAAGGCCGGGATAAAGGCCAGCCACTGAATGAGAAAGGCTAACCCCACTGATAAAGCAAATACAGGGATGCCGCCAATCGAGCTTCCTCCCTGGCTGCCTGCCACAGCCACCAAAAGCCCGATGATGATCAGAACAGGAAAAACAATGAACGCATTGCGATCGGATTTCTTCATGAAAATATCTCCTTTTGAGGTTAGTTTAAACGGGATTCTTCATCCACTGCGTCCTCTGATGTACTATTGATTATATAGTGCTTCTCAATGTGTGTTTTATTGGCAGCCTGCGCCTCGCCGGCTACCCCATAAGCGGTAACATAAGATCATCCGCCCACCCCTCTCATCCCCCTGCCCCCTTCTCTCCCCAAAAACCGGGGAGAGAAGGGGGGATTCTATTTTTTTTGGTTCTTTTTGCCAGCAAAAG
>Ga0105047_10016484_pt1 | contig 11577 bp, 14 predicted proteins | sample MAT04_FD_78384 | JGI IMG/M metagenome (GOLD analysis project Ga0105047, IMG submission 78384) | Freshwater microbial communities from Lake Fryxell liftoff mats and glacier meltwater in Antarctica - MAT-04 (megahit assembly) | ecosystem: Environmental > Aquatic > Freshwater > Ice > Liftoff... | reverse complement strand
TTGATTTACAGGGAGATCAAAACGGCTTGTTTTATACATATAAAGTTAATATTGGAGGGGTATGGAGTGAAGCTGTAGATCCTTATGCTCGTTCTGTAGCTGCAAACGGAGATAAAGGTGCTATAATTGACTTAAAAGAAACAAATCCTGAAATATGGAAACCAGGTGAAAAACCTAATTTTACAAATTTAAATGATGCAATTATATACGAACTACATGTTAGAGACTTTTCTATAGACAAAAACAGTGGTATGGTAAACAAAGGAAAATTTTTAGCATTTACGGAAAAAGGAACAAAGGGAACTGATGGTAAGCGAACAGGCGTTGAGTATGTAAAGAATTTGGGGGTAACGCACGTTGAGCTTATGCCAATATTTGATTATGCTAGTGTGAACGAAACTTTAAGTAAGCCACAATATAACTGGGGATATGATCCTAAAAACTATAATGCTCCTGAAGGAAGTTATTCAACTGATCCATACAACCCGGTTACTAGAGTAAAAGAATTGAAACAAGCGGTACAATCTCTTCATGACAATGGCTTAAGAGTAAATATGGACGTAGTTTATAATCATATGTATAGTAGCAATGATTCTAATTTCAATAAATTAGTACCTGGATACTTTTTTAGATACAGTGAAGATGGATCTAATGTAAATGAAAGTGGTTGTGGAAATACTATTGCTTCAGAAAATTCAATGGCAAGAAAATTTATTGTTGATTCAATAATGTATTGGGCAAAAGAATATAATATAGATGGATTTAGATTCGACCTCATGGGTCTCCTTGATATAAAGACGATGAATGAAGTTAGAAAAAATCTAAGTAGTTTAGACCCATCCATTCTAATTATCGGCGAAGGTTGGGATATGGGAACTACTCTTCCATCAACTGAAAAAGCAACACAAAAAAACGCCAGTAAAATGCCTGAAATTTCTCTTTTCAACGATATCATAAGAGATGGAATAAAAGGTAGTGTCTTCAATGCAAAAGCTAAGGGTTTTGTTAATGGTAAGACTAATGGTGAGACAGACATTAAAAAAGGAATAGTGGGAGGCATCGATTACTCAAGTAAAATTAAAACTTGGGGTAAGATAAGCCCCCTTCAATCAGTAACCTATGCTGAAGCTCACGATAATAATACATTATGGGATAAACTTCTTCTTACAAACCCAAATGATACTATTGAAACAAGACTAAAAATGCACAAAATGGCTGATTCTATGGTTCTTACTTCGCAAGGAATTCCATTCTTCCAAGCGGGACAGGAATTTTTAAGAACTAAAGGCGGGAATAACAACTCATATAAATCGAATGATACTGTTAATAAGCTTAATTGGACTAGGAAATCTGAAAATACAGGCACCGTTAATTATTTCAAAGGTTTAATAAATTTAAGAAAAACACATCCGGCCTTCAGAATGACTTCAGCAGATATGATTAAGCAAAATCTAAAATTTTTAGTAACTCCAGAAAACGTGGTGGCATATGAAATAGCACACAATGCAAATATGGATACTTGGCCTAATATCGTAGTGGCATTCAATGCAAATAGAGAGGACGTAACTATTGAATTATCTAAAAAGAGCACATGGAATATTGTTGTAAATGGTGAAAAAGCAGGAGTAAAAACATTAAAACAATTCAAAGGAGATTCATTAGTAGTCCCTGCACTGACATCAATTGTAATTTATAATTCATCAGAAAATATATTTATGACATTGACCTTTTGGATTTATACTATATTAGTTTTAAGTGCAGGTGCTGGTATAGTATGGTTTTTAAAGGGTAAAAAGAAAGCTTAAATTGTTATTAGGGAGATGCTAGTATGTTAAATATATTGTTTTTTATATTAATCTTAGTTACAATTATTGTTTTTATTATAGGTTGGCATTTTTCTAATATTATTATACATCCTAAAGTTGCAAAGTATAATTATACCTATGATAATGAAATAGAAAAAGGAAAAATAAAAATAGATAAATTTAACGCTTTGGAAAAACAAGAAGTATATGTAGATTCCCAGTATGGCTATAAAATTCATGGATTTTTCTTTCCAAATAGTGATTCTAAAAAAATCATAATATTGTGTCATGGAATAACTTGGAGTTTATACGGTTCTGTTAAATATATGGATATTTTTTTTAAAAGAGGATTTTCTGTCTTCATTTATGATCATAGAAATCATGGGCTTAGCGGTGGTAAAAATACCTCTTATGGCTATTATGAAAAGTTTGATTTAAAAAAGTGCACAGATTGGCTATTTAATAAATTAGGAGAGGATATTATAGTAGGGTTGCATGGCGAATCAATGGGTGCTGGAATAGTTCTTCAAAACATTACAATAGATCAGCGAATTAAATTTTGTATAGATGATTGTGGCTACTCAGATGCTGAAGATTTATTTAAACATAGGTTAGAAAAAGATTATAATATAAAAAGATTTCCCATAGTAAAATTAGCAAGTATAATTAGCAAAATGAGAGTTGGTTGGGAATTTAAAGATGTATCACCTTTAACTACTCTACCTAGTATAGAGATTCCAATATTGTTCATTCATGGTGAAGGTGATGACTACGTACCTGCTTTTATGTGTAAACAAATGTATGAAGTAAAGAACGGGTACAAAGAAATATATATTGCTCCTAATGCAGGTCACGCAGAAGCATATTGGAATAATAAAGATGAATATGAAAAAAAAGTTGATGGATTTTTAAAAGCCATAAATATAATTTAATTAATTCTGCAGTATTGTGATATACTGTGGTTACAAGTAAAAATACAAATAACGTACCACCTTTATTAGGGTGGTTTTTATATTGTAGAAAGGTGATGCTTTAATGTTTCAGCTACCACAAAGTGAAAAAAAATATTTATATACAACTAATTATTCTAAAGATGAAGAAAGCTTATGCAAAATGGAAATGAAGTACCTCTTTAATAAACCACTTGATGAAAAACACTTATTTTCTGATATATATGTGGATCCCTCCAGAAGCCCTTTTATTAAAAAGTGCATTTCACTAATGTATACCGGAGAAACGATGAAGGAGATTATTAATCAAATTGTTAAGGACAAACTGACCCTTACAAACTATAAGGTTGGGTATATCAATGCTACTGATGAAGTTATGGGTTTTCATGAAGGACGTAGTATTGAATTTGAAATAGGCTTTAATATACTTGGAGAGGCCAAAATGAAAAATCCTGAAATTGTATTTGGTATATCAAAAGTAGATAACAAATGGATATTTGGTGAATGTGAAAGCAATACCTCCGATTGGTTATTACATAATACAAAACCTTTTTCCTATTCTAATGCTCTAAAGGTGAATGTATGTAGAGCGCTGGTTAATATAGCCGTAGGTAATAATCTAGATTATCACGTTGTAGACCCTTGTTGTGGCATTGGAACAGTACTAATTGAAGCTATCTCAATGGGTATTAATATTAAAGGTTATGAGATAAACTCTTACATAGGTAAAAATGCCAAGACAAACCTTCGATATTTTGGATATGAAGATATAATAACTATTTGTGATATGAATAATATCACAAACAAATTTAATGTGGCTATCGTAGATCTTCCATATGGTATATTCACTCAAATTACTCCTGGTGAGCAGTTAGCTATTATGGCTAGTACCCGTAGAATAGCAGACAGAATGGTAATCCTTACTTTTGATGATATGGAACAACAAATTACTTCGGTTGGTTTTCATATAGATGATAGATGTACTATTTCTAAAGGAACCTTTAAACGGCATATATTTATTTGCAGTTAACCATTTAAATTTCGCAGGAGAAATTCTGCTTTTAAATTAACAATTATACAAGTTACAAATTTTAGAGAGGTACTAGATATGACAAAGAAAAACAGTATAAATAACGATCTTTTATATAATGCCAAGGCAAAGGCTTCACCACAAATATACTCTTTATTCATAAAACTAGTAAATGAGGATAAAGAAAATTTAGCACAATTAGTTATAAAAGTTGATTACTTATTAGAATATGTAAGTTCCTGCATAAAACAAAAGGATTTTAAGGAAGCAAAGGAATGTCTAAGTATGGCTAGAACTAGAATAGATATCTTGAAAAGCGAAAAAGTTGATATGGAATACCTAGAATATTTATATGCTGGAATAGCAAAAAAAGCAAAAATATAATGGAGAAAGTATATTTGCTTAAATATAAATATACTTTCTCCATTTTTCTATTTTATTCTTTTTCCTGAAACTTTATCCACTATAAAAACTATTGCAGCCACTATAAGTAAGGTATTAATCATACCGCCACCAATTTTAAATATAAGGCCTAAAGCCCAAAAGAAAACTACTATTCCACCTAACCAACGCAAGAATCCCATATAACACACTGCCTTTCAAATATAATTTTATTTATTATCTATAAATAATCATTATATCAATAAATTCATATGTTTACAATATGTTAGCTATAACTCTACTATTGAAGGAATGGTCCATTTTAAGTATAAACTATTATTGTAATAATAGTTTAGTAGGTTCTTTTTCTTCCAAAGATCATATCCACTATGAAAACTACTGCAGCCACAACAAGTAACAGATGTATCATACTACCACCAATTCTGAATATAAGTCCCAGTGCCCAAAAGAAAACTACTATTCCGCCTAACCAACGTAAAAATCCCATATAATACACTCCCTTTCATATTTATATTAATTCACTAAATCTCTTTAAATATTATAATAACCTAAATTTAGTTAAAATATGCAAAGTGATTATAATATTCAACTTGAAATTAGGCAAATATTTAATATCATGGGTACAGGTAGTTAAATTTTGTTGTATAATGTAATTAATACATGAGATTGGGTGATAAAATGTTTTTTAACAATAGAAAACGGAAAGAACTAAAAGAAAATGAAGCTAGACTTATGAGAATCAATGATTTTGAAGTAAGGTATGTAACCACTAGAGATCCATATAAGTATGGTGAATCTATAATAGGAAGGAGCTGTATAATAAATATTAATAATGGTGAGTTTAATATAAAGTGTGGTAATGAAGTTATTTTCACACATTCCATTGAAAATCTGCAATGTTCTGAGTTATTGAGCCAAGAAGGGGTAATTTTAAGCTATGTTGATGATAAAAGCGGAGAAAATGTAGAGGTTATGGCTTATTATAAGTATCATAGGAAATAAATATAAGAATGATGATAGCTACAGATATGAAAAGGAGAATAATGTGTATATAGTAATGCAAAAATAATATTTGATTGCGCTAAAGAAGGAGATATAATAGCAAAATAAGCTATAAATAGATTAGTAAAATATCTAAGTACAGGAATACTTAATATAATTAATTTCATTGATCCAGAAATAATAGCATTAGGTGGAGGAGTTGCAGGGGCAGGTCAATATCTTTTGTATATGGTTATAATTGAAGTAACGGCTAATAAGTATTATGAGGATTTACCTATTGGTAAAATTCTTTTAGCAGAATTAGGTAATAAAGCAGCCATAATTGGTGCAGCAATGATTGCAAAACATGGGCTAATATAAAAGTGTTTTAATTATAGGCATATAAGGATATAATATTATTAGTAAATTATTGAAAATTTAAGTTATTATGCTCTAGTATATTTAATGGCATTTAGTTAGTTAAAAACAACAAAATTTTATTGTAGAAAGGTGAATTTAAAATGAGTAAAATTGCACTTATTACGGATAGTACTTCCGATGTTGATAAACAAATGATTGAAAAGTACGATTTAAAAGTACTTCCTCTAAGAATAATATATAAAGACAAAGAGTACATTGATAGAGTAACTATTACCCCAAAAGAGGTTTATGATAATTTTGTATATGAAATCCCTTCAACCTCCTTACCATCAATGCAAGATATGGAAGATATGTATTTAAAGCTTGAAGCAGAAGGATATACCCATGCCATTGCAATAATAATATCCGCCGAGTTATCAGGTACATATAATACAATGAGATTAGTAAGTGAAAATCATCCATCTATAAAAACCTGCGTTTTTGATTCTAAATCACTAACTATTGGAGAAGCGGCAATTGTAGAAGAATGTGGAGAAATGTTAAGATACGGAAAAAGCTTTGATGAAATTGTAGAAGCTCTTCCTGAAATACAAAGTAGAATAACAGTTTACTATGCAGTAGATACGCTTAAATATCTAATCAAAGGTGGTAGAATTGGAAAAGTTTCTGGTACTATAGGTGAAATATTAAATATAAAGCCTATAATATCAATTAATAAAGATGGTGTGTACTATACTTATGCAAAAGCGAAGGGAAAAAAGAAAGCCATAAGCAAACTTGTAGATATAGCAAGAGAAGCTCTTGAAAATAGCCCTTGTAAAATTTGGGTTATGCACGGGGGCGCTTATGAAGAAGTAAAGCCCTTTTCTGAAACAATTGCCAGTCTTCCAAATATTACGAAATTATCCTTTGGAGAAATAAGTCCAGTAGCTGGAGTTCATACAGGACCTGGATTACTTGGAATTATTGTTGTAAAAGAACCTCCTACTAAAAATTAAATAATGTATATTTCTCAATAAAATATGTTTTAAAAACAAATATTATTAAGGAGCGCCATAATGAAAATTGAAGATATAATGTCAGGAGATTTTTCTGATTATCCTGAAGAAACACAAATAGTTATGAAGGAATACACTGAAAAGCTACGGGAAACTATAAAAGAAGAATTAATACAGGACATATCCTATAAAATGCTTAAGGATATTGATAAAAGTAAAGATTATTTCATGAATGTTTTAACTGATATATTGGATAATGGATATAAAGGTCTAAGTAAAATGTCTACTCAGTCACTTGTAGATAAATATTTAGAAAAGAAAAATGAAGAAGACTTTTTTAAGTTATTAGAAAAAGTTAATGAACAAGACTAATACTATAATCAGTTTTCAAATCTTTATCATAACAAAAGCCATTAAATCTTTTGATTTAATGGCTTTTGTTGTATTTCAATATATTCTTATTTTTAAAGACAAAATAAGGTTGATAGCCGCAATGAATGCTGCGACAATGAAAACATATTGATATCCCATAGTTGCCCATAATATACCGCCTACAAAAGGTATGGACATAGCAATTACATGATCGAAGCTTGTACCTGCGGAAAGTGTAGGGATAACGTCTTCCGGACATATAGCGATCTTTTTTATATATGTAGATCTTGCCATTTCTACTACGCTTAGTGAATTGTCTATAACATAGCATGCTGCAATAATAATCACAGCAGCACTTGGTGAAAATAAATAATCTGCAAAAGAATAGCCTATACAAATTACTATAAGAACTACAGCTTCAAGTGAAAGCACAAATCTTTCACCCCTTTTATCTATGGCATTGCCAACAATGGTTCTTGTAAAAATGCTTAATACAGCAATTATTAATCCTAGTATAGCAAAAGTAGGGGGATCAACATGGTACACTTGGATAAGTACCCATGGAGCAAATGTTAAAAAAATCTGTTTTCTTGCACCATTAACTACACTGAGGCAATAATATAAAGTGTATTTTTTTTTAAAAACAATGGTTATCTTTTTTTTCTTAGGTTTTTTCGACTTCATAAGGCCAAGAAAAACTGCTGCAAAAATGTAAAAAACTGATGCTAACACAAAGGCTATTTGATAAGTAAGTTTAAAGTATTTAAACCCAAACCATACAATAGCATACCCCACAATAGTTGCAATTAGGTTATATGCACTATACCTTCCTAGTCTTGCACCATAATTCCTATTTTCAGAAAGATTCATACCTATGCCTGCAGATAAAGGCATAAAAATATGAGTGCCTAGGCTAAGTAACATCATCCATAAAAGCATAGTGGCAAAAGTCGGAGAAAACAAACCCAGCCCCAGCATTCCCAGGGCAGCAAGTATCATCCCAACTATTGCTATTCTTACGTCACCAAGGAATGCGAGGATTCCGAGTACTACAACTATTAGAACTCCTGGCAATTCACGAGGGAATTCTACAATTCCTCTAGCCGCGGCTGTTAATTTATATGTATCGCTTAAAAAGTTATTAAATACGGTTGAATTTATTCCACTTGCTATTCCAGTAAATAGTCCTACAATTAAAAACAACTTAAAATCTCTATCGGTATTAAACTTATTTCGTAAGTTTAATAATTTTTCTATAATCCTTTGTTTCTTTACTTCTTCCTCATCATTTTGTTTTTTTTCACTTTCCATAAACCTTATATCCCCCTTCATTCTAACTCAATTAATTATATTATAAAAAATAATGGAATACAATTGTAAATCTATTACGTTAATACTTAATAGAAATTTCTCCAGTTAGAATTGTATCTTTAGATTGGTTCCAAAAGGCTTCAATTAAAAAATTTGATGTTAATCCTGTCTTATAATTAAATGAAATCTCACTATCATGTAAAACATGACAATTATCGTAAATTACTAAATTCTTATTAGATTTATCTCTAATTTTAATGGCCCAAATTCCATTTTGGGGATGAAAGATTTTAGCTGTAATAATTAAGCTAGACCAAAAGGTGTTGCTGACCCCAGTTTCATAAAAACCTTTTCCATCCTGAATATTCATTTTAAAAGGTTGATGAATGCTACCACTATTACTTGTCATTGCTTCTTCGCTTGATTCCAAGTTTATACTATTCTCACTATTTATTAATTTTGTCATAGACATACTCCTTCTTAATTATTTTATAAGGATTGCAAAAATACTGTCCAACATATAAATTTTTAAAAAATTCATTATAATCTTATTATATTCAAATGATTTGAAATTGTTATTAGTATTAAACTATACATATAAGGTATAGTTTAATACTTTTTTATTCTTTAGGTTTCTTTAATTACTAAGGTTATTGAAATTATTATTTTTCAAAGAATTAAATCATAAAGAATGATATAATTGTATTTTGAATCAGATATTATAATTTATGATTAAAACAAAAGAAGGTGGAAATAATGAAGGATAATAAATATTTACCTATTAGTAAGAGTGATATTATAGATAGAGGTTGGACCGAGTTAGATTTTGTTATAGTTACTGGTGATGCATATGTAGATCATCATAGTTTTGGAACAGCAATAATTTCAAGAGTTCTAGAAAACGAAGGCTATAAAGTAGGAATAATAGCTCAACCTGATTGGAAAGATACCGAAGATATTAAAAAATTAGGCAAACCAAGGCTAGGATTCCTTGTTAATGCTGGTAATATGGATTCTATGGTTAATCATTATACTGTAAGTAAGAAATTAAGAGAAAAAGATTTGTACTCTCCAGGTGCAAAGATGGGACTTAGGCCTGATAGAGCAACAATAGTCTACTGCAATAAAATAAGAGAAGCATATAAAGGTATTCCTCTTATTATTGGAGGAATAGAAGCAAGTTTAAGGCGGTTTGCCCATTATGATTATTGGAGTGACAAGGTAAGAAAGTCCATGCTAATCGATAGTGGTGCGGATTTATTAATATTTGGCATGGGGGAGAAACAAGTTGTTAAAGTTGCAAACAAACTAAATGAAGGTATAGATATAAAAGAGATCACACAGGAACTTGGAACTTGTTATGTAACAGAAGACATAGAAAATATAGGTGACTACGTTGAAATAGCATCCTATAAAGAAGTCTGCAATGATATGAAAAAATACGCAGAAGCTTTTAAAATACAATATGATGAGCAAGATCCTATTAGAGGAAGTGTTATAGTACAAAAGCATACTAATAAGTATCTTGTGCAAAACAAACCAGAAATGCCCCTAACTAGAGAAGAATTAGATGTTGTTTATGGCCTGCCTTATCAAAGAAATTATCATCCTATTTATGAAAAGCTCGGTGGAATACCAGCTATAGAGGAAGTTCAGTTCAGTTTAGTTAGTTCAAGAGGATGTTTTGGTAGCTGCGCTTTCTGCGCCATAACCTTTCATCAAGGTAGAATTGTGCAAAGTAGAAGTGAAAATTCATTAATACAGGAAGCAATAGAAATTACAAAATTAAAGGGTTTTAAAGGATATATTCATGATGTAGGAGGGCCTACTGCTAATTTTAGACGGCCTGCATGTGATAAGCAATTAAAGGTAGGTGCTTGCAGAGATAAGCAATGTTTACATCCAGCCCCATGTAAAAATTTAAATGTTGATCATATGGAGTATTTGAATGTACTACGATCGCTTCGAGAATTACCTGACGTTAAAAAAGTCTTTGTTCGTTCAGGTCTGCGTTATGATTATATTATGGCTGACAAAAATGAAACCTTTTTTAATGAACTTATTAAGCATCATGTAAGTGGGCAACTAAAGGTTGCACCAGAGCATGTTTCTCATAAAGTTTTAAAATTTATGAGAAAACCAGCAGGTAAAACTTATGATAAATTCAGGGAAAAGTTTTATAAGGCTACTGAACAAATAGGGAAAAAGCAATATCTTATTCCTTATTTAATGTCTAGCCACCCAGGATGCAGCATAAGTTCAGCAGTAGAACTCACAGAATACCTTAGGGATACTAATTACCAACCTGAGCAAGTTCAAGATTTCTATCCAACTCCAGGGACACCATCAACAACCATGTTTTATACGGGACTTGATCCAAATACCCTTGAAGAAGTTTATGTACCTAAAACTAAGCATGAAAAAGCTATGCAACGGGCATTGCTTCAATACAGAGACCCTATGAAATACGATTTAGTATATTCAGCTTTAATAGAAGCAAATAGAGAAGATCTTATTGGTTACGGTCCTAAATGTTTAATAAAACCAAGGGGTCAAAAAAATAAGGAACATTTAACTACCACAAAACCAAAACAACAAAATAGGAAAGATAAAGGAACAAATACAAAAAGTATTACTAAAGACAAGACTATAGATAAAAGTTATAAAAAGAAAAACAAACCTTCAACAACTGAGAATAAGACGAATTTTGGTAGCAGACAAGATAACAAAAATAAGGCAAAAAACAAAAGAAGAAAATAGTAAGTTATAATAAATACCTACATCCATGTTATGGACGTAGGTATTTATTATAACTCAACATTAACTATTTTGATTATACCTTCTTCTTCTACTAGTTCGCTTTTACTGATGCCTTTTCTAAAATATCTAATTTGTTTATATTTAACTTTGTTCATTTGAAAATCTAAAACATCTATTCTATCGCCTTTATAAATAACAGCTTCTTTACTACCTTTTAAAAATACGTGTACTTCCATAGTTTTATTTCCAGCTGCAAAACAGCCACTCCTTTCATTTTTTTATGCTAGAAAAATCATATATTACTATCTAAATTATAGTACCCTTACTTATATTTAACAAGGTAAATCAGCAAAAAATTTAATAATAGTTAACCATTTATTTGTTAATGAATATAATATTAATAAATAATAGTAGGTGATTAAAATGTATACTAATAGTATTTTAAATTTGATTGGAAACACACCACTTATAAGTTTAAAAAAACTATCTGGTTTAAATATATTTGCTAAAGCTGAATTTCTTAATCCTGGGGGAAGCATAAAGGACAGAATTGCAAAATTTATGATTGAGCAAGCAGAAAACGAAGG
>Ga0105047_10016482_pt1 | contig 11579 bp, 5 predicted proteins | sample MAT04_FD_78384 | JGI IMG/M metagenome (GOLD analysis project Ga0105047, IMG submission 78384) | Freshwater microbial communities from Lake Fryxell liftoff mats and glacier meltwater in Antarctica - MAT-04 (megahit assembly) | ecosystem: Environmental > Aquatic > Freshwater > Ice > Liftoff... | reverse complement strand
ATTGAGAAAAGCATACAGGGATTCCCTGTTGGAAAAATCGGCTGTATAAGGATAGAACTTTTTTCCAGCGGCTTCTACTGCCTTTGCCACATCGCTGCCTGTATCAGGCAAATTATTGGCTACGCCTATGATATCTGCGCCTGATTGTGCCAGCTCAATAGCGATATCCATACCTATGCCACTGCTGCATCCTGTAACCAATGCGATCTTGTTGTCTACTCTGAAATTTAACATGATGTATTTTTTTTATGTTGAAGTATTTATATAATTACAATAGGTTTATTAATAAAAGCTCTGCATTATTTGCTGGCATCTTTTTAACTGCATCTATGCAAATGTCACAATTTAATTTTGTACTTCCCATTAATAAAAGCGGAAATGCACCTGAAAACTTAAAAGGTTTTATTTGTTTTCCCGTCCATATTTTTTCTTTTGTTGTAAATGGAAATAATGCATCAAATGATTGTTGCAACAATCCGCTTAAATAAAACCTTTTTGCCATTTTTAATTTTGATCGGTTCTAAAACAGGATGCCGGCAAACCCTCTTTATTATAAAGGTTGGCGCCTTGGGGGTTATCTGCCCAGGCATATCTTACCGCAGCCGGTCTGGAGATGCTGTCGCTCCAAACGATAATTTTATTGCCGGAAATGCGGGCCTTTGCCCACACAAAATTGTTGGATGAATCTGCTATAGAAAAATATTTTAATTCGCCTCCACCCTTTGCCATCAGGCCGCTGCCGGTATTGGAAAAATGCAGCTCTATTTGGTGATTCTTTTTCTTCATGTACTTGTAAGTGGGGCCGGAAGACACAACTTTTTTATCGGCATAAGCAACTTTCTGTGCTACCAAAGCAAGTCGCTTACCTACATCCAGTTTATTTAAAGGATGTACATCGTTCCATTCGCCAATATCATTGCTTACCGACATACCTGTGTTGGGCAAGGCAATGGTTTGTTGCTGCGCTTCCTGTAAGGATGCCAGTTTACTCTCGCCGGGTACATTTTTAGGCGGATTAATATTGGCCAGTTGCACAAACAAAAAAGGAAAATTTCCCTGCTGCCATGCTGCCCTCCAACTGGTTATTAAACGGCTGAAAATGGTATGGTACTCATTTGCCCTGCTCACATTCGATTCGCCCTGGTACCAAATCACGCCTTTGATACCGAAGCCAATGAGCGGCTCCAGCATACCATGATACATAGAGCTGGCTTGATCCTGAAAACGGGTAACATCATTCCTTAATAAAGGTTTTGTAGCTACCCCTGGCTTATACATCCACTCTCCGCTAATATTGATAACATTGTTGCCAGATGCTAACTGGTACAATTTATCCTTTAAAAATCCTGCATTGCCACTTTCACTTAACACACGTACGGTAATAATATTTTTTCCTTCTTTTAATAAGCCCGGGGCTAAATCATATTTCCTTATTACATATTTATTGTTACTGTTTCCCACTTTTTTGCCGTTTACATAGGTCACATCTTTTGTAGAAATACTACCCAGATGTAAAATAGTTTGCTTCCCTACTAATGAAGCAGGAATATTAATTTCTTTCTTAAACCAAACCACACCTGCTTCAATATCTTTCAACCCCTGATCCTGCCAGTAACCGGGCATCGTCATTTTTTTCCATCCGTTAAAATCATAGTTGTTATCATACCATTTTTCTTTTTGACCCATATCTCCATTACTCACCTGGTTATTCCAGCTATCAATAAAATTTTTATCTTTTAAAGAAATACTATTTACCAGGTTGCTGTCTTTATATTCCAGCGCCCTGGCATAAACAGAAGGGAAATCTTTCAGTTCATTTTCATTCATCCATGCTTCTGCAGGAGTACCTCCAAAACTGCAGTTGATGAGGCCAATGGGCACATGGTATTTTTCAATTAAATCTTTTGCAAAAAAATATGCCACAGCCGAAAAATTTAAAACTGTTATTGGAGTGCTGGCCTGCCAGCCTTTTTCTGAAACGATATCGCTATTGCTGTTAAAATCTATTTTCCTTTCTACCTGCAAATGCCTGATCTGGTCATTGGCAGCAGCCGCAATTTCTTTTTGATAAATGGCGGCAGATTTATACAACTCGTATTCCATATTAGATTGACCTGAACAAAACCAAACATCCCCGATTAAAATATTTTTTACAATAATCGTATTACTTCCGTTGATGACTAATTCATAAGGGCCACCGGCTTTTTCTGGCTGCAGAAAAAGCTTCCACTTTTTATCAGTACCGGCTGTTGCTGTATAGGTTTTACCCTTAAACTGAAGGGTTACTTTTTCTTTGGTATTGGCCCAGCCCCAAACAGGTATCTGCATATTTCTTTGCAGTACCATTCCATCGCTGATAAAGCGGGGCAATACTACTTTGGCTGCTAAGGGCAAGCACAGCAGCAAAGAATAAATCAGCAGAACGAACCGGTTATACCTCATCTTTTATTTTTTAATTTTACTTTTAAATTTTTACTTATTTCATCCAACTCACCCCCACCTCATTTTTATTTAATTTCCAAACAGGATTAAAGTTACTAATTGCTTTATCGGTTAGTTTAATCTGATGAATAACCAGTCGCTGGTTAATGCTATCAATGGTTGTTTTATCTACATCCATTTCGGTAAAGCTAAATCCATCTTTTGTTTTAATCTTTTTTGCTTTTAAAAGCGAAAATCCTTTTTCACCAGTTATGCCATTGGTATAAAAATTATTTTTTAATGTATAGTTGGTATTGTTATCAAGCACTATAAATGGATCCGTATTTTTTCCGGTGGTATAAAGGATAACATTGCCCTCCAGTAAAATATTTTTGGGTGCATCAAAGGGTTTTCCCTTTGCCTTATTTCCAGCCCCTGCTGTTATCACGGCACCAACTGAATTTACAATGGTATTGAAAGCTACAATGGCATTATGCGCAGGATAATATTCATTCAATTCACTTCCTGCCAGCCCACTCATGATGGTAACGGGTGCCTTCATATGATCTTTTCCACCTTCTAAATTTTCCAGGTAATTATTAAAAACCGTTTGGTTTGGATTGATAATTCTAATGCCACCGCTTTTGTTTCTGCCACTATTTCCATTAAAATAATTGCCATATACAAAACAGCGCTGGCCATGCCTTAATACCAATGCTCCGTCATTATTAATAAAAGTATTAAAACGGTAAATATTGTCGCAGCTTTTATTGCTGATTACTTCCGGCTCTAAACGATGATCTTCAAAATAATTATACTCAATAATATTAAAACCACGGGTGAAGGATGTTTTACTGTCGCCAATGCGCAAGTCTTCTCCGCCATTATCGGTAGGCAGTGTACGGTATCCAAAATAATTATGGTGAATGCGATGATAGGCAGAGGGTGCTGTATCGCTGCCATCAATAAATGTATCATCAGTTAAATACCTCACCACCAAATAAGGACCCTGGTTGGTTTTGCCTTTAAAATAACAATGATCTACTTCGTTATAAATTCCCTGCATGCTCATCCAGTTATTGTTTAACATGGCATCAGCAGGAGCATAATCTATCACAGCACAATTGGTAATACGGCAATGCATACTCGATTTTGAAAAAGCCATCACATCCCCTTTTTCCTGCGTTGTTTTTCCTTCAAATAAAAAACCCTCTGCTCTTAAATAAGTGCCGTTCAGTATCAATTGCGAACTGCCGGTAAAAATAACTTTCCCTGCCGTTTGTGCTTTTAATACAATCCATACATCAGCAGTACCTTTTTGTTTGGGTTGAAAATTAATTTTCACATCGCTATAGGTACCATCTTTCCAGATAACTTCATCGCCGGCCTGCACTTTTTCCAGGGCAATTTTAAATTCGGCAGCATTTGCCACAGAATATTCTGCCGCTTTTGTATAAAAAACAAAAGTGGATAGTATGATACCAAATAAGAGGCTAAAGAATGCTTGCTTCATTTTTCTTTTCGTTGTTCTATAAATACTTATTTATTCTTTAATAAATTCCTTTGTAAAAACCCGGCTGTTATCATTTAAAAATTCAATTACATAAATACCGGCTTTAAATTCAGCTACCCCTATGCTCAAAGAGTTGGCCGTTGTTCTTTCCATATGCACCAATTGCCCTGCAGCATTGATAATTTTAATGATAGTGTTATCTTTTAAACCAGTAAGCTGTAAAACATTTGAAACAGGATTGGGGTAAATAGCAATGTGCTGGCTGTTACCTGGTTTTACTACAATGATGTCACTATACTTCACCTGCCCGTTAGTGCAGGTAATTTTTAACCTGTAATAAGCCACCCCGTTAAAGGGAGCCATATCCATAAATTGATAAATTAACCTGTTTGCTGGTTGCAGCATTCCAATTGCAACAAAATTTACCCTGTTTATACTTTTTTCAATTTCATAATACAGCAAAGCATCTTCATTCCAAACATTCCAACCTATTGCTACACCCGTAGATTTTATGGTTGCATACAAATTTTTCAACTGCAGGGGTAATACAGACCCGGTTTTACTTACAATGAAAGGAGAAAAACTATTGAATAATGCGGTTGCAGTGTTTATGCTGTTATCTCCCGCACCAATAGCAGTACCCCAATCGGTTCCGTTATAACGGCCAATACCTATTTGGGAATTACTGTATGAATTAAATAAAGTCCCTTCCAAACTTTCGTTCCAGCTTAACTGTACCTGGCAGTCTCCTGCACCAGCAGTTCGGTTGATATTCCATACGGCATCAACCACTGTTTCTTTTTGTGCAGCAGAAACAGGCGTACCTGTTACTGTACCATCGATGGTTACAGCTTCAAATACATTTACAGTATACCCCATCGCAGAGCCGGGTGTTAAACTTACCGGTAAATAGTTATTCATGCTACCCACCGGAAATAATGTAGTAGCAGCAAAATTATCTATACTCAATACACCCACATTGTTACCTGAAACAGCACATTTAATATATTTTGAAGAACTAAACGGTTCTCCCACAATAGCATTTCCCGAAGTAATGCTAACAGTATCGGTTGCCGGTATGGTTAAAGTACCGCTTGTTAGGGTAAGTGTTCCCGAAATAATGATGCTGCTGTTGGCGGGCAATGTTAAATTTACAGCACTCCCAACATTTAAATCGTTATAGGAAAAAAGGGCAAAACTTCCCGCCACTGATGGTATTAAAAGAGATTGACTTGTACCGCTATATTGCACGATACCATTATTTATAAAACCAGCACAATCTATTACCGGGGCCGCACCTGCCAGTTCAAGGGTTCCTCCTGGTTCAATGGTAACTATACCACATTTGCTTATACTATTGTAAGTAATTACCTGGCTACCGGCCGATGTAAATGTTCTTGAAGAAAGCAGCCTTGCTCTGTTTTTAATAGTAAGATTGCCATTGCCACTCGTACTGCCTGCAGAAATAGTGTAAGCGGTTGTAATAGTTCCCGAAGAAAAAGTGATGGTTCTAAATTTTATAGCAGTACCAAGAGTTCCTTTGGCACCGGGATCTAAAGCAAAATCCACAAAATTCGTAGTGCCTGCTCCCGCCCATTCTCCGGCATTGGTAATATTACGGGATGTACCAATAAACTTTAAAACACCGTTGGTACCCGTTGTTATCATAGTAGCTGCAAGTGTTGTAGTACTGATTTGGCCGGTATAAAAACTGCCATCATTTGCAGAAATCCCAATTACTGCTGCACCAGTATAAGCCCTTATTTTTCCGCTTACATTCATGGTATTAATACCAATGGCAAGCCTGGATGTAGCAGCATTGTTTATATGCAGATCATTACAAAAAGCATTGGTTATATCTACAGTAATATAGTGTCCATTTTGAATATACACATTGTTGGAAGCCGTGGGTATATTGCTGGCTGTTGCCCAGTTTCCCATAGCATCTCTTGCTTCCCATGAAGAAGCAGTGCTCCAGTTGCCGGTTGCTACAGCCGACCTGAAATCGATTGCATTCACCATAAGTGTTTGGGATAAATATAAAGCGGGTTTAAATGTAGCATTACCCATTTGAGAAGCTGTAATAATAGAAGTTCCTGCTCCCACAATATGAATATTGCCATTTACAATACTGGCAACTGCTGCATTGGAACTATTGTAAGTAACGGTTAATCCTGAGCTTGCGGTTGCACCGGCATTAAAATCGGCATCCCCTGCCATTCCCGCTGGTAATGCTGCAAAGCTGATGGTTTGCGATTGGGTGGGCACAGGATAGCCGGGGTTTAAACTTAAATAATATTCAAAAGGCAATACAAATTCGCATCCCTCGGCAATCAGGAAATCAATAATTAATTTAAACTGGTTGAGTTCTGCAGTTGCCCACACATTGGGGTGGCCCTGCAAAACCATATAGTTGGTATAACTGTTCTTGTATGTATTATAATTATTCAAAAAATAACTAAACTCAGGATTGCCGGTACCATTCTCCATATTCACCCTGTTGGTAAGATTTAAAATGCCGGTAGCTGCACCGGCTGCAGGGTTATTAAACATGGATACCTTATAGAGCGGATTTTCCGAAACTACCGTATTGGTTATATCATCGTTTGCATTAAAAGGTGCACCAAACGCATTCATTTGAATCCTGAGGTAATTGCGGATCAGTTGATCGGCAGAATCAAAATGTGTCTTTTGATATATATAACCTGTACCCTCAAATTCAGGAGCAATATGATCCAGCCCGTGGTGCCACACTTCAAAAAGTTTTTCGCCCTGGGCATTCGTTGCATTTAGGTAAGGACTCAGAATACTCAATGCAGTGCCATCAAAACGGATGGCTGTAGCTCCCAGGCCCGCTTTAATTTGTTTTGACAGTAGATAATCAAATGTAGGAATGCTGAGGCAACTGCTGTTTTTTGCCGAAAAATCATCCAGCTTCAGAAATATTTTAGGCTGGGCATTGGAGATGCTGCTCAGAAAAGACACTATAAAAAATAAAATAATATGCTTCATACTCAATATCGGGTTTTTCATACATTTTTTTTTAAAAAGGATCAAGCATATTTTAATACATAAAAAATGATTAATCCTTTAAGTACTAAATTATGTTTGATCTGAAAAGAGATTTTTATTTTTTTCTTATTGTTTAATAAATGTTTGATTTGTTTCTTTTATTCCGTCATTCAAAACTTCAATAACATAAATGCCGGCTTTTAATTCAGCTACATTCATACTCATAGAAGTGGCGTTTGTTCTTTGAAGATTCACCACCTGGCCAGTAGCATTAATAATTTTAAAGGTTGAATTATTTTTTAACCCTGTAATACTTAAAGTATTTACTACCGGGTTTGGATACATGCTGATGCCTGTGTTGTTTCCAGATTTTACTACGATGATATCACTGTACTTTACCTGGCCATTGCTGCTGGTTATTTTCAGGCGGTAATAAACAAGGTTGGTTTGAGCAGCCACATCCATAAAATTATAAGAAGCCCTGTAGCTGGCTTGCACAGTACCGATGCTTGTGAACTGCATCCTGTTGCTGCTCTTTTCTATTTCGTAATGCAACACGCCTTCTTCATTCGATACGGTCCAGCTAATTTCTACACCTGCAGCCTTAATACTTGCAGCTACGTTTTTTAATTGCAAAGGCAGTACAACCCCGAGTTTAGTAACAATAAAAGGAGAGAAAGTATTGAAAAGTCCGCTGGCGGTATTGGTTGTGTTGTTGCCACTGCCTGTAGCAGTACCCCAGTCTGTTCCATTGTATCTGCCTATACCAATTTCAGCATCAGTATAAGTTGTAAACGAACTTCCTTCCAGTGGCGATGTCCAGTTTAGATCTACCTGGCAGTCGCCGCTTCCATTCACACGATCGATGGTCCATACGGCATCCACCACTGTAGCTTTTTGAGCGGGGCTGATTGCTGCTCCTGTGGGTGTTCCATCAGCCGTTACGCCTTCAAAAACACTCACCGCAAAATCTGATGTGGCAGCAGGCGTTAATGTTGTAGGCAGATAATGGGTAGAAGTACCGATGGGAAATAATTTAGGAGATAAAAAATTATCAAAGCGCAAAACACCTGCATTGGCACCCGCAACATTGCTCACAATATATTTGCCGGCACTAAAAGGTGCACCGGCAATATCGTTGCCGGATAAGATGCGCACCGTATCTGTTGGTCTAATTGTAAATGAACCAGCACCAAGTGTAAGCGTACCCGTTAGTTTAAAATTGTAATTGGTAGTAACGGGTGCATTCAATGTTACATTACCTGCCGTAATACTGGTAGTGGCCCCTGTGCTGATACCAAATGGACTGGTAGTAGCTGCATTGATGATATAGTTGGTACCAGATTGAAAATTTTTCACATCTGCTACAACAATACTACCTGTTGCAACATCCATTCCATTGGTATTGGCAGTAATAAGTGTAGCACTATCAGCATAAAAGGTAAAAGTATTGCTACCCGATGTTGTGGCTGGTTTAGAAAGTAATATAATGCCGGTTGCAAAGCCAGCTACATTCGTTTGTGCCGCAAGGCCCGGGCCGCTAATGGCTGTAGCTGTAATACCGGTTAAAGCACTCGCACCTGTAATTTGGTAAGAGCCGGCGGTAGTAGTACCGGTGGCTGTGAGGGTGGCCGTTGGTGACAGTCCCACCCTTGATGTGAAAGTTCCAGCACCAGTAAGCTGGCTGGTACTTCCAAAATTTAATTTACCTACAATATTTGCAGCCAGGTCAACCAAAACATTTTTTGACAATGTAACATCGCTGTGGTTGGCAACTGCAAAGTTTGTAGTATTAATTGATCCCGAACCGGAAATAAGCTGAGGTAGGTTGCCAGCCATGCTAAGTGTGTTGGTGCTGGCCACTGGCGCAAACAAAGCGCCATCTACCTGCAGGTTGCCAAGTACTACTGTATTGCCACTGGTATGTGTTCTCATAGTGGAACCTGCAGCAATGGTTACATTCTCCATTTTGTACACTGCACCATCGGCATTAAGTGTTGCACCGTTTTGTACAAATACATTTGCTAAAAATTTCTGGTTAACCCAGGATGAACTCGAATAGGCGGTTACTCCATCAATATAACTGAAATTAGACCCCATGAAATAAAGGTTACTTCCCGACTCAAAATTTAAAAACTGAGTGGTAGAATTGCTACCAATAGGACTTCTGCCCGAATAATAATATAAGAAAGCACCGGTTTTAAAAACGATACTGCCCGGAGTGGAAGCATTAAAGCCAGAAGAGGCTGTTGAATCTGTGATGTAGCAGGCAGCACCTGTTTCAAATACCATGCTGCCGGCAGTTAATGCAGTAAAGAAACTACGGGTATGTACAGATGTAGAGAGTGGGCTTAAATAAACTGTACCGCTGATGGATGCAGTTGCTGCGGCACCCAGTACCATACTTACATCAAAATTATACAAAGGACCACCAAGTGTAAGTGTGCTGCCGGCCTCTATAATTAAATCGGTACCCGCATCTCCATTGATAGTGATGGCACCACTCCCTGTGGTAGCACGGTTTAGCCAAATGTTGGCACCGTTCTGCAACTTAAACTGCCCACATGCCTGTGAACTTATCGTAGCACTCACGGCACCTGTTGTGGGTACAACGCCACCAATATTGCTTCCGTCAAAAATTAAAATATCGTTTGTCATGGCTCCTGCCACACTCCTGCTAATGCCCGCCCCATCCAATTGAGTATTCCAATTGATGGTGCTGGTATAACTTGTTGGGCCTGCACCACCCACCCAATAATAAGTGGTTTGCGAAAATCCTGCTATGGAAAAAACCATCAGCATTAAAAAGGTAAAAGTAATTTTCTTCATACTGGCAATTTTTAAATGATTAAAAAATAGTTATGTAAGGTGATTCTCAGTTATAATTAATTAAACAACTTTTTCCGGTATCTTTCTTATTGCTTAAGAAATTTTCCGGTGTAATAATCTGTTCCGTAATATACTTTCAAAAAATAAATACCCGGATTAAATGTTGAAAGCTGTTGATTGATTTTATTTGTCAGCATCGTTACACCGCCCAATCCTGTAAAAACATTCCTGCCCTGCTGGTTGCTGATGCTGATAATTACGGCTCCATTTATTTCCGGCACAGTTAAATCAATTTTATTAAGTACAGGGTTGGGATAAATTTGCATAGCCATTTTTGGCACATCATTAAATTTTATCAATATCCTGTCAGAATACGCAAAGCGTTCATCCCCGTCCTGTAGTTTAAGCCTGTAATAATTATTGCCTTTAAGCGGCTTCATATCTGTGCTTCTGTAATTTTTAATGCTGTTACTGTAACCTGAAGCAGGAATGACAGCAATAGGAGTAAATATATTTCCGTCGCCCGATCTTTCTATCACGAAGTTTTTTGCATTTATTTCTGTAGCAGTAGTCCATTGCAAACGAACAACATCTTTTTGCAACAACCCCTTAAAGCTGGTTAATGAAACAGGCAACACAACAGTTCCCTCCTCTATAGATAAATCGGAAAAACGAATGCTTTCATCTCTTAAATCTGCGGGAAAATTGAGGCTGCGGTAAATGCCCCATTTAGGACGGATAAAAAGATTGTCTGGCCGGATGGTAGTGATATTCGGATTGCTGTAAGAAAGCAATAAAGCACCATCACTAACCCTGTTGATACTGATACTATAAGTACCAACAGCGCCCACTTTTATTTGTTCCACCACTTCTACCCAAAGCCCTTCAAAAAGCGATAAATTTACAATAGCAGGCCTAACAGATCCTGAAGTTCCGCTGGCCACATATATCAACTCCAATTTGTTTGGGGTACCTTTTCTTGGAGTAAGGGTGAAGATCGGCTGATCCTCATCTCCGCCCACAGCCTTTACCTGGTGTATATGCGTAAAACTGGAGGATGGTTTAAAACCTGCCGGTATTTTTAACCGCCATTGATAGGTAACCGTTTCGCCCACAGTTCCAATTAAAGAATCCGGCGACTGATCATAGGTTTTAATCTCCACCCGCTGCCTGTCAAAATTGATACAACGGTCATTATCCTCCGCCACATGGCTGTAAAATTCAAAAACGTATTTATTCAAATCGGTATCAAAAACCTCTGCAATATGTCGCCCAAATGAAGGGTGCACACATTCAGGATTTTCTACAACATCATAGCCGGGAGCAAAAACGCTGTTGATTAATTCGTACGTATTACCCGGGCCATTAGCATTTAATACAGCCTGCGCAATTGTTTTATTGGAATAACCAACAAGCATACATGCAAATAACAGTAACCTTAAAATGCAAGCCATTTGTTTCATTTAAAACTTTTTAAACTGAAAATAAAATTGATAATGGCTTTATTAATTTCACTGTTTTTTTCTTTATCAAATTTGCCATGCAAACCACCGGGTACCGTAATAAATTCTGTAATTACACCGGCTTCCTTTAATTTTTTATGAAGGTCTACTGATTGCTGGTAAGGAACCGTAGGGTCTGCATCTCCGTGCACGATAAACACCGGCGGACTATTTCTATCAACATAAAAAATGGGAGATACTGACTTTGCAAACTTTTCGTCATCGGCAAAGTTGCCCAGCCAGTTGCGGGCCGATTTACTTTTGATAACCTTGCCATAACCCCAGTCCCATACATCGGTAAT
>Ga0105047_10016481_pt1 | contig 11579 bp, 10 predicted proteins | sample MAT04_FD_78384 | JGI IMG/M metagenome (GOLD analysis project Ga0105047, IMG submission 78384) | Freshwater microbial communities from Lake Fryxell liftoff mats and glacier meltwater in Antarctica - MAT-04 (megahit assembly) | ecosystem: Environmental > Aquatic > Freshwater > Ice > Liftoff... | reverse complement strand
TCCGATATCGCCGCCTTGCAACGGGTGTGGGCGAAGCTTGGCGAATAGCGCCCAGCTCACGCGCGCACGACTTGGGTTGCTGCGTCGGCGACGGGCAGACTGCACGCATGAACTCAGCAGTCATTGTCGACATCGTTCGCACTCCACTCGGTCGCCGTAACGGCAAGTTGAAGGACTGGCACCCGGTCGACCTCGCCGCCGAAACGCTGAAGGCGTTGCAGCAGCGCACCGGCATCGACCCCGGGCTAGTCGACGATGTCGTCATGGGCTGCGTGATGCAGGTCGGCGAGCAGGCGGTCAACATCGGCCGCAACGCAGTGCTCGCTGCTGGTTGGCCCGAGCACGTGCCGGGCACGACCATCGATCGCCAGTGCGGCAGCAGCCAGCAGGCCGCCCACTTCGCGGCGCAAGGCGTGATGGCTGGCGCATACGACATCGTCGTTGCTGCTGGCGTAGAAGTAATGACTCGCGTGCCAATGGGTGCCTCGATGGCCGACGGCAAGTTCGGTTTCCCATTCGGACCCGCAGTTGGCGCCCGCTATGCGCCAGAGGGGGGGCTTGTTCCGCAGGGCATTTCGGCGGAATTGATCGCCGACAAGTGGGGCCTCACCCGCGACGACCTCGATGCGTTCGGTGCCCGTTCGCAGCAGTACGCACGGCGTGCAACCGACGAGGGCCGCTTCCAGAACGAGATGATTCCGGTGCTCGGTACCGACGGCGTGTTGGTCACGCAGGATGAAGGCTTGCGCGACACAACGATCGAGTCGCTCGGAAAGTTGAAGCCCGCGTTCCGAACCGAAGAGGACGGGGGCCGCGTGACTGCCGGCAACTCGTCGCAGATCACCGACGGCGCCGCAGCAATGCTGATCATGAGCGAGGAGCGCGCAAAGCAACTCAAGCTGACGCCGCGCGCTCGGTTCGTGAACTTTTCGCTCGCTGGCGACAACCCGCGCATGATGCTGACGGCACCGATCCCCGCCACTCACAAAGTGTTCGCCCGTGCGGGCTTATCGATCGACGACATCGACCTGACCGAAATCAACGAAGCCTTTGCCTCGGTCGTGTTGGCGTGGGAGAAGGAGTTCCACCCCGACATGGAGAAGGTCAACGTCAACGGCGGAGCGATTGCGCTTGGCCACCCGTTAGGTGCCTCCGGTGCTCGCCTGACGGCGACGCTGTTGAACGAGCTCGAGCGCACCGGTGGCCGCTACGGCCTGCAAGTGATGTGCGAGGGTGGCGGCATGGCTAACGCGATGATCATCGAACGGTTGGGCTGATCGCGATGCGCATAACGACACGGGTTGTAGCCGTCGCTGCGGCGGTTTCTTTGACGGTCGCACTCACGGCGTGCGGCGATTCCGGCAAGTCGGGCAACAAGGGCACCAAGAGCAACGGCACCAACGGTGAGGTCAGCAACACGCCGCTCCCCGCCGAGTGCACGCTGCCACCGTTTACCGCGCACGTCGTGCGCGACGGCGGGGTGGCGGCAGGTTCGGCAACATACGAAGTCGTCGGAGCCGCTGCCGTAGTGATTCCATTGGTTCCGGACAAGGCGCAGACGCTGACCTACGAGCAGGCGACTCAGATGGGACAAGACACCAATCTGGTCGGCTACGGCCTGTTGTTCGGCGACGAACCCTTCGGTGTTGCCGACGTCTCGTTGTTCGGCGGCTACGCGCCGGAGGCCGAGGGTAAGAGTCGTGGCGTGGTCAGCATCTATCCGAGCACGCTCACTCCGCTTGCGGTCGGCGACGTGGTCACACCGACACCGATGGACGCACTTGGGATGTTCACCACCCTCAACAACCTGGGCATGGACTTCAAGGCCGCGCCCGACGAGTTCATGTCCTACCTGAACTCGATTACTGGCAGCGTCACGATCCTTGGCCTCACCGACCAAGCGATCTGCCTCAATGTCGACCTCAGCTGGGACACCAGCGATTTGAATAGCTCCGCTACCGGCGGCACCCTCACCATCCGGGGCATCTTCACCGCGCCACTCGCCGAGCGCACATTGCCGTTGGGTTAAGGAGCCAACCCGCATGCCAGCCTTCAGCACCATCATTTGGGTCGGAGTTGGGCTGCTAGTGGGCTATGTCCTGTGGAAAAGTGGCATTGGCATGCTGCGCAGTATGACAACGCCCATGCCCGAGCCGCCCCCGGCTGGCGAGATGCGCAAGATCAACGTGAAGTACCGCTGCACGGTCTGCGGGTTGGAGATCAGGTTGACCCTTGCCCCCGACGAAGACCCGCCGCCGCCCAAGCATTGCCTGGAAGAAATGGTGCTGATCGCGCCGATTGAGTAGCCCGAATGCGCTGGATGCCCACAGGCTGTGGACAACCCTGGGTGTAATTACAAGTGTGTGATTACGGGCCTATGACGCTCTACAAGGGCAACGCTTGCAGGTGAGGTTCAACGCCACTTGGTGGCGGTGAAAAGACCGCCCATCATCAGCACGAGACCAACCAGCACCGGGCTGTTGGTGTTCTCGAACGATGGAACGACATAACGGGTGATGATCGAGATCGCGCCGAGCCCGATGAACGTGAACATGAGGATCGGAATCCACTTCGGGCTCTCGTAGAACTCTTTCGGCGTCGGCGGGGTGTAGCGCGCCGACTGGTTGATGCTGCTCTCGTGATGAGCGGCTTCGCGAGCCATCGCACCTGCCTGACCCGGCCCCTTGCCTTTCACGGACTGGGTACCCTTCGCCGTCACGCGGCCTGTCGTTTTGCGCTTCGGAGGTGCCACGGGCGCAGAGTCTAGGGTCGCACTTCGATGTTGCGCGTATTGGTGATCGATAGCTACGACAGCTTCGTCTACAACCTCGTGCAATACCTCGGCGAACTAGGTTCCGAACCGCAGGTCGTGCGCAACGACCAGGTCACCGTCGCCGAAGTGTTGGCGATCCACCCCGACGCTGTGCTGCTGTCGCCAGGCCCCGGCCGACCGGAGGACGCTGGCATTCTTTGCGCCTCGATCACAGCCTTCGCCGAGGCTGGCGTGCCGGTGCTTGGGGTGTGCCTTGGCCATCAGGCGATCGGCCATGTCTTCGGCGCGAGCGTCGTGCGTGCGCCGCAGTTGATGCACGGCAAGACGTCCGCGATCGAGCACAACGGTGCGGGTGTGTTCGCTGGCCTGCCGTCGCCCCTGACCGCGACCCGCTACCACAGCTTGGTGATCGACCCGGCGACGGTACCCGACTGCCTGGAGGTCACCGCCCGAGCCGATGGGATCATCATGGGCGTTCGCCATCGCGAACTACCGATCGAGGGCGTTCAATTCCACCCGGAGAGCATCCTCACCGAAGCCGGCCACGACCTACTACGTAACTTCCTTCGCGCCGCGAACTAAAGGCAGGGTTCGCCAATGCTCGTAGTCGTCGACCCCCCGGGGCAAATCGTGGTCGTCGTGGAACTGGTCGTGCTCGAAGACGTCGTCGGCGCTGGTAGTGCCTTGCCGACCGTCAACTTGATGACCGTGTTCGGCGCGACGTCGGTGCCGCTCGCGATGTTCTGCGTCATGACCTTGCCGTTGTTCGGGTCGCCGAAGGGCACGTCGGTGTAGGTCACCTCGATGCCGAGACGCAGTTGCGTCAGCTTGGCGCGCGCACTTGCTTCAGTCAGCCCGGTCAGCGTGGGCACCTTGACCAGCGCCGGGCCACTCGAGACATAGAGCGTGAGCGAAGAACCGATCGCCAACGACTGACCAGCGGCCGGGTCGGAGCGCGTCGCACGCCCCGCAGGAATTGTGTCGCTCGCCTCGGGCGTCACGGTGACGCCGAAGTTGTACGGCGCGCCCTGCAGTTGCGCAAGCGCGTTTGCTTGCGTGAGACCTTCGACCACTGGCACGGCTTCCTGACCAGGAGCGGATGAAACGACCAGCCTGACGGTGTCGCCCTGTTTCACTTGGCTACCACCGGGTGGCTCGGTGCGAATCACGCGGCCGACCTCAACGCCGGAGTTCTCTTCGGAGATCGTGTCGCCGACGACAAGGCCGAGGCCCTTCAACAGAACGTCGGCTTCCGCTTGCAGCTTGCCCGCCATCTGGTCGAGCGTGAACGGCGTCTTCACCGAGTTGTAGTAGATGGTGACGAACTGACCGCGCTGCACGATGACTGTCGCCGGCGGCTCGGTGCGCACGATCGCACCCTCTTCGAAGTCGGGGTTGTCCTCGATGACCGTCGGATTCAACTGCAGACCAGCATCGGTGAGCACCTGCGCGCCCTCCTCAAGGAGGAGCGCGGTGACTTCCGGCATCGCGAACGAGCTCGGCTTGTCGTCCTTAGAAAGCGAGTTAAACAACACAATGGCGCCGACAACCAGTGCGACAAGCGCCATGAAGGCAACGATCGCGTAGAGCCCACCGGAACCGCCACGGGTCGGCACTTGCCCCATCGGCACTTGACGCATCGAGCCGGTGTGACCGACCTGGCCCACCGAGGTCGTGCGCGGCATCGTGGTGGTGCTACCCGTGGGTGCCAGGCTCGGCCCACCAGTCGTCGGCGCACCGCGCCCAGGTACGGGCGATGCACTGCCCATGACGGCTGCTAACGCCTGCACGGGCTCGCCATTACGGAAGCGACGCAAGTCGTCGCGCAATGCTTCGGCGTTGGCGTAACGAATCTCCGGACGCTTGGCGAGCAGCTTGGCGACGATCGCTTCGAAAGGCTTCGGCACGTCGACGACCAACTGGTTGAGCGGGCGCGGCATTTCGTGCACCTGCTTGTACGCGATGCTCACTGGGTTCTCGCCGCTGAACGGTGGCGAACCAGCAACCATCTCGTAGAGCACGATGCCCAGTGAGTACAGATCGCTGCGCGGGTCGGGTTGCGCGCCCTGCGCTTGTTCGGGCGAGAAGTAGGTGGCGGTACCCATCACGGAACCGGCCTGCGTCAGGTTGCTCTCCGTACCTGCATTCATCGCCCGTGCGATGCCAAAGTCGGCGACCTTTACGTTTCCGTTCGAGCCAATCAAAATGTTGGCGGGCTTGATATCGCGATGCACAACACCGTTGCGGTGGGCGAAACCAACCGCGGCTGCAACTTCGCTCGCGATCTCGGCGGCTTGTTGACTGTTAACGCTGCCGTTGGCGCGCAAAATGTCGGCCAGCGTGCGCCCTTGCACGTACTCCATCGCCATGAAGTAGGTGTTGCTGTATTGGCCCCAGTCGTAGACGCTGACGATATTGGGGTGGTTCAGGCCCGCGGCGCTCTGCGCTTCGCGTCGAAAGCGCTCCACGAAGTTGGGGTCGACGGCGAACTCGGGGAACAGCACCTTGATCGCGACGGGTCGATCCAGCAACAGGTCGCGCGCGAGGAACACGTCGGCCATGCCGCCGCGCCCAATGCGCTGTTGAAGTTCGTAGCGATCGTTGAGAACGGTCGGCTCGGGGTGGTCGCTCACTGCGTCCTCTTCTGTGCGACTTCCTGCTGGAAATCGATGCATGAGCGTACCGACGAGTGTCGCTCAAGTTCATTCACGCTGGTCAAGAGCACGATCGGCCGCTCGTCTTGCACTTGTCGTTCACAAATTCAGTGTTCAGCATTCGATCACGCTTCCGTACTGAACAGGTAATCAAGGATGGTCTTGGCGATCGGGCCAGCCAAGCGACCGCCGGTGCTGGCGCTGATCTCGTCGTTAGTGCCTTTCAGCATCACCGCGACCACATATCGAGGCGCTTCGGCGGGGGCGAACCCGACAATCCATGCGTGCGAGCGCTGCGGCTCGCCGGCGGCATTCAGCTGCGCAGTACCGGTCTTCGCCGCGGCCTGAATGCCGTTGGCGAGTTGTATCGGCTTGCCAGTTCCCTGGTTAACGACGCCGATCATCAGGTCGGTCATGGTCGCCGCTGTGGCAGCAGAAATCGGTGTCTTCCACGCATACGGCGCGGTGCGATCGAGCGTGCGGCCATCGTGATCGAGCGTGCGATCGATGACATAGGGGGCCATCATGCGCCCGCCGTTGGCGACCGTCGCGGCGACCATGCACATGTGCAGCGGCACCATCGAATCGTTGGCCTGGCCGAAACCGCCGATCGCGAGTAGCGGCAGGTTTTGGGCGAAATCGATCGTGTCGCTGCCAGCATTCTCGAAGTTGCTCGCCGCGGCCGCCGGCAGGTCGATCGGGATCTGCTCGCCGATGCCCCACGCGCGCACGCCGGCAACCATGCGCTCCGGGCCAAGCTCGACTGCCATCTGCGCGAACGGGATGTTGCAGCTGCGATAGAAGATCTCGGCCATCGAGCCACCGCACGACGAGCCGCCATAGTTCTGGATCGGGTCGTCGGTCTGCGGCGGCAGCCATTCCTTCTCGTCGGGCCAACTGCGATCGAGGCTGGTGACACCTGCCTCGAACGCGATGCCGGCGGTGACAATCTTGAAACTCGAGCCTGGCATGTAGCGCTCTTGATAAGCATTAGCGAGCAGCGGCTTGCTGTCGGCCGAGTTGTAGTAAGCGAGCACCGCCTCGGCTTCGGAGGTGTTGTGCGTCGACACCTTGTTGGAATCGATGCGCGGGAAACTCACCATCGCCAGGACCGCACCAGTGGTCGGATCCATCACCACCGCCGAGCCCTCACGCTCGCCTAACGCGTCGGCCGCCACCTGCTGCAGATCGGCACGCATCGTCAACACCACACTGCCGGTGCTGTCGCCAGTGCCGAACACACTGGCAACTTTCTGCGCCGCAGTGTCGCCCATCAGCACCTCGCTCTCGCGCCGCTCGATTTGCGTGCTGCCGAAGCTGTACGTGTAGTAGCCGGTGATGTTGCTGAAGATCTCGGCCTGCGGATATTCGCGTTGAAAGTCGAATTCGTCGCCCTCCAGCGTGGGCACACTTTGCGCAATCACAACGCCATCGGCAGTGACGATCGGTCCGCGCGGACGATTGAAGTCGCGAATCGTCTGGCGATTGTTGTTCGGGTTGTCGTTGAGCGTCTCTTTGCGGGCGACCTGAATCGTGTTGAGCGCAACGAACACGATCATGTACAGCACCAGCAGCGCGGCGGCGAGTTTGCGAATCTGGCCGTTCATGGGCGAGCCTCCCGCTTCTCGGCGCGCTGCAGGCGATACGTTTCCCAGCGTTCGCCGATGGAGAGTTCGTCGGGAACTTCGCCGAGCCGCTTCGCGCTGGAGTCGCTGATGCGAATGAGCAACGCCAGCAGGATGTAGTTCGACAGCAAGCTGCTGCCGCCGTAGCTGACGAACGGCAGCGTGATGCCGGTGAGCGGAATTACGCGCAACACGCCAGCGGTGATAATGAACGCCTGCATGCCGATGATGGTGGTGAGGCCAGTTGCGAGCAACTTCTCGAACGGCCGATCGGCGCGCAGAGCGATACGCAAGCCAGCGCCGATCATCAGCACAAACGCGATCAGAACGGCGGCGGCACCGACGAGGCCCATCTCTTCGCCGATGGCGGCGAAGATGAAGTCGGTGCTGGCTGCGGGAATCTTGTTCGGGCTGCCCATTCCAAGTCCGGTGCCGCCCGTGCCACCGTTGGCGAACGCGAACATCGATTGCGCCGACTGATAGCCATTACCTTCGTACTGCGACCACGGGTCGGTCCAGATGGCAACGCGCGTCTGAACGACTTCGAACATCTTGTAGGCAGTGAACGCCGCGATGGCAAAGAGAACGAATCCGACGAGTAAGTAGATCGATCGCTCGGTCGCCACCCACATCATCACGGTGAACAGCGTGAAGAACAGCAGCGCCGAGCCGAGGTCCTTTTCGGCGACCATGACCACGACTGCGAAACCCCACGCCAGCGTGATCGGCAACACGTAACGCAACTCGGGAATGCGCATTGGCCCGATGCGGCGCGTACCAGCGGCGATCATCTCGCGGTTGTCGGCGAGGTACGCGGCGAAGAACAGCGCAAGCCCGATCTTGGCGAACTCGCCCGGCTGAATGCTGATCGGTCCGACGCTGATCCAAATGCGCGCGCCGCCAACGCTGGTGCCGACGCCAGGCACGAGCGGAAGTACCAACGACCCAGCACCGACGAACAGGAACGTCCACTTGTAACGGGCAAGGTCGGGCGGGCGTTGCACCAGCAACAGCACCAACACGAACGCGACGATCGCGATCAGCGACCACGTGGTTTGCAGCGCGGCGCGACGATCGCTCAGGCGGGCAATCATCACGTAACCGATGCCGTGCATCAGCGCGGCGAGCGGTAGCAATGTGCCGTCGGCACCGCGAGCGAAATAGCGGGTAGCGACGTGCGCCGCGATGAGCATGCCGAGTAGTGCGAGCAGGAACGGCACGACCGTCGCCGGCATCTCGGAGTTCTTGCCCAACGAGGCCAGGACATAAGCCGCGCCGGTAATGCTGGCGGCCATAACGACAAGACCAAGCTCGCCGTTTCGGCGAGCGGCGGCGAGCGGTGAGTTGCTCATCGGGTCACGGTCCGGTTGGCGCTGTTGTCGTCGTGGCAGCGCCGGAGGTTGTCGTGGCGGGTCGCGTTGTTGTTGTCGCCGGTTGCGTCGTGGTGACAACGACGGTGGTGACCGGAGTCGTTGGGATCGGCGCGGGGTCGCCGCCTGCGTTGTGGCGAACGACGAGCACAAGCGTGACCGCGCCAGCGATGATCGCCGCGATGCCGAACCAGAACAAGAACGTGCCGAACCCGAAACGCTTGCGCGGTGCGGACATGCCCGATTGCGCAACCGGAATCTCTTGCGTTATTTGCTCGCGCTGTCGTGTGGGTGCCGGTGCGGGTGCCGGTGCGGGCGCCGGCGCGGGCGCCGGGGTTTCAAGCTGCAATTGCATCGGCCCGTCGGCGACAGTATCGACGTCGGCATCGGCATCGACACCGCCACCGCCGGTCGGCTGATCGATCCACACCAGGTCGAGATCGAGATCGGCAGTGTCGTCGACCGAGACGTCGCCGTCGAGAACGTCGACAACGATCACGGTGGTGTTGTCCCGGCCGCCGTGCTCGTTAGCTGCGTCGACCAACGCTTGCGCGGCGCGCTGCGCGTCGCGATTCGCAGCCATAACCTCCGCGATCTCGACGTCGTCGACTTCGTCGACCAGGCCGTCGCTGCACAGCAGGTAGCGATCGCCCTTCACGAATGGCAGCACCCACGAGTCGACTCGCACAGTCGCTTCGATGCCGAGCGCGCGGGTCACGATGTTGCGCCGCGGATGTGTACGCGCCTCGACCTCGGTGATATGGCCGGTGGAGACCAGTTCTTGCACGTAGCTGTGATCGACGGTGACGCGCCGCAGCCGCCCAGCACGCAGCAGGTAGGTGCGGCTGTCGCCAACGTTGAGCAGCACGAAACGTCGAATCGCATCGGCAGATTCGTCGGCGAGCACGATCAATGCCGTCAGGGTCGTACCCATGCCGCGCTGTTCGCTGTTATCGCGTGCACCCTTGAAGATCGCCAAATTGGCAGCGACTACGGCCGCGGTTGCAGCCTCGAGGCTCGGCGCGCCGTCGCCTACGCGGTCGCGCATCATTTGCACCGCGATCGCGCTTGCTACTTCGCCAGCCTGATGGCCACCCATTCCGTCAGCGACACCAATGATCAATGGTTCGGCGATGAACGAGTCTTCGTTGCCGGTGCGCACGCGGCCGACGTGCGTTGCGGCGCCAATGGAAAGCGCGGAAGCCGCTGGTCGCTTCTTCACTGCGCCTCGAAGATGGTGCTGCCGACTTGCACACGGTCGCCGACGGCGAGTTGCACGGGCATTGTCAGGCGTGCACCGTTGAGGTGCGTGCCGTTTGTGCTGCCCAGATCTTCCAACCACATCGCGCCATTACGCAGTTGCACGCGAGCGTGCAATTGCGATGCGAACGTGTCGTCGGGAACGCCGATGCTGCACTGCGAACCGCGACCGACTGTGATCTCGCTGCCAATCGGGTACGCCGAGCCCTTGCGCACTTTCGGTTCGAGCACCGTCAACCGCGACGGAGTGCCGCGCCGACCCCGACCCGGATTGTGCGCAGCCGGTGCTGGCGCGCCAGGGCGCGACGCGGGTGTTGTTGCGTCGGGCACGCCAACGCGACCCTTCACCGGTTGCGGATTGTTCACACCCGGGCGCGGCCCGCGCACTTCGCTCCACACGGCCCACAACACACGCGCGAAGAACAAGTAGATCAGCGCCAGCAGCGCGTAGTTGAGGATGTTCAGCTGTACATCGCTGAGGTTCGCGATCATTACCGGCTGCTTACCGACACATAGGTCACGAGGCCTCGAAGCGGAAGTGTGTGATCCCCACGCTCACGATGTCGCCGTCGCGGAGGACGTGCTCGTTCTGAATGCGAGCTCCGTTCACCTTCGACCCGTTGGTGCTGCCCAAATCGACCAGCACATACGCCGAGCCTGCCGGGCGAACCTCGGCGTGACGGCGGCTGACGTTGGCATCGGGGACCGGAATCGTCTGATCGGGCAGACGGCCAATCGTGATGACGGTTTGACCGAGCGTGATGCGCTCACCGCTGGACAGCACGAGCGAGCCAGCGCCAAGGCCGCCGCCGGTTTCGCGCATGCGGCTGACAATGGTGAAGCGACCAGGCTTCTGCTCGTTGTCGATCGTCATGTCGACGGCGACCGCGCCCATGAAGTTGTAGCCCTCAGCGCGGGCGTATTCGCGAGCCGTTTCGCTGAGTTCAAGCATCAGTGCCTCGTCAATGTCGGCGAATCCGGCGTGATCGCGCGGGCTGACGCTGATCGAAAACAGGTTGGGCACGATGCGGCGACCCTTGACGTCGACGCTGCGATGGTCGTCCATCTCGCGCAGCAAACGCCGCCCTAGCTCGACTGGACGAATGGAAGAACGTGATCCGCGGGCAAACACGCCCTCGACCATACGCTCCAGACCATGCTCAAACGACTGCAATCCCATATCGAAGTTCAGGATAGTGGCGACATGTCCGTCCGGGTTGGGCACCCCACCACCGGGGGCTAGCGTTGTGAATCCGCTCGGGCGAGTGGCGAAATGGCAGACGCGCTAGCTTCAGGTGCTAGTACAGGCAACTGTGTGGGGGTTCAAGTCCCCCCTCGCCCACCAACCAGTCAATTCTTGAACCTCGACCTGCAAAGGTCGGGGCTCTTGTGTTTCTAGCCCTTGTTCCCGCACAAGTGAGTGCGCTCACTTTCTGGGTTGGCCAGCTCACTTCTCGGTTCGCTACCTGGCCTCGGGGCTCGCTACGGGCCGCCGCTGCGACTTGTCGAATTGACGGGTCGAGAAGGAGCTTGTATTCGTCGGTGTACTGCCCTTCGATGTTTCCGTCGTCGCCAACAAGAATCGCTGAGAACAGGCTCTGGTTCATCTGACGACGCTGTTGACCTGGCGCCGCGTCGTACGTCGTGCCGCAGTTCGTGACCAGGTCCAAAGCCCAGGCAATGGCAACGGTCACTTTGGTCATCTCAGCCGTTGCCCGTTCCAGAATTCTTCCTGCATTCTCCAGATCATCGGCGATGCGCTGTTGTTCGGACTTCATGAGATCGAGGGGAAGCGCATCGGCGTAGTGAGCTTGAAGCAGCTTCTGACGTTCTGCCTTCAGTTGTTCGATACGGAGTTGTTGCCTGGCTCGGTCGCTTCTGTTTCGTTCGTCGAGTG
>Ga0105047_10016476_pt1 | contig 11580 bp, 8 predicted proteins | sample MAT04_FD_78384 | JGI IMG/M metagenome (GOLD analysis project Ga0105047, IMG submission 78384) | Freshwater microbial communities from Lake Fryxell liftoff mats and glacier meltwater in Antarctica - MAT-04 (megahit assembly) | ecosystem: Environmental > Aquatic > Freshwater > Ice > Liftoff... | reverse complement strand
TGACGGCTTTGGTTCCCCAGCGCCGGAAGGCCACGATCGATGTCGGTCCAATCGTAAAGATCGATCGTCCCGGAGATTCCGCCTTCCCGAAGACCGCGAAGGAAGGCATCGTCGATCCCCATGTGCCCGCCGATGCCGGGAAGATGGAGGAGATAGGGAGGTTCCGCGACAATCGGCTTCACCAGCAACGCCGATTGAGTGCTGCAGCCGGTGAGGAAGAGGCAGAAAAGGATCGAAAGGAGGAATTTAAGCTCCCCTGATATGCAGGCAAGCGCACCATAAAGCATGCCCTCGCCCGGTAATCCGGGAGAGGGTTGGGTGAGGGTTCTTCTGTGATGGCTGCTTCTTAAAATTCGAAGAGGAACCGTCTCCCACGCCCTCTCCCACGCGTACGCGAGAGAGGGAGAAATACGTAATGCGTGTGAATCGAATCGGATCGGTGTCATTCCGCATCGATCATAGGTACACCCGCCCGATCCGCGCCGGCAGCCAGCAGATCATCGGGCGACTCGACCATGCTGGAGTATTTCAGCCGAAGCCCCTGCGTCGCCTGTTTCACCCGGTCAAAGTCGTCTTCGCCAGGAGGATGAAGCACCAGCTCATCAAACGCGCCCTGACGGACCGCCTCCGCCAATTGATCCAGCCGGTCCGGGAGATGAATGCAATAGGCGCTCAGGATCACATCCTCCCTCGCTGCGCGGGCGGCACGGGTGATCTCAAGCAGTTCAGCACGAATCGCCGCGAAGTCGTTTTGAGCGAGCATCGACCAATTGATCGCAACTTCAACCCGATCCGCCCCATCCTTGATCGCACTGCTGGTTTCGATTGCTTTGATGATCGATTTCCCCATCGCCCGCGTCCGCAGCACCGCGACGGTCTGCGTGTTCGTTCCCTGCAGCGCACTGGCCACCGCACTCAGGAAGTACGGTTCGATGCAGATCCCGCCAACCCCAAGCTCCGCCGCCGCACGCGCCTGCGCGACGAGTTGCTCGATCGATAGCCCGGGATCAAACGCTTCCTGATCAACGAGTGACAGATCCATTCGGTTCAGCTTACCGGCATCTGCGTGACAAATGCAAAGGGCAGAGAACGCAGAGCGCACGGAAAACCAGCGGACTTATTTCGGGTCTTCTGCGTCTGCTCTGTGGCAAAAAAGATGCACGCGAATCAATATCCGCGTGCATCTGCGCTCCTCTGCGGCTAATCAACTTCACGCATCTCGCGGCGGCAGTGCCACGGCGCGGACTTTGAGGATGTTCGGTTTCGCCCGGAGCTTCTCGAACAGTTCCTTTGTCGGGGCGCTGTCGGTCTTGATCATCATCAGCGCCGTGGCGGTCTTGTCGGGGTTCACCACGCGGCTGATCACCATGTCGGCGATGTTCACGCTGGCATCGCCAAATGTTGATCCCACAAACCCGATCACGCCGGGCTGATCCTTGTTCTCGATGACCACCATGTTGCCTTCGGGAACCATGTCCATATTGAAATCATCCACGCGCAGCACGCGGGGGAGACCATCCGCATAGACCGTGCCGAGAATGCGATGCGTCTCCCCGCTTTGCCCATCCACGCGAATGCCGATCACATCGCCCACCATGCCCGATGGCGGATTCGTCTCATTCACCTGGTTGATCTCGATGCCGCGTTGTTTGGCGATATGCTCGACGTTGATGACATTCACCGGTGTGTCGAGGTGTGGCTTCATCAGTTCGACCAGCGCCAGACGCATCAGCGTGTTCATGTGCTTGGGGGCTTTCGCGCCCGAAGCGCGGAGCGTGATCTTGGTGTATCCCGTTTCAAACATCCCCGACAGCAACGCGCCGATCCGCGCAGAAAGCCTGGCAAATGCAAGCTCGTCCTTCGGCAGATCCAGCTTCAACCCGCCGGCGTTCACCGCGCCGCGAATTTCGCCATTCTTTAGATACGCGACGACCGCCTTGCAGGCTTCGACCGAAACAGCGGTCTGCGCCTCATCGGTGCTGGCGCCCAGGTGCGGGGTAAGGACAACGTTATCCGACTTGAACAGCGGATGATCCGCCACCGGAGGTTCAACCTGATAGACATCCAGCGCCGCGCCGGCGATCTTCTTTTCCTTGAGGGCATCCGCGAGCGCGAATTCATCCACCACTTCTCCGCGGGCGTCGTTCACCACCAGAAGGTTGGGCCTGCACTTGTTGAAGAGACGTTCGCGGTTCAGCAGATGCTTGGTCCCCTCGCCTCCCGGTACGTGGAAGGTGATGACATCAATCTGCGAGAGGAATTCGTCGAAATCGCGAATGATCTTCACCTTGCCATCGAGCGCGGTTTCACCGGCAAAGTACGGATCGAAACCGAGGACGGTCATTTCCATTGCAATCGCACGGGATGCAACGGTTCGTCCGATTCGTCCCATGCCGACAACGCCCAGCGTCTTGCCCGCAAGCTGCGTGCCCTGATAGACGCTTCGCTTTTTCCATTCCAGCGCGCCCGTTGTAAGTCCGGTGTGGGCCGCCGGGATCTTGCGTGCAAGGGAGTACATCAACGCCAGCGCATGTTCCGCAGTTGAAAGCGTTGAAGCCTCAGCCGTGTTCAAAACCAGGATGCCCTTCGACGTTGACACCGGCAGGTCGATGTTGTCCACACCGACCCCCGCCCGGGCAATCACCCGCAGCTTGCCCGGATTCTCCAGAACCTTCGCCGTGACCTTTGCGCCCGATCGCACAATCAGTGCGTCGTAGTTGGGCACTTCCGCGGCCAGTTCCGCTTCCTTCAGCCCGACTTTCACGTCAAAATCGGCGTTCACGCTCTTTAGAAATGCGAGTCCTTCATCAGCCAGTTTGTCAGCAACCAGAATACGCACGAAGCCTCCAGTAAAACCGCAGATGGTAGGGAACGCGGGTTCGCTGAGCAAGGTGCAGAATTGACGCGGAGTCGCGGGAACAAATCCCGCGGAATCTGGTGTTTTTCACCCGCTCTCGTACGATATTGCATTCTATGACTTCCAAGTATGTGCTGATCGTCACGCTTCTTCTTGGGTTTTGCGGATCGGTGTTTGCGCAGACCCAGCCTTCCACCGAGCCAACCACCACCCCCACAACGCGACCCCGCGTGGAGGCAACCTTGCCGCCGGGGTTTATCAAGGTGAGCGTGGGCGCCCGGCAGGCATTCACTGAACCGGCGAATGAAGCGTGGGTGAAGGAAGTGCTGACCCAGACCGGCCCGGCGACCAGGCCTTCCACCATGCCCAGCGACCTGGCAGAAAAAATTAAATCCGCCCGACCGGAAATCACGCAGAAGCTGATCACCGAGCTGGGGATCACCGACAAAGCGCTGATTGATAAGTCATTCGAAGAGCGCATGATTCCCACCCTGGGAAGATACGAAAACTTCACTCCGCCGCTTTACATGCTGGTGTGCAGCAACCTGAAGCTGAAGGAGATCGTCAAGGGAGGATGGACCAACCCGCGCTTTTACTACAACCGGGCTTTGGACGACGTGGCATTTTCCACCTCGCTTGCTCTGAACATCGATCAGCCGATGGACGACCAGGTGTTGCCGGTGCTTTATCCAGACACCGCCGACGAAGCCAAGAAGCGCGAAACGCTGACGCAAGCCGTCTCGGGAGTAGAAGCATCGCTTCTGCGTTCGATGTCGGATGACGCCCAAAACGGTTTGCAGATGGCGATCGCTGCACTGGTGGGCGAGAACGTCATCGTTCCGCTGGACCTCAAGCCGGGACAGGAATGGCTTGGCTTTGGTATCAGCGACTTTTACAGTTACGGCTGCGCCACGCAGATCATCGGTGTGGAATTCGATCAGGTGTTGAAGTCGCTCACCACCCCCAACCCGAATAACCCGATTCGCGGCGACATGATCGATCTGATCCATCCCACCCCCGCGAACCAGCTTCGCAAGGAAGCCGCACCTTATTACGTGGATGCGATGCGGCGCAAGTCAGATCGTGTATTTGCACAATGGATGAAGGATGCGCCGCAGGGTTCGCTATTGAAACTCATCGAAGCAATCAAAACCCAGAAACCTGCCGATGGCGAAGCGCTGTTGAAGATCGTGCAGGATGTGTCAGGCGTGGATTTGTCGGGCTCTCTCAAGGGGTAGGCAGCCCCCGAAACAACAACAAGCGACACTTTTGCTTTGCGTGCGTCCCGGTGAGCACGAAAGAAAGTAGACGAAAAAGAACGGAACGCGGATAGACAAGGTCTTCCGCGTTCCGTTTTTTGTCGCTCGATATTCCAACTACTTCGCCGGCTCGGTTGCAGGCGCCGTCGCTGGAGCGTCCTTCACGATGTCCAGCAATTCGACATCGAACACCAGCGTCGAGTTCGGCGGAATATCGCCGCCGGCGCCTTCCGGACCGTACGCGAGTTCCGGCGGGATGACGAGGCGGGACTTGCCGCCGACCTTCATCGCACCGACGCCTTCGGACCAACCTTTGATCACGCGATTCAGTGGAAATTCCACAGGCTCGCCGCGATCAACGCTGCTATCGAACTTCTTACCGTCGATCAGGGTGCCGGTGTAGTGAACCTTCACCTTGTCTTCGGGCTTGGGTTGTTCACCAGTGCCTTCCTTGATGGTTTCCATCTGCAAGCCGGATGCGGTGGTGACGACACCAGGCTTCTTGGCGTTGTCTGCGCGGTAGGCGTCGCCGAGCTTGCCGTTCTTCTCGCCTTCTTCCTTGTTCTTCGCCTGGGCGGCGGCTTCGGCTTCCATCTGCAGACGCATCAGGGCAGCTTGAATATCCTGGGGTGAAACCGCCGCTTCCTTGCCCGCCATGCCGTCCTTGATGCCTTCCAGAATCTTGTCGGCATCGATCTTGATGCCCGCCTCATTGGCTTTCTTTCCGAGGTCAAATCCGATGCCGTAGCTCGCATCGGCATAGACATCGCGGGCGGGTTGAGTGGCAGGCGCAGCCGACGGTTGGGTGGCGGGCGCGGTCTCCTGAGCAAACGAAACGCCCGTCAAAGCGAGCGATGCAATAACAATCAAACGACGAATCATAATGTCCTTTCTATGGGTGCTAATGATGAACGGAGAAGATTAGCCGAGTTGGGCCTTTGTGCAAAGCGCTTCCGGTAAGTCCTCTAACAGGTTTCGGCGGACAAAAGCTCCTCGACCGCCGCGATCTTGTCTACAAGACTAGAGAATGCGCCAACATGCCGGAGGTTGCAGTGCCCGCCCCAAAGCCGCAAAAGCGTCTTTCCCGACTCGATAGCGGCGATAGGATCTTCAAATCTCACGTTGTTCGACTGGTCCCCGTCATAAATCCCCAAAGCGGCGGCGGACTCCATCCAGATCACCTCGTCATACCGCGACAGCTCTTTTTCGATGGAAGACCCCAGATCCTGCCAATAAGCCTCCGGTCCCTCCGGCCAATATGCGGCACCATCGATGGTACCGCGATCCAGCAGCAGGTGATGATCAGGGTGAGCGGATGCGATGCGGGCTTCCTGCTCGCACTGCAATCGATAGATTCTCCGTTGAGCATCATGTCGCTGCTCGAGATCAAGACGATCCCACCGCGTTTTCAGCATCGTATACACCTGCGTCGCCGCTTCCGGGACAAGAACGAACCGATCCGCATGGCGGCGGACAATCTCCGCGGCAATCACGCTCTTCCCCGCCCCGGGTCCGCCTGTTAACACGATACGTTTCATCGGTCTGTGGTTTTAGCGGGGATTGCCTGCAAAGGCACGAAGAGTTTTGTCCACGAATCTCCGCGAACAGACACGAATAAGACCGAAGACCCTGGACTTCCCCAGCCCCGTAGGGTGGGCATCCTGCCCACCGCTTTAGCCAGAGGTGGGCGGGACGCCCACCCTACGGGGATACAATTCGCTTCTTTTATACGTGTCTGCGCCCGCAGGTTTGTGGGCAACGCTCCTCGTCTCTTCGCGCCTTCGTGGTTCACCCGTCTTTCCGTTAGAATCCTGAAGATGATCAGTGTGGTTGTGCCCATCTTTAATGAACAGGAAAACCTGCCGCAGTTGCGGGCGCGCATCTCCGCCGCGCTTGAGCAGACGGGTGAGGGGTGGGAACTGATCCTTGTGAACGACGGCAGCAAGGATGCATCCGGCACCATCATCCGCGGGATGCATGCGGAAGATGCGCGGATCAAGGGAATTTTTCTGTCCCGAAATTTCGGGCATCAACCCGCCGTCACTGCGGGGATTCATCATGCTGTCGGGGATTGCGTGATCCTGGTGGATGGCGATCTGCAGGATCCGCCGGAGCTGATTCCACAGATGGTGTCGCGGTGGAAGGATGGCGCGCAGGTTGTGATCGCCCAGCGCAATTCCCGGGCGGAAGGCGGCGTGCGCGGCGCTGGATTTCGCCTGTTTTATCCGCTGTTTCGTCGTATCTCCGACATTCGATCCGCGCCCGATGCGGGCATTTTCGGTTTGATGGACCGCCGGGTGGTGGAAGAATTTAACAAGCTTCCCGAGCGAAACCGCTTCATCCCCGGACTGCGCACCTGGCTCGGCTTCCGGCAGGAAACGATTCTGTATGACCGTCAGGACCGGGCGGCGGGCGATCCAAAACAGACCCTGTCACGATTAATCCGCTATGCCACTGACGCGATGATCAGCTTCTCAAACAAGCCGCTGCGCATCGCGACGTGGATGGGATTTTTTGTGGCAAGCGTGGGATTCGCCACGGCGATCTTTTTCATCTTCCGCCGTCTGTTTTTCAAGGATCCCGCATTTACCGGTTTCACCACCCTGCTGACGATGATGATGTTCCTCGGCGGCATCCAACTCATCTCCATCGGCGTGCTGGGCGAATACATCGCCCGCATGTACGAGGAACTGAAACAGCGGCCGCTGTATGTGGTGCAGGAGACAGTGGGAGAGGTGGGAAGAAAGGATGAAAAATGAAGGCGGAAGGATGAAACAGAGCAGAAAGCGCATCGTCTTTTTTCATCCTTCATCCTTCCGCCTTCATGCTTTCTTTTCCTCACCGCGTCGCGAAGATGAGCATGGTGATCAGCATGCCGTTGTTCAGTGCGTGCGCGGTCATGGACGCAATGAGTGATCCGCGCCATTCGCGGATCATCGCGAGGATGAATCCAATCGACCCGAGCACTGGAATCGCCGCCCAGCCTTGCGGGTGAATCGATGCGAAGATCAATCCCACCAGCAACGCCGAAATCACCCACGGCAGCTTGCTGCGGACATGATGGTAAAGCATCCCGCGGAACAGCGTTTCTTCCATCAACGGCGCGAGGACGGCGGCGGCGAGATAGAGCAGCAGCGCCCCGAGGATGCCCCCTCCAGTTTCACCGGCGATGGGATGAATGGGTTGCTCGGCGTGGGTAAACTTGATCAGTGCGAAGGTAATCGCCGCGCCCAGGGCAACGATGGGAAGCCCGGCGAGGTATCCCATGAAACCGCAGCCGATCTCAGTGAAAACACCCGTGCCGCGGTGCCAGCCGACCGCGCGGCGATAATCGCCCCACCGCACGCCCCGCAGCAGCGGCCAGAATGCGGTTGCCATGATAGCCAACTGCATCAGCACCAGCCCGGCGATGCCAAGTCTTTCGATCACGGGTCGGATAAACGACGTGCCGACGTATAGCACGAGAAAAAGTGCGAAGCCCTCCACATAAGGTGCAAGCGGCGGAAGGTCAGGGACATAACGCGTTTGAATGGTCCCAGTAAGGCGCAGCACCAGCGCCACGATGCCCATCACCACTCCCAGGCCGAGCAGAATTAGGATGACCACAAACGCTGCGACGAGCGTTGTCGCGGTTCGCTTCGCGGCGTTGATGACATCTCGCCGCTGGGGAGAATCTTCGGGCATCTGCCAGGTGAGCGCCAGTCGTCCGCTCCAGCCAAGCTCGTTTTCAAGATTCAGCGCATCGTCCTTGGTTACACCGTTTACACCTTCGCGGTAAATGGTCAGCAGCGTGGCGCGGGCTTTCAACATCGCAGGATTGAGCTTGTCGAGAGAGGTCTCATCGAGATACTGAATCGCCGCTTCCTTCTTCCCGATTTCCGCGAGCACCGGTGTGGCGATGAGACGATCGACTGGCATAGCCACCTGCTTTTTCAAACCCTCAATCAAAGGCTCCGGCGGGGTGGGGAGAATCTTCGTGACGCCCAGAATGTAGCGGCAGTTCAACTCCAGTTGTGCCGCCATCGCAGTGCTGCCGGTTTTGCTTTTCTGAAAAACGCGGAAACCGATGTAACCCACGCACAGGATGATCAAGAGCCAGGAAAGATATACCGTCCAGGAAGAGCGCGCGGGAACGTGCGGATCATCGATGACGTCAAGTGGAGTGGTCATGCACGGATCATATCGTCAGAATCGACGCGTGGCGTGCAGGATGGGGTGGAACGGATTCCTTGATTCCGCACATACGAGACTTTTCTCTCCCGCGCGTGCGAATTACTCCCTCTCGCGTGAACGCGTAAAGGTCACTTGAATTGATCGCAACCTGAAACCGCCAATCCGCGAAGACGCAAGCGACTCCGCGGACCGCTTGCGTGTTCGCGGATTGTCTCACGCGGGACGGTTATTCCTTTGGTGCTTCAGGCTCAGGCGATTCTGGTTCAGATGCTTCTGAATCTGTGGAAGGCGCTGGAGTCTCCGGTGCATTTGGCGCGCTGGACGCCTCAATCTCCTCCACCACCACTTCTTCCTTGTCCACCCGCGCCATCGCCACGAGCTGATCTCCCTCATCGATCTTGATGAGTCTCACACCGGCCGCATTCCGTCCGGTCTCACGGATTTCGGCGACGCCGGTGCGGATGAGGATGCCCTTGCTGGTGATCAGCATGACCTCGTCATCGCCGCCCACCAGTTTCGTGCCGACGACTTCGCCGTTGCGGTCGTTGGCGTCGATGTTGATCACGCCCCGCGTGCCGCGACCTTTCACTGGGTAATCCTCAAGAGGCGTCCGCTTGCCATAACCATTGGCACAGCCGGTCAGCACCTGGTGACCTTCGTTGCTGCCTTCGGGCACGATGATCATGTCCACCACTTCATCCGCTTCGCGTTTGAAGCGCACGCCCGTCACCCCGCCGGCCGGGCGACCCATGGCGCGGACGTCGGTTTCTTCAAACCGAACCGCCAGCCCGCTCTTCGTGCAGAGCATGATGTGGTCCTTGCCGCTGGTCACCTGCACACCGATGAGTGAATCGCCCTCGTCGAGTGAGATCGCGATAATTCCGTTCTGACGGATGTTGCCATAGGCGATAAGCGCGGTCTTCTTTACCGTACCCTTGGACGTGGCGAACATGAGATATTGCTCGGCCTTTTCGAAATCTTCAATCGCCAGCGTGTTGGTGATTTTCTCACCGGTTTGCAGTTCAAGCAGATTTGCAATTGCCCGACCCTGCGATGTTCGTGACATTTCCGGCACGTCATACACGCGACGTTCGTACACGCGACCCGAGTTGGTGAAAAACAGCAGATGATCGTGTGTATTGGCGATGAAGAGATGTTCGACAAAGTCACCTTCGCGCGATTCCGTGCCTTTAATTCCGCGGCCGCCACGTCCCTGGGCGCGATAGGTCGTGGTGGGAAGACGCTTGATGTATCCCTCGTGCGAAACGGTGACGACGACATCTTCCTTCGCAATCAACTCTTCCATGTTCAGATCGGTGACCGCACCGGTGATTTCAGTGAGGCGGTCGTTGCCGTACTTCTCTTTGATCTCGAGCGTATCTTCGCGAATCTCGTCCATCAGCGCCGCTTCGGACGCGAGGATGATCTCGTAGTTCTCAATCTGGTTGCGAAGATCGATATATTCCTTCACCAGTGAAATGAATTCGAGCCCTACCAACTGAATCAACTGCAGCCGGCCGATTGCCTCGGCTTGTGTACGGGTGAGGGTGATGGTGGTTGCGGTGTTGGTCATCGCCCCCTGCAGGCGATGGTAAAGTGGCGTCTTGGCAAAATCGGGGGCGATATCTTCCGGCAGTTCGCTCACCCGCGGACCCCACAACGCACCGACGCGGAAGCTGTGTGTCGTCAAACGCGTGATCGCCTCTTCGCGCGTCTTGCTCGACCGGATGATCTTGATCACCTCGTCGATATCCAGCTGCGCCAGCATCAGACCGGTGACAATGTGCTCGCGCTGCTGCGCTTTTTTCAGAAGGAACTTCGTGCGACGGGTGATGACTTCCTTGCGGTGGGCAATGAAGTGCTCGATCAACTCCTTCAGCCCCATGGTTCGCGGCTGACGGTTCACCAGCGCGATGTTGATCATGCTGACCGTGATCTGGCACGGTGTGAACTGATACAACTGGTTCATCACGATGTTCGGATCGGCATCGCGCTTCAGATCGACCACAATGCGCATCTTGTGCTTGCGGCCCGAATGATCGTTGGCGTCGGAAATATCCTTGATGCGGTCATCCTTCACCGCATCGCTGATCGCTTCCAGGATGTTCTTGCGAATCACGCCGTAGGGAATCTCGCTGATGATGATCTGCGGCTTGGAGCCTTTGGTTTCCTCGACATGCATCTTCGCGCGAAGCGTGAGGCGCGAGCGACCATTGGCGTATCCTTCAACGATGCCGTCGCGGCCGCAGATGATCCCGCCGGTGGGAAAATCAGGTCCGGGGACGATGTTCAGCAGGCCTGACAGGTCAATATCGGGATTGTCGATCACCGCCACGATGCCATCGCAAATTTCCCGCAGATTGTGCGGCAGCAGATTGCACGCCATACCCACCGCGATACCCGTGGAACCATTCACCAGCAGGTTCGGGAACTTGCTGGGCAGGACGGTGGGTTCCTGCATGCGTTCGTCATAGTTAGGTTGGTAATCAACCGTGTCGAGATCAATGTCCTGCAGCATCTCCACCATCGGACCGGCCATCCGGGCTTCGGTGTATCGCATGGCGGCGGGCGGATCGCCGTCGGTGGAACCGAAATTCCCCTGCCCGTCGATCAGCGGATGTCGCATCGACCATTCCTGGGCCATGCGAACCAGCGTAGGGTAGATCACTGCTTCGCCGTGCGGGTGATAGTTACCCGAGGTGTCGCCGGCGATCTTCGCGCACTTGATGTGCTTTCTGCCGGGCGTCAGGTTCAGATCGTGCATCGCCACCAGGATGCGCCGCTGCGAAGGCTTCAGCCCGTCGCGCACATCCGGCAGGGCGCGATCCATGATCGTGCTCATCGCATAGGTGAGGTAGGAATCCTGCAATTCCTGCTCGATCAGCAGATCTTCAATACGATCCAACGGTTGCGCGGCTGGCGGGATGATTTCGCTCATAAATTCGGCTCAAAAACCTAAGGAAAAATCGCTCGTCCGAAAGCGGATTTGCCCTCGGAAATTATAGGGTAAAACGCATCGCAACGCGAGCGTCACGGGCAGCCAATTAGAGGCGTTGCGTGGTGGGCGCTAGCAGGCCGGTAATGAAGCTTGGGGATGGACGACCCGAGAATCTGGAATAGGAGTGCCAGGAGGATCGCCAGCCGTATCACACCATTGACAATGCGGGCGAATCCCGCGGGTCCTCAGGCATGACAGAGCAGTATACCGCGAGTAGACTCAATTTTCGGAGAAATCTTCGGGCATGATGTCATTTCGCAACGATCGTCTCGCCAGCTTTGGACTTTCCGGCG
>Ga0105047_10016470_pt1 | contig 11583 bp, 9 predicted proteins | sample MAT04_FD_78384 | JGI IMG/M metagenome (GOLD analysis project Ga0105047, IMG submission 78384) | Freshwater microbial communities from Lake Fryxell liftoff mats and glacier meltwater in Antarctica - MAT-04 (megahit assembly) | ecosystem: Environmental > Aquatic > Freshwater > Ice > Liftoff... | reverse complement strand
GCTGTCGATGTCGGTGACCTTCAGGTGCGTGGCCTCGGACACGCGCAAGCCCGCCGCGTAGGACGACATCAGGATCGCGCGATGCTTCGTTCGGTGGACCGACTCGAGGAAGCGCGCGACCTCAGGGGAGTCTTATTGGGTTTTAAACCCCTTCGGCGGCACCTGCGGGTGCCGTTTGCACGGGCGTGTGTGAACATCGGGACGCTGGTGTGTTTATGCCGAATCTCGATGAACGCCGAAGCGCCAGCGCAGATGCAAAGAGATGGACTCCCCCTGGCGCAAGGTTTTTAAACCGGGCCTGCCAGGCAGGTGAACAGCATCAATGGGGTGGGTGACCGGCTCCATGCAAAAGCACAGCCCGGCCGCCGGGCGGTAGACGATGAGACAGTGCTCGTTTGAGTTTGCCTCGGCCGAGGGCGAGACGTCCAATGTCAGATAAATGCCTGTGTCTGGCCAGTGGATGCGGGCGGCGCCCGACCAACCTGTGAACACGTTGTCGATCGGTGAGCCGGTGGCTGAAACGCTGTTTGACATGTCCCAGTCCCGCTTGAAGCGTTTCGTGTGCTCCAAGGGCATGCCATCCGCCCGGTTGAGCCAGACACCCGACACCAGGGCCTGCATTCTCGTGGTGGGCGTTCTCAGCAGCCAGGGATGTTGTCCCAGGCCGTAAGGCAGGGCCTGCGTCCCGGTATGAACCACAGTCAATGTCTGGTCGATGCCATCGGGTTTTAACGCAAAGCGCTGCGTCGCTTTAAAGCTGTAGGGGCTGCCAAGAAACGCGTGGGACTGCAGGCGTATGTCGATCTTGTGCTCGCTTGCAGAGATCACCTGCCAAGGCTGCAACCAACCTTCGCCATGAATGGGAAATGGCTCGCCCTTGCGGTTCGGGTGCAACGCGTGGAACACCCCGTCCTGCTCGAACCCGCCCGCGCTGATGCGGTTGGACCACGGCACGAGTGGAAACGAGGCGGTGGAAAAAAGGTCTTCCTCTCCGGACCAAGGTCGCCAGAGTTGAAACGGTGCGTCAAACATTTGCCCGAATGTGGCCTCACCAGTCGCGCCTGTGGGCCGTCGAAGCAGCTGCCAAGCGGCCACGCTGCCGCCCAGGCTGGGCAGCAGGCCCAGCCGTTGTTGCCCGTCGTCCAACCAATGAACCGGATGTCTCGACGTGTTGGACAAGTGGCCTGCTCCTTGACATGCAGAGTTCACGGTGTGAGCTTCAAAGCTGGCAGTGGGCAAGGGGTTGTGTTCCAAGTTTGAGCCTCGCGCAGTTCTCCATATGCGGCGCAAAAGAAGGTTACATCGTATTTAGTTCGACGAAAAAACTATGTCGGGTAAATCCCTATTTGTCTTTCGGATGGCTTGGCGAAAAATTAGTTCGTCGTTCTAACTAAGTGCTGTGTGGCATTTACTGCGGCGCGATGACTTGAAAAAAGTCTGTCCAAAAACACGGGCCTGCTGCAGGCCACATACCGGAGACAAGAATGAAACCGAAGACAGCATTGACGGCGCTGGCGCTGAGCCTAGCCTCCCTTGGCGCCATGGCCCAGGTCGTGGGCGTGAGCTGGTCCAACTTCCAAGAGGAGCGCTGGAAGACCGATGAAGCGGCCATCAAAACCGAGCTGACCCGACAAGGGGCTTCCTACATCAGCGCTGACGCCGCTGGCTCCCCCGAAAAGCAACTGGCAGACATCGACAGCCTGATCGCCAAAGGTGCCAAGGCGTTGATCATTCTGGCCATGGACAAGGACACCATCCTGCCGGCCGTGAACAAGGCCAGTCGGCAAAAAATTCCAGTGGTGGCCTATGACCGTTTGGTCGAGGCGCCCGGCGTCTTCTACATCACATTCGACAACGTGGAAGTGGGCCGTATGCAGGCCCGCGCCATTCTGGCGGCCAAGCCCAAGGGCAACTACGTAATGATCAAAGGCTCACCCACCGACCCGAACGCCGACTTTCTGCGCGCCGGCCAGCAAGAGGTCATTGACGCCGCCGTGAAAAAGGGCGACATCGAGATCGTGGGCGAGGAATACACCGAGGGATGGAAGCCTGAGGTGGCGCAGAAAAACATGGAGCAGATCATCACCAAGACCCGCGGCAAGATTGATGCGGTGGTGGCGTCCAACGACGGCACAGCCGGCGGTGTGGTGGCGGCCTTGAGCGCCAAGGGCATCAAGGGCATTCCAGTGTCGGGCCAAGACGGCGACCATGCCGCGCTCAATCGTGTCGCCCTGGGCTCACAGACGGTTTCGGTCTGGAAAGATGCACGTGATTTGGGCCGTGACGCTGCCGCTGCTGCGGTGACGCTGGCCAAGGGCCAGAAGGTGGCGGCTGCGCAGACCTGGAGCGGTGGTGAAAAGAAAGTGGCACTGCAGGCCCAGTTCCTCAAGCCTGTGCCCATCACCGCCAAAAACCTGGACCTGGTGGTGAAGGCCGGCTGGATCAAGAAGGAAGAATTGTGCAAAGGTGTTGTCGCAGCCACAGGCCCTGCCGCCTGCAAGTAAGCGCATCTGAAGAGGGCTGACCGGAGCGTCTGTCTGAGTCAGACCTTGGGTCGCTGATTAAGGTCAGCCAGGGGCCTGTTCACCTTATTCGCCAATAAAAAACAGGGTGAACAGGTCTTCACGGCTCCTTTTTTTCCCGGCGGAGAACTCTTTTGAATCCTGTACTGAATGCACTCAGGCAGGCGACCATCGACTGGCGCCTGGTCTTGATGGGTATGGTCCTTGCCGCGATCGCAATCGTGTTCAACGTGCTTTCGGGTGGCCTGTTCCTGTCGCCCGAGAACCTTTACAACATTGCCCAGCAGACGGCGGTGGTCGGCATCGTTGCCACCGTGGTGGTGCTGGTCATCGTCGCGCGCCACATCGACTTGTCAGTGGGTTCGGTGATGGGCTTTGTTGGTGTGCTGATCGCCACACTGATGTACACCGCCGATTGGCACTGGATCGAGGCATGCCTGGCAGGGCTGGCAGTTGGGATCGCTGTCTCGTTGTACCAAGGCGCCCTGACGGCGATGTTGGGTGTGCCGTCGTTTGTCGTCACGCTGGGCGGCTTGATGTCGTTTCGCGGTGCGGCCTTTTTGGTGGCCGATGGCAAGACGCAGCCTGTGAACGACGTGTTCTTCCAGCGCCTGGGCGGCGGCTACGACGGCGCTATTGGCGTCACAGCCAGCTGGTTACTGGCGCTGTTGCTGATGCTGGTCCTCGTTGTTCAGACTTGGTCCCGGCGCCGCGCCAACCACGCTTACGACGTACCCAACAACCCAGTGTGGCTGGATGCCGCCATTGTGCTGGTGCCAGTGGCCATCGTGCTGGCGTTTGTGGGTGCCGTGAATGCGTATCAGATTCCCGGCAAGGATGCGCCACAAGGCATTCCCATTCCCGTGCTGATCTGGGGTGCGGTGGCGATCTCGCTGTCATTCATCGTGAACCGCACCCGCTTTGGCCGCTATGTGTTTGCCATGGGTGGCAACCCGGAAGCCGCTGCCTTGGTGGGCATTCCGGTGCGCAAGGTGACCCTCATGTTGTTCGCGCTGGTCGGCGTGCTCATCACCCTCGCCGCCATGGTCTCGATTGCACGACTCAACGCGGGCACCAACTCACTGGGGACGAGCATGGAGCTCTACGTGATTGCCGCTGCTGTGATCGGCGGCGCTGCACTCTCAGGCGGGAGCGGTTCGATACTGGGTTCGGTGCTCGGCGCCCTGATCATGCAAAGCATCGACAGCGGCATGCTGTTGCTCGACGTGCCGATAGGGGTGCGCTACGTGATCATTGGTCAGGTTCTGATCGTGGCAGTGGTGTTCGACGTGGTGTATCGCCGCATGACCGGAGACACGGCATGAACGCCTCATCTCCGACGACGCCAGCGCTGGTGGAAATGCGCGCCATTGGCAAGTCCTTTGGCGGCGTGCAGGCGGTGGACGGTGTGAGCATCAGCCTGTATCCCGGTGAGGTGGTGGCGTTGCTGGGCCACAACGGCGCGGGGAAGTCAACGCTGATGAAGATGCTGGCTGGCGCTCACACGGTGGACGCCGGAGAGGTCCGGATCAACGGATCGTTGACATATTTGCGCAGCCCGCTGGATGCGCAGCGCTGCGGCATCGAGTCCATCTATCAAACCCTCGCCCTGGCCGACAACCTTGATGCGGTTGCCAATCTGTTTCTGGGGCGTGAACTTCTGACGCGGTGGAACACGCTGGACGACCATCGCATGGACGCAGACGCCCGCAAGGTCTTTTCGCGGCTGAACAAGAACTTCAAGAACGTGCACACCCCGGTGCGGCGCCTCTCGGGTGGACAGCGTCAGGTGGTGGCCATCTCGCGCGCCATTTATTTCAACGCCAGAATTCTGATCATGGACGAGCCTACTGCGGCGCTGGGTCCGGAGGAAACCGCCATGGTGGGCAACCTGGTGCGCCAGCTTAAGGCCGACGGGGTTGGTATTTTCCTGATCAGCCACGAAATGCACGATGTGTTCGCACTCAGCGACCGTCTGGCGGTGATGAAGAATGGAAAAATGGTGGGCACTTACCGCACCGGCGATGTCACCGAAGACGAAGTGCTCGGCATGATCATTGCTGGCAGACAGCCCGAGGGAAAGCCGCAGACCCACACGCGGTGACTGCGGCCTTGCAATCCCTATGAAAACCACGGGCGACCAACAACTTGTCAGACGCATCAACCGCAGCGTCCTGCTGCGGCTTTTGTACCGGCAAAGCGGGCTGTCCCGCGCGCAACTGGCGCTGGAAAGCGGGCTGACCAAATCGACCGTGAGTCTGCTAGTGCGCGAGCTGATCGACGAGGGCTGGTTGCGCGAAGCCGACCCGTCCTCAGCCCAGGGTCTGGGGCGCCCATCCACGCCGCTGAAGATTGACGGTGTGCGTCGGGGCATGGTCGGGGTCGAGGTGGCCGTGGAGGCCTTGCGTGTGGTCGCTGTGTCGCTGACCGGTGTGGTCCTGTTCGAGGTAGAAGCACCGTTGGCAGACAAGCGGCCTGAAGCGGTGTGTCGTCAGGCCGCGCCTTTGGTGGCGCAGGCCCACGCCGACTTCACACGACGCGGCATGCAACTGACGGGCATTGGCGTGGGTTTGCCAGGTGCCTTCGATGAGGCCACGGGCATGTTGCGCTTTGCTCCCAACTTGGGCTGGCGCGCGGTTAACTTTTCGCCACTGCTTATGCAGGCCCTTGGCCAAGCTGGTGTGCCAGAGGTGCCGTTGCACGTGCAGAACGAAGCCGATACCGCCGCGCTGAGTGAATACGAGTTTGCCAAGGGCGGTGACCAGGATTCGCTGATCTTCGTGACCTGCGGCGTCGGCGTCGGCGCGGGCATTGTGTTGAACGACCGGCTCTTCACCGGCACACAAGGCATGGCTGGCGAGATCGGCCACAGCATCCTGCAGATCGACGGGCCGTTGTGTTCGTGCGGCCGACGGGGCTGTGCTGAAACATTCTTTGGCGCTCAAGCTCTGGACTCGCTCCCCGACCCAGATCTTGGCGGGCGCTACTTGGGGATGGTGCTGCAAAACCTTTGGACCACCTTCAACCCCAGTGTGCTGGTGGTGGGCGGGCCGTCTTGCGAGCGGTACCCGAACATGCTTGCCGTGGCCCGGGATACCTTGCGGAGCTACGCCCGAAGCTGCGGCATGGCGCCGCCCTCCGTGCGTACCGCACGCTACGGGCTGATGGCGTCGGCTGTGGGTGCCGCCGCCTTGGTGTTGCACCACGATTTGCGGCCCATGCATGCGCCTCTCAGTGCGTTGGAGAACCTGGCCTCGGACGACAACATGCGCAAGGCTTCCACTTCCACTTCCACTTCCACTTCCACTTCCACTTCCACTTCGTTGGACTGATCAGCATGTTTATTGGCATCGACATCGGAACCTCGGAGGTCAAAGCACTGCTGCTGACCGATGACCACATCGTGCTGGGAACCTCCGGTGCCGAGCTGTCCGTTTCGCGCCCACGCCCAGGCTTCAGCGAACAAAATCCGCACGACTGGTGGGTGGCCACTCAGGCCGTCTTGGCGCAATTGAGGCAGGCTTATCCCGCACCATACGCGGCAACGCGGGCCATCGGCCTTTGCGGCCAGATGCATGGCGCGGTTTTGCTGGATAAACACGATCGGGTTTTGCGCCCCGCTATTTTGTGGAACGACACGCGCAGCGCGATGGCGTGCGTCGAGATGATGGCCGAGTGCCCCGAGTTGCCCGAGCTGGCGGGCACTCTGGCCATGCCGGGCTTTACCGCGCCCAAATTGCGCTGGGTGGCCCGGCATGAGCCCGAGATTTTTCAGCGCGTTGCCAAGGTTTTGCTTCCCAAAGACTATGTCCGTCTGATGCTGACGGGCGAGCACCAGACCGATCTCTCAGACGCCAGCGGCACGCTGTGGCTCGATGTGCAGCGCCGGGCTTGGTCCGAGCATTTGCTGGCCCTCACTGGCCTGACCCGGTCGAACATGCCGCAACTCTTGGAGGGCAGCGACGCTGGCGGGAAATTGAAAGTTGCGGTGGCGCAGTCGCTGGGCCTTTCTCGCTCGGTGGTGGTGGCCGGTGGTGCGGGCGACAACGCTGCCAGCGCAGTGGGCATGGGCGCGGTCGAGGCAGGCCAGGGATTTCTTTCTCTGGGGACCAGTGGTGTGCTGTTTATCGTCACACCCAGCTACCAGCCCAATGCCGCGAGCGCCACGCATGCGTTTTGCCATGCACTGCCTGGACGCTGGCACCAGATGAGCGTGATGCTGTCTGCCGCCAGCGCACTGCAGTGGGTTGCCGACATCGCGTGTGAAGGGCACGCCGGCGACGTGGCTGCCAAGGCCGCAGCGCTGTCGCCTGCTGAGCGTGCAGCGTCACCGCTGTTTCTGCCCTACCTGAGCGGGGAGCGCACACCGCACAACGACGCCAAGGTGCGGGGCAGCTTTCACCAGCTGAGTTTTGACACCGACGCAGCGCGCCTGGGTTACGCCGTGATGGAAGGCGTGAGCTTTGGCCTGAAAGACGGCCTGGCCGCCTTGAATGCGGCGGGGAGCACGGTGGCGCAACTTTCGCTGGTGGGCGGTGGTGCGCGCAGTCCGCTGTGGGCGCAGCAGCTGGCCAGCGCGCTCAATACCGAGGTTGTCACCCATGGCAGCTCGGCGGTGGGTGGCGCCCTGGGCGCGGCGCGGCTGGCCTGGCTTGCCACCGGTGCGCCGACCGGTGGGGTATGTCTCAGGCCAGCGGTTGAGGCCAGTTACCTGCCCGACGCGGCAGAGCAGGAGATGCTGGCGCCGCGCTACGCCGAGTTTCGCCAGTTGTACAGGGTCGGCTGAAGAGCTGTGCAGCCTGTTTATTTACTTTGTTGAGGTTTTTTATGAACAGTTATTTTTCCAAAATCGATCCCATCGTCTTTGAGGGCGAACGCTCTACCAACCCGGTGGCCTTCAAGTGGTACGACAAAGACCGCATGGTGCTGGGCAAACCGATGCAAGAGCACCTGCGGTTTGCAGCGTGCTACTGGCACAGCTTCTGCTGGAATGGCTCCGACCCGTTTGGGGGTGACAGTTTCCAGCGCCCTTGGCAGTTGATGGCCGACCCGATGACGGGGGCCAAGGCCAAGGCAGACGCAGCGTTCGAGTTTTTCGCCAAACTTGGCGCGCCGTTTTACTGCTTTCACGACCGTGATATTGCGCCTGAAGGCGCATCACCGCGCCAGAGCGTCAATTACCTGCACGAGATGGTGGACATCCTGGGCAGAAAGCAGGCCGACACCGGGATGAAGCTGTTGTGGGGAACTGCCAACCTGTTCAGCCACCGCCGTTTCATGTCGGGTGCAGCGACCAACCCCAACCCTGAAATATTTGCGCTGGCGGCCTTGCAGGTCAAAGAGGCCATGGATGCCACGTTGAAACTGCAGGGCGAAAACTACGTGCTGTGGGGCGGGCGAGAAGGCTACGAGACGCTGCTCAACACCCGCGTGGGCCAAGAGATGGACCAGATGGGCCGCTTCCTCAACATGGTGATCGAGTACAAGCACAAGATCGGCTTCAAGGGAACGGTCCTGATCGAGCCCAAACCCCGTGAGCCCACCAAGCACCAGTACGACTTTGACACCGCCACGGTGTACGGATTTCTCTGCCGCTACGGCCTGGACAAAGAAATCAAGGTCAACATCGAGGCCAACCACGCCACGTTGTCCGGCCACAGCTTTGAACACGAGATTTCCACAGCGCTGGACCTGGGTATCTTCGGTTCGATTGACATGAACCGGGGTGACATGCAGTGCGGCTGGGACACCGACCAGTTTCCCAACAACCTGTCGGAAACTGCCTTGGCGCTGTACCTGATCCTCAAGGGCGGGGGCTTCACAACAGGTGGACTGAACTTCGATTCCAAGGTGCGCCGCCAGTCCATCGACCCCGAGGACCTGTTTTACGGCCATATCGGTGGCATGGATGTGTCGGCCCGCGCGCTGCTGGTGGCCGAACGAATGTTGAACGATGACCGCTTGCGCCAGCATGTGGACGCACGATACGCCGGCTGGGATGAAGCATTCGGGCAGGATGTGCTCAAGGGAAAGATGAGCCTTGATGCCGTGGCCGACCGGGTGCTGGAGCGCGACCAAGACACGGCCCCCGTGTCCGGGCGCCAAGAGTACCTGGAAAATCTGGTGAATGCTTTCATCTGAAGCATCAGGAAATTGAGCGCAGTCGCTGCCAGAACTGAGCCGATTCAAGCAGTCGGTGATCGGTGATTGGTGGTGATGTGAAAAAGTCCAGTACAGATTCACATCCCACCCAAGAAAAAACCCCGCGAATCGCTTCGCGGGGTTTTTTCTTGGAGGCTTGTCTGTCAGAACACCGTGAGGCAATCCGACGCAGCATGAGGGTGCAGGGCAAGCGGCTGCAACGCTGCCATGCGCCCTCATGCAAGGAGCAATTACATGCCCATGTCGCCCATGTCGCCCATCCCACCCATACCGCCGCCCATGCCGCCAGCGCCTACTTCGTCTTTTGGTGACTCAGCAATCATGCACTCGGTGGTCAACATCAGGCTGGAGACCGAAGCTGCGTTTTGCAGTGCGGTGCGGGTCACTTTCGTTGGGTCCAGAATGCCCATCTCAATCATGTCGCCGTAGGTGTCGTTGGCAGCGTTGAAGCCGTAGTTGCCCTTGCCAGCCAGGATGGCGTTGACCACCACCGAAGGCTCGCCACCGGCGTTGGCCACGATCTCGCGCAGGGGCGCTTCAACCGCTTTCATCACCAGCTTGATACCAGCGTCTTGGTCGGCGTTGTCGCCCTTGATCACACCAGCGGACTGACGGGCGCGCAGCAAAGCCACACCACCACCAGCCACAATGCCTTCTTCCACCGCAGCGCGGGTCGCGTGCAGGGCGTCTTCCACGCGGGCTTTCTTTTCCTTCATCTCGACTTCGGTCGCAGCGCCGACCTTGATCACGGCAACACCGCCGGCCAGCTTGGCCACGCGCTCTTGCAGCTTCTCGCGGTCGTAATCGCTGGTGGCTTCTTCGATCTGTACGCGCACCTGCTTCACGCGGGCTTCGATGTCAGCCGAGGCGCCAGCACCGTCGATGATGGTGGTGTTTTCCTTGCCCACTTCGATGCTCTTGGCAGAACCGAGGTCGGCCAGTGTCACTTTTTCCAGCGTCAGGCCGACTTCTTCGGCGATCACTTTGCCGTCGGTCAGGATGGCGATGTCTTCCAGCATGGCTTTGCGGCGGTCGCCGAAGCCAGGGGCCTTCACAGCCACCACTTTCAAAATGCCGCGGATGGTGTTGACCACCAGTGTGGCCAGGGCTTCGCCTTCGACGTCTTCGGCAATGATCAGCAGTGGGCGTCCTGCCTTGGCGACCTGCTCCAGCACGGGCAGCAAGTCACGGATGTTGGAGACTTTCTTGTCGTACAGCAGCACGAAAGGGTTGTCCAGCTGGACGGCTTGCTTCTCTGGGTTGTTGATGAAGTAGGGGCTGAGTTAGCCGCGGTCGAACTGCATACCTTCGACGACGTCGAGCTCGGAATCCAGCGACTTGCCATTTTCGACGGTGATCACGCCTTCTTTGCCGACCTTGTCCATCGCATCGGCAATGATCTTGCCGATGGTCTCGTCCGAGTTGGCTGAAATGGAGCCGACTTGTGCGATTTCCTTGGAGGTGGTGGTGGCATTCGAGGCCTTCTTCAGCTCCTCGACCAGCACCGTCACCGCCTTGTCGATGCCGCGCTTGAGGTCCATCGGGTTCATGCCGGCTGCCACGTACTTCATGCCTTCGCGGTAAAGTATATTTTAGATCTCAGTCTTTCTGAGGAGTATACTTTTCTCTTGGAGATACTTTCGGACATATCCTATTGTAAGTATTGCAATGCTTCCGTGAAGTAAAATAGAAACAATTGGGTACACTAAATTAACTACATCAACATCTTCAAGTATTCTAACATATAAATAGAGTAGGTAACTACTTGTCCAAATTATCCACGCGTAAGGAAGTTCGTCTTCATTTTTTAGCCAGGTTTCTCTAATAATCGGTATGAATTCAATGATGGTGGTGATGTTATAGATGATGATGATGCCGATTTGTAAAAAAGGAATAAACTGATTTTGTACGAGTGAATTCCGATCGACTGCGTCACCGATTAAATATATTGCTAAAAGTAGTAAGTACCATAGTATAAGTTTCTTATCGTGAGGCGACCAGTGCTGCATTCTTCCAATACTGTACGCGAATCCCATAATTAGGAATGCAATAACAGCGTCTACAGCACCTAGCTTCAGTGCGTTCCAAGGTACACCGTAAATGTACTCAACAACCAAAAAAGTAGATGCGCTGATGCACATCAATCCCCAGGCCGTTGCGTTAGCTCTTGTACGATGTTGGAACAAAAAATAAGCGTATACAACGTACCCAAAAACCCATGATAATGGCAGCAAATGTACCAAGTGAGTCAAGCGAAAGTGACAAGTTTAGCATAAAGTGGCAACAGTCGTAGTGCAATAATTTTTTAGGCTCTGGACATTAATAACAACACATTTATCCTACTTTTGCAAGTTTATGTAGAGCGAAGCTGATTTTCTTAAGTAACAAACAAGACAGCAATTGGTGCTAGGAGCCACCAGAAGAATGATTTTTCGGAGCCGAACAGATACGAGACTGGTGAACCGGGACTTATTAGGTCGGTGACAGGAATAGCGTGATAACTAAATGACGCCACCAGCACAGTTGCTGCGACAGCGAGTATTATTTTTTTACCAAAACCTTCAAATGTTTTTTCACTATATTCTCGCGGAAGGATGCGAACAAAAAGTAGTGTTGAGATTACTGCAAATAATAAGAATATCCCAACAATGAGCATCGACTCTGCTTTCACCCCTTCAGTCTTAGCGAGGAAAGTATCGTAGTACGGAAATTGAAGGGAAATCAAAAAGGCTAAGTACAGACCAAGAATAAGGGGATAGGCTTTTCAAACGCCCTTTTTTCTCCCAGAGGTGGGTGCGTTGCCAGCCTTCCCGACCAACGCGCTGAAGTACAACCTGACCTGAAGCGTCGACGGCCTCATCAACGAGTACTGCCACCCCTGCGAGGCGATCCGTGAAGG
>Ga0105047_10016466_pt1 | contig 11586 bp, 11 predicted proteins | sample MAT04_FD_78384 | JGI IMG/M metagenome (GOLD analysis project Ga0105047, IMG submission 78384) | Freshwater microbial communities from Lake Fryxell liftoff mats and glacier meltwater in Antarctica - MAT-04 (megahit assembly) | ecosystem: Environmental > Aquatic > Freshwater > Ice > Liftoff... | reverse complement strand
TGATGGTCATGGACTCTCCTGTTCAGGTATCGCGCAATCGCGCGGGGGAAAGGGTGGCGGGGTCGATCCCCGCTGCTGCCAGATCGTCGGGGAATGCGCCACGCAGGATCAGTGAGGCGGCGATGCGCGCCAGCGCAGGTGCGGTCTTGATGCCATACCCCCCCTGCCCTGCCAACCAGAAGAATCCCGGCCCCTCGAACCCCACCACCGGCACCCGGTCGGGCGCAAAGCTGCGCAGACCCGCCCAGGCGTGCAGCACCCGCCGGACCTGCAGCGTGGTCACAGCCTCCAGCCGTTCGACTCCGATGGCGACGTCCATGTCGTCCGGCCAGGCATCCATCGGGGGCGAAAGCGTGGCGTCGCCGGGCGACACGAACAGGCGACCCGCATCGGGCTTGAAATAGAAGTCCTCGTCCACATCGTTGATCATCGGCCAGTGGGCGGCATCAACGCCATCCGGCACCGCTACCTGAAAAGCCGTGCGGCGGTACGGGATGATGCCCAAGGGGGCAATCTCCGCCATCGCCGCAACCGCGTCGGCCCAGGCACCCGCCGCGTTCACAATGATGATCGCGCGCACCTCGCCACCTGTGGTGTCGATGCGCCAGCCTGTGCCGTCGCGCCGGATGGCGGTCACGCCAGCACCGGTCATAACCCGCGCGCCCCGCGTCCGCGCCTGCCGCAGGAAACCCTGATGCAGCACGTCGACGTCGATCTCTCGCTGGCCCGGCTCAAAGAAGGCCGCCGCGATGTGGCCCGGCCGCAGGATCGGCACCATCGCTTCGACCTCATCGGGCGCGATGGCATGAATGTCGGGCACCAGATCCCGCGCCTTGGCGAGTTCGGTGGCCAGCCGCGCGATCTGGTCGGGCCGGGCCACGGTGACCATGCCGCGAGGGCGCAGAAGGGGGACCGCCACAAAACCCGGCGGTGGCGTTTCCAGAAAAGCGCGGCTGGCGAGGGCCAGACGGCGAATGACAGGGCCACCGTAAGCCTCGGAAAAGCTGGCGGCTGACCGGCCGGTGGCGTGATGCCCACAGCGCGCCTCAGCCTCCAGCAGCACGACTGACGCCCCGCCGGCCAGTTCGGCGGCAACCGAAGCACCCGCAATGCCACCGCCGATGACCGCGATATCCGCGTTCATCCTTGCCCCACCGAACGCGACAACGCAAACACCCGCAGCATATCCGGCGCATCGCGAAACGCCCCATCCGAGTCATGCAGATCGTTGTGGCGACGCGCGGCGGCAGCCCGGCAGACCACCCCCACGGCAGCTTTCAGACGGGTGACCTGTTTGGTTGAGTCCGGCATCAGCGATCCTTAGTGCGGTCAGCCGGGCAGTACGGCGGTGGCCGAGATCATCACCAGTTCCGTGGGACGTGGCAGTGCGATCCCCCCGATCACGACACGGGCCGGCGGTGCCATGCCGAATACCTCGTGGCAGACCGGGTTCACTTCGGGATAGACGTCGCGCTGCAATTCGGTGGCCTGCACATGGATCGTGATGCTGCAGACATCGGCGATACTGCCCCCCGCCGCCGCCATCGCCGCGGCCATGTTGCGGAAACATTGGCGCGCCTGGTCGCCAATCGTGGTGCCGACCAGCGTCTTGTCCTGCGCATACGGCGACATGCCCGCCAGAAACACCATCGGCCCGCGCCGCACGACCCAGGAATAGAACGGGCTGGCCGGCGCGCCTGTCGGGGGCGACAGCGCGGCGGGGTTCAGGCAGATGCGGGGCTCGGCTGTCATGGCTGGGTTCTTTCTTATGGCAGGGGCGACCATAGCCTGAACGGTAACGCCAACCACGATCCTGCGGCGCGCAAAAAAATCTGCCCCTCAGACCACGGAAAAACCCACCGAACCGAAGATGCCCATGTCAACCCGCACCATCCCCGGGCCGGTGATGGCCTGCACCGGCAGATGCGTGCCGCACATCAGGATCATCCCCGCTCGCAGCCGCAGACCCCGGCGCGCCAGCGCCCCCGCAGCCCAGACCAATGCTGCGGCCGGATCCTGCGGCGCGCCGTCAAGCTGCGCGGCCACCTCGACCCCTCCGATAGACAGCCGCGTAATGATATCGTGACGCAGGGCCAGCAGGCCGGGTGCCACCGGCGCCCCCAGCACGGCCCCTGCCGTGTAGATGCCCTGCGCCACCGCTTGCGCCGCCGAAGGGTTCAGCGCGAAGGCGCCGCGATGGTCCATCACTTCGACCGCCGGGCGGACCGCAGCGATAGCCGTCAGCGCGTCTTGCGGCGTCAACCCGGGCCGGAAATGCAGATCGGTGCCCAGTTCCAGGCAAATCTCGGGCTCGATCACCAGGCTGTGGAACCCGGCCCGCCGCAGCGGGATGCCATCCGCCCGGATGTCGCGACGGTAAAGCGGCGCTGTGCAGCCTTCGGACAGGCCATAGTACGCGCGCGAACCGGTGCTGTTGAAGGCCAGCTTGTAGCCGCCAACCGCATCAGCCCCGCCCCGCAGACCGGTCAGCGCATCCTGCACCGCATAGGCCCGGTCCATCGCTCCGGGGTCCAGCCCGCCGATCAGACGAAACGCCCGGCTCGCGGCGAGGTCCGCCGCAACCCGCCGCGCCATGACCAGGGCATCGGCTGCTCCCGCGATGTCCTGCTCCGCCATCCCTGCCCCGCCATTCGAGCGCGACACCCAGTTGTCCGCCACGAGCGACCCCTGTGGCGTCGCGGCCTTCATCGCCGCCGGCTCCGCCCGGCCGACAGCCGAGGCTACACGGGCCCGATACCGGGTCACACCCGGTATTTTTCGATGACCGCCCTGTCCATCTCTATTCCGAAGCCCGGCCCCTGAGGAACGGCATAGTATCCGTTGTCGAATGGCGGACGATTGGCCACGAGCGCGTAGAACATCGGGTCGCGATCGCGGTGAAACGTTTCCAGAAATGTGCCGTTCGGGATGGCCGCAAGCAGATGCGCTGCAATCTGCGGTTCCTCGTGATGCCCCATCTGGACCGAGAAGGCTTGCGCCATGGCGGCAACGCGGCGCCACTCGGTCGGTCCGCCGCCCCAACTGGCATCGAAATTGCACACGTCGATCGCGCCGCTGGTCATCAGATCGCGGCAGCCGGCGCGGCTGATCTCGCTTTGCCCCGCACAGACCGGAATCCCCATCAGGTTGCGCGCGGCGGCCAGATCAAGACGGTCGTTCTGCCAATGCACCGGTTCCTCGAACCAGCGAATGTCGAGATCCACGGTACAGCGCGCGAATTCGACCGCCTGCCGCAGGCTCCACCCCTGGTTGGCGTCAACCATCAGTTGAAATTCGGGCCCGCCGCCATCCCGGGCAGCCCGTACACGTTCTGCGTCTTCCTTCGGTGTCCGGCCGCCGACCTTGAACTTGCACCCGGCATAACCGTCCAGGCGGATCTGCTCCATTTCCATGGCCAGATCGAGAAGCGTCTTGCCGTCTTCGTAATAGCCGGCAATGCAAGTCACCGGCAACCTGTCGGCATAGCCGCCCCAAAGCTTGTAAAGCGGCGCATCGAGCGCCTTGCCGACCGCATCCCACAGCGCACTGTCAACGCAAGCCTGGGCGCACATCGCCAGCTTGCGGTCGCGCAGGATATTGGTCGAGGGTTGGCGCATCTTCTCCCAGCAGCCTTCGATGTTGAAGGCATCCATCCCCAGCAGCAGGGGCTGAATTTCGTCGAGGATGATCTTGACAACCTCGCCCTGGGTCTCGAACTCGTCACCATTGTAGATCTCGCCGACGATCCCGGCCGAAGTGTAAACCCGCGTGATGATGGTGCAGCGATGGGTCATGAAGTAACTGCTGCCCCGGAACGTCTTGGGTAACGGCATTTCAAGCGCAATGCACTCGATGCGTTCGATCTTGAGCAGGGGGACCATGCGTTTACCCGATGGCTGAGCGATTAGAAACGTTTCCAAAGTTTAAGCATGGCCGTAGCAGCGGGTCAAGAGTCGGCATGAGAGCAGAGAAGCATCCACAGGCCCTCGCATATCTGCGCAAAGGTCTGTAAAAATACAGAAACCAAGATTGAGAGGCTCGATCTGTCCATGGGTACTTCTGATCGGAAACTGGCGACGATCCGGGATGTTGCAACCGCTGCGGGCGTTTCTGTCGGAACCGTTTCACGCAGCCTCAACGCGCCAGACTCGGTGCGGCCGGCAACGCTGGCCAAGGTGCGTGCCGCGATCCAGTCGCTGGGGTTCCAGCCCGACAGCCGCGCACAGAACATGCGGCGGCGCAACACGATGACCATCGGCTTTGTCGTGGACGACATCGCCAATCCCCTGCATGCCAGTTCGTTCAAGGCCGCGGATGCGGAACTGCGCCCGCAGGGCTATTCGCTCTATCTCATCAGCACCAACGGTCGCCCGGCCGACGAGGCCAACGCCGTGGACATGCTGCAGCACGGCCGGGCCGATGGGCTGATCATGACGATCAACAACGAGCAGGACCCGCGCACCTTGAAACGGCTTGCAAATCTGCGGATCCCTGTCGTGCTGCTGGACCGCGACATCCCGCTTGAAGTCGATGCGGTGCTCACCGACCACGCCAGCGGCATCATGCAGGCCACCGAATATCTGATGGATCTGGGCCATCGCCGGATCGCCATCATCACCGCAGGCAGCGACATCCGGCCCGGTCGCGAGCGGGTCCGCGGGTTCGTCGCGGCCTTTGAGCGGCGCGGCCTGCCGTTGCCGTCCGACCTGATCCGGTCGCAAAGTCTTTCAGTCGAATTCGGCTTCCGCGAAGCGACGGCACTTGTCAGCAGTCCCGAGCGCCCGACGGCGATCATCGCGGCAGGCAACCGCATTCTTGTCGGGGTGCTGCGGGCGATCCGGCAGCGCGGCCTGTCGCTTCCGGGCGATCTGTCGCTGATAAGTTGCGACCGATCCGACGTTGCCATGCTGTACCCCGGACCGATCACCATCATCGACCGCGATGTCGACGAGATCGGCCGCACCGCCGCGCAGTTGCTGCTCGAGCGCCTGAAACGCGCCAGCGAGCGTCCGGCACAACGCGTCAAGTTCTCGACGCGCCTTGTAATGGGCGGATCCTGTGCCGCCCAAAGTCGATAGCCGGGCGCTGCGGCTCACCTAGCGGATCCGGTCGGCGCGGCGGGCGCGTTGGTGTTTTATCAACTGGTCCAGCGTCACCGCCAGCACGATCACCGCACCGGTGACAAAAGTGGACCAGGTGGCGTCGATGCCAAAGAAGATCAGGCCGGACGAGATCACCTGAATGATCAGCATGCCGACCACAGCGCCGATGATCGTGCCGTGACCGCCCGACAGCGGGGTGCCGCCGATGATGACCGCCGCGACCACGACCAGCACGAAATCCGACCCTTCAACCGGGTCGATCGCACCGCGAAAGCCGACATACATCACCCCCGAAAGGCCGCAGATTGCCCCCATCAGCATCAGGGTCTGCAGGCGCACCAGCCCGGTCGGAATGCCGGCCAGCTTGGCCGCCTCGGGGTTCGATCCCACCGCCTGCACCCGATAGCCAAACCGGGTGCGGTGCAGCACCAGATGCAGCACGATCGCCACGGCGATGAAAATCAGGCCCGCCACCGGCACCACGCCGAACAGCCGTTCCTTGAAGAAGGTGAAGTAGGTGCTCGACGTGTCTCGGGGCACGATGGCCCGGCTTTGGTTCATTACCAGCGAAAGACCCTGAAACATCGAGAACGTGCCAAGCGTCACGATGATCGCCGGCAACTTCAGCCCGACCACCAGCACGCCGTTGATCAGCCCCAGCAGGCCGCCGAACAGCACACCCGCCACTGCCGCAAGCCAGGGATTGAAACCCGCGACCATCATCATGGCCGCGATGACGGCCGAGAAGTTGAACATCCAGCCGACCGACAGGTCGATCTCGCGGATTGCCAGAAGGAACACCATGCCGACGGCCAGCATGCCCAGAAATGTCGCGTTGCTGAGCAAGGAAAACAGATTGAGCGGGTTCAGAAACAGCGGACGCGCAAGCCCGATGATGACGACCATGACAAGCAAGGCCGCGATCACGCCGATTTCCTCGGGAAAGTGAAAGGTTCGACGCTGTGGCGGCGGTGGCAAGGGTCGGTCGGGGTCGGTCATGAAATGGCCTTTGCTGCAGGGATGTCTTGCGGCAGTCTGCCGGTATTGACGACATGAAGCACGATCCGGCTGTCAAGCGCGGCGCCTGACAGATCCGCGACCAGCCGTCCCTGATAGATGACCAGAATCCGGTCGCAAAGCCCGATCAGTTCGGGCAGTTCGGTCGAACTGAACAGCACGATTCCGCCCGCAGCACCCATGCGCCGGATCAGCCCGTAAATCTCGCGCTTGGCACCGACATCGACGCCGCGCGTCGGATCGTCGAGCAGAAAGACGTCCGGCCCGGTTTCGAGCCACTTGCCGATCACCACCTTCTGCTGGTTGCCACCCGAAAGCGAATTGGCCGGGGCAAGTGCCGAGGCGGCCTTGATCCGCAGCGCCTCGATCTGACGTCGCGCGCGTTCCATCGCCTTTGCCGGAAGATAGGTCAGCGGGCCGTCATTGCGCGCGCCGACGGCCACGTTGGAAATGTTGAACAGGATGGATTTGTCCAGCATCAGCCCGTTCTTGCGCCGGTCTGCCGGCACCATGCAGATGCCCCGACGCGCCGCCTGTGTGGGGCTTCGCGGCAGGCCGACGCCATCGGGATAGGTCGCACTGCCGGTTTTGGCCTGACGCAGCCCGAACAGGATTTCCAGCAGATCCGATACCCCCGAGCCTTCAAGGCCGGCCAGCCCGACGATCTCGCCCGAACTGGCCGCGAAACTCGCCTCCCGCAGCGCCCCGCCGGCGGCTTCCTTGACCACAAGCTGGCGGACGGTCACCCCTGCCTTGCGCGGCAGCGCCGGGGGAAACATCGCCTCGCGCCGCTGGCCGATCATGCCTTCGATCACTTCGGGGATCGTCAGTACGGCGGTGCGCGCCGTTCGGGTGTCGTGGCCGTTGCGCGTGATGGTGATGGCGTCACTGATCGCGAACACCTCTTCCAGCCGGTGCGAGACATAAAGAATGGTGATGCCGTTCGCGCGCAATCCTTCCAGCACCTTGAACAGGCGTTCGGTCTCGGCCCGGTTCAGCGCGGAATTCGGCTCGTCAAGGATCAGCACCCGGGGTTTTTCGATCAGCACGCGGCTGAGTTCGATCAGTTGCTGCTCGCCGATGCTCAACCGGCTGAGCGGCCCGCGCAGATCGACATGCAGGCCCAACTGGTCCAGCACGTTGCGGCATTGGTCTTCCATCGCCGACAGCGAGACGAAGCCGTTGCGGGTCGGCTCGGCATTGACGAAGAGGTTGGCCAGGACCGAGCGTTCGGGGAACAGACTCAGCTCCTGATAGACGATGCCGATGCCGAGCCTGCGCGCGACATTCGGAGTGGCGATGGTGATCGGCTGACCGCCCAGCAGAATCTCGCCGCTGTCGGGTTTCACCGCACCGGCCAGCACCTTCATCAGCGTCGACTTGCCTGCGCCATTCTCGCCGACAACCGCATGGATCGTGCCCGCAGCAACCGAAAGATTCATGTCGGCCATGGCGACAACGCCGCCATAGTGTTTTGCAAGGTGGCGCACTTCTAGCAGCGGGGGTGTGGCCACCTCGGATCTCTCCCTGACAGACAGGGGCGGCCCATGACGGGTCGCCCCTTTCGGAACCGGATCGGGTCGAAGTTACTCGGATTCCGCCGAGACCGGCTGCGGTGCCGCGTTCAGCATGTCCGTCGTCAGCAGGTCGATCCAGGGCTTGTAATAGGCGGCGGTTGCCGCCGGGTCGGCAGACATCGCCATCAACTCGTCAAAGCTGATCGCGGGCAGGCCGTTCGCCATATCGACGCTGTCGGCCGTCACCACCTGGGTACCGGCATTGTAGAAGCCCGGTTCGGTCATCTTGCCGTTCTTGGCAGCGTTGACCAGCAGGGCGATCGGCAGGTAGCCCTGCACGAATGCGCTTTGACCCAGCGACACATAGGCATGGCCGTCCTTGATCGCCTTGAGGTTAAGCTCGGTAAGGTCGTAGCCACCGGCCACGAACTTGTCGCCGACCGAGGCGTTCAGTTGGCCGAGGCTGGCGATGTCGGGCGCGCACAGACCGATCAGGGCAATCGCATCGGGATTGGCGGCGTAAAGCTGCTCCCAGCGGTTGTAGTTCTCGACCGCCGAAACCTTGACGTCGAACGGGCCGAGAACGGTCAGACCGGCAGCCGAGGCTAGGGATTCCTGAACCCCCTTGGCCCGGTTTTCCAGCACCGGAAAGCCCGGAAAGCAATTGCCGATGATGACCTTGCCGGTGGCAGATGCGCCACCAAGCTTTTCGACGATGAGCCTGCCCAGCAGGCGCCCGCTATCGACCGATTTCTCGCCGACATAGGGCGCGTTCACATTCGGATTCAGGATATTGAATTGCGCCAGGGGTACGCCCGCCGCGATGACATCGTTGAGCGCGCTGACCATGGAGTCGCCCGGAACCGAGGTCGCGACGCCCTTCACGCCGGTGTTGACGAAGCTTTGAACCAGCTTCAACTGCCCCTCGGGCGAGCCACCCTCCTGCTGCGCGACCTGCAGCGTGACCCCGAGGTCGTTCGCCGCCGCCTGGGCGCCATCGATCATCTGCTGGATGAACGGGTCGCCTTTTGCATGGGTGACGTAGGCGAAAGTGTCTTGCGCCTGCGCGCCCGATGCACCGAAAGTCAGTGCCAACACGCTGACAAAGAGCGCATTTCCTGCAGATGTTCTGGCCATTTACCTCTCCCTGGTTGCATTCGGTCAGTCACGCTGCGGGCAGCGGCCCTTGCAGCGGCTGACCGGGCTAGACGGCGGTCAAGCCGCCATCGACGAACATGAACGATCCCGTCATGTAGGACGCGTCGTCCGATGCCATGAAGGCGATCGCGCCGGCTATTTCATGCGGTTCGGCACCCCGGCGCAGCGGGATCTGGCTGATCTGCCACTCATAGACCTTGGGGTCGGCGACCAGTTCGCGCACGATCGGCGTCAGCGTGAAGCCGGGCACCACGACATTGACACGGATCCCGTCCTTGGCGTGATCGACCGCCATCACCCGCGCAAGCCCGTGCACGCCGCCCTTGCTCGACCCATAGGCGATGTTGGCCGGGGAACAGCCGGACATGCCCGTCGGCGACCCGGTCAGCACAACGGCGCCTTTACCCGACGTGGCCTTGATCGCGCGGATGCCATGCTTGCAGGTCAGGTACATCCCGGTAAGGTTCACCCCGACGATGTCGTCCCAGACCTCCTTGGGCAAATTGTCCACGGGGCGGTCGCGGGCAGCCGAAAAGATCGCCGCATTCGAACAGACGATGTCCAGCTTGCCGTAGGCGTCCAGAACCTTGCGGTAGGCCTGTTCGACCTCCGCTTCCTCGCGCAGTTCGACATGTGCGGCAAGCGCCTGACCACCGGCGGCAACAATCATCGCGACTGTGCTGTCGGCCGTTTCCGCATTGCGGTCGAAAACGCCGATCTTGCAGCCTTCCTCGGCCAGCCGGATCGCAGCCGCCTGGCCGATGCCGGATCCGGAACCAGTGATCACGGCAACCTTGCCTGAAAGACCGCGCATCTGAATGTTTCTCCCCCAGCCGGACTTCGAGGCGACGGCAGCCCTCTTTCCGAGATCTGGCGACGGCGCGGGGGCGGCATGCCTTTCTGATAACGTTTCCAAATTTGGCCGTCAAGTGTTTCGCAGCGCCGCGGAGGCCGACAGTCTTGAGTCCGGGAGAAGGCGCATTGCGAGACCTCGATACAGGCGGCGCGGAACTGCAGGGAACGCCGCACGCTATGACGGGTGTGTCGCGTCCGGTGCCGGGGCGGGATGGCGGGTCGGGATCTGGTCCGCAGCGCCTGCGTGGCGCTCGTCTTCAAGGCGGATCACGTCGCCGGCCAGGTGTTCGACATGGTCATATCCGGCAACGGCAAGCGGCGGCGACAGCCGGCCTTTGGCGGCGACGCGCACCGTGTCGGCCGCTTCGTAAACTTCCAGTAGCTCGGTGCAGAAGATCACCGCGGCATGGCCCTTGGCGGCGTAGTCGCGCAGCAGCCCGTAGATTTCCGCCTTGGAATGAATATCGACCCCCCGGGTCGGCTCTTCGAGCAGCAGCAAGCCCGGCGCACAGAGCAACGCCTGCGCGATCGCCACCTTCTGCTGGTTGCCGCCCGACAATGACCGGACCGGCTGGCCGGGGGACCGGACCTTGACCAGAAAGCGCCGGATCGCGTCGGCGATCAGAACCTGCATCTGACGCCGCTTCAACCACAGGGCGGACCCGGCGATCTGCGGCACGCCCAGCCGCACCAGCAGGTTCTCGCCCACGCTCAGGTTGGTATACAGGCTGTGCTGGCGCGCGGCCGGAACAAAGGCAGCGGCACCGGTCAACGCCACGTCGCCCCGCAGTGCGCCGATCTCGATCTGTCCGGTGCAGCGTTCAAGACCGGCAAACGAGCGCAGCAATTCCCGCGCACCCGACCCTTCGACCCCCATCAACGCCAGAATCTCCCCCGGCCGCGCGGCAAGCGACACCTGGGCAAATGCGCCGTTGCGGTGCGTCCAGTCCCGCACCTGGAACGCGATCTCGCCTTCGGACGCGCGTTGCCTCGGGGCGCGGTCGCCACTGGCCGAAGCCTTTTGCTCGGTGACCAGTTGCCGGGCAATGCCATCCCCGGTCAGGTCGGCCCCTTCGAGAATCCGGCGCACCCGGCCGTCGCGCACCACCGCCACCCGCCTGCAATGGGCCACAAGATCACCCAACCGGTGGGTCACCAGTGCCACAATGCGACCGGACCGGGCCAGCTTGTGCATTTCGCGGAACAACTCGTCAGATTCGTCGCTCGTCAGGGCCGAGTTGGGCTCGTCGAACAGAAAGATCGAGGCATTGCGCGCCACCGCCCGCGCGATCTCGGTCCGTTGCTGCGTGGCAAGCGTGCAATCGCCGAGGGACATATGCGCCATGTCGGCGATCCCCATGGTCCGCATCAGGCCCAGGTTGGCCGCATCCAGCCTGGGGCGCGCGACCGAGGTGCCTTCGCGACCCACCATCAGGTTCTCGGCCACCGTCAGATTCAGGAACAACTGCGGCTCCTGATGCACGACGGCCACGCGCGACCAATCCGATGTCGGCACCCAGGGCGCACCACCCAGCAGGATTTCGCCGCTGTCGGGATGCTCTTCACCTGCCAGAATGCGCATCAATGTGGATTTGCCGGCGCCGTTCGGCCCGGCAATCCCGATCACCTCGCCCGGTTGCAGGTCAAGGTCCAGCCCGTCCAAAGCGATCGTGCTGCCATAACGCTTTGTGATGGCGCGCAGGCTGACAGGAGCGGCAGCGGTCATGACGCCCTGCGGCTGCGGATCCGGGAAAGGGCAAGGTCCAGCGCCACTGCGCCGATGGTGACGGCGCCGAGGAACATCTGCTGCACATGCGGGCCGGGACTGAGAAGCGCCAGGCCCTGCTGCAACCCGGCCAGCAATAGCGCGCCCCCCATCGTGCCGATGACCGTGCCCTTGCCGCCGCTCAGGCTGGCACCCCCGATGATCACGGCGG
>Ga0105047_10016465_pt1 | contig 11587 bp, 11 predicted proteins | sample MAT04_FD_78384 | JGI IMG/M metagenome (GOLD analysis project Ga0105047, IMG submission 78384) | Freshwater microbial communities from Lake Fryxell liftoff mats and glacier meltwater in Antarctica - MAT-04 (megahit assembly) | ecosystem: Environmental > Aquatic > Freshwater > Ice > Liftoff... | reverse complement strand
TGCCCGGCGTGCCAATGACGCTGGGGGCAAACAAGTGGTGGGCCGCGCCGAGGGCATCGGCAACCACGGCGGTCTGGTCGTGCCCTCCGCTGCGCGGTTGATAGCGGTCAACCTCCTGCAGCCCGACGATGTCGGCATCGAGGATCGTGGCTGACGTACGTAGTGCGGCATCGTCGGTGTGCTGAGGCGGCCCAGTGAACCGGCCGTCGTCATCCCGTTCGGGGCGGGGCATCCCACCGATGACAGGCATCCCGTGAAGGAGGTTGTAGGTGGCGATGCGAAGCACGTCTCCACCGTAGGCCAGCGGGCGTCTGTGCGATACGCGAGGATCAGCGGGTGAGCAATGAGTCGACGATGCATGAGCCATCACGCGAGGCCTTCGTCGACGGTCTGCTCACGGGGCTCGCGCTGGGCGGTGGACTGGTTGATCGTGCAGCGCATCGGCGTCTGGACGAGTCGTGGCTCGATAAGCAATGGACGTCGGGCACGGCGCGCGTGATCCGGCTGGGGCACGACGCCACATTGCTCGATACTGGCGAGAGCGACCCCTCGCACCTGTTTCAAGTCGCAGATCCGGCATCCCAGCGACCGGAACTATTTGTGGGCGTGCACGAGAGCGTCGCCATCTTCGTTGAGGTCGTGGTGCTGGAGCACGAACCGACACCAGCCCAACGATTTGCGACGCTGCGCACGTTGGGGTTGGGGTTGGCGCCAGTCGAGCAAGACGTCATCGCGCAGGCCACGGGATTGGTCAACTGGCATCGTCGCCATGCGTTCTGCCCGCGATGTGGGGGAGCGACCCGGTCGGTGCAAGCCGGTTATGCGCGGGTGTGCGTGGTCTGCGAGGCGATCCACTACCCACGCAGCGATCCGGCCGTGATCGTCATGGTCACCGACGATCAGGATCGCGCGCTACTGGGTCGCCAAGCGAGCTGGCCAGCGGGCCGGTTCAGCACCTTGGCGGGTTTCGTCGAGCCGGGGGAGTCGGCCGAGACTGCCGTGCGTCGCGAGGTCTTTGAAGAGGCCGGGATTCGCGTCGGCCAGGTCACCTACGCCGGTAGTCAGCCGTGGCCGTTCCCTGGCTCACTGATGATCGGTTTCCTCGCAACGGCCACCACGACCGACATCGTGGTGGATGGCGTCGAGATCGGTGAGGCGCGGTGGTTCAGTCGCGACGACATGGCCGCAGGGATCGCCTCGGGAGAACTGGCGGTGGCGCCGGGAATCTCGATCTCGCGGCGACTCATTGAGCACTGGTTCGGCGACTCGTTGGCCGGTGAATCCTTCCTGCGGTAGCGCCGCCCAGTCCCGAGGCGTGCGCTGCGTCACATCAGGCCGTGATGCGGAAGCATTCAAGGGGTGCGAGCGTTCTCTCATCGGCAGGACCACCACTCGCGATCCGGATGGAGCACCATGAGCGGCGTAGTCACGATGTATTCGACGGCGTGGTGCGGCTACTGCACGCGGCTCAAGCAGCAGATGAAGCGTGAGGGCATCGAGTTCGTTGAGGTCGATATCGAGGCCGATCCGCAGGCAGCGGCGCTGGTCGAGAAGGTCAACGGTGGAAACCAGACCGTGCCCACGTTGGTCTTTCCCGATGGGACGGCCGCGACGAACCCCAGCATCAAAGAGGTTAAGCAGCGCGTCGGCGTGTAGGCCTGCTGCGCCCAGCCGGTTGCACCCAGCCACCCACCCCAGCCGCCCACCCTGTGGACGGTGATTCCGCGGAAGCGTGGTCCACAGGCGGCTGCCCCCTGTCAGGGTGTCCTGCGAGGATGCCCCCGTGCCCACCGCTGACGAGGTCCTTCAAGGTCTTGACCCCGAACAGCGCGAGGTGGCGCTGGCCCCCTTCGGTCCAGTCGTTGTGCGCGCGGGGGCGGGCACGGGCAAGACGCGGGCCATCACGCACCGGATCGCCTACGGCGTCCATGCCGGGATCGTCGATCCCCGCCAGGTACTCGCGGTCACCTTCACCACTCGGGCGGCCGGCGAACTGGCGGGACGGCTTCGGTCGCTTGGTGTCGGCGGCGTCCAAGCGCGCACGTTCCATTCGGCCGCTCTACGGCAGTTGACCCACTTCTGGCCGCGAGCCATCGGCGGCTCGATGCCCGATGTCATGGCGTCCAAGAGCCAAGTCATCGCGATGGCCGCCTCGCGGTTAGGTGTGGGCACGAACCCTGCACTGATCCGCGACCTCGCCGGCGAAATCGAATGGGCCAAGGTCAGTCAGGTGCTGCCCGACGATTACCCGGCGGCAGCGGCGGGGCGCGAATCGCCGCTGATGCCCCTGGAAACTGCGCGCGTGTATGCGGCCTACGAAGAGGTGAAGCGCGATCGCGGGCGTCTCGACTTTGAAGACATCCTCCTGCTCACCGTTGCCTTGCTCGAAGAGCAATCGGCGGTGGCCGATGAGGTGCGTGAGCGCTACCGGCACTTCGTCGTCGATGAGTTTCAAGACGTCAATCCGTTGCAGGATCGTCTGTTGCGCGCGTGGCTGGGTGAGAGCAGGTCAATCACCGTGGTGGGCGATTCGGCTCAGACGATCTACTCCTTCACCGGCGCGCGCGCGAGCTACCTGCAGCAGTTTGCTCAGCACTTTCCTGACGCAGTGCAGGTCGCACTCGTTCGCAACTATCGCTCGACCCCTCAGATTGTCGCGGCAGCCAATGCGGTGCTCCACGCCACCGCAGGACCGACTGGACGCGATCGTCTCGTGTTGCAGGCACAACGCGAGGATGGCCCGCGCCCGACCCTGACGACCTGCACCGATGAAGTTGATGAAGCAAGTGCCACCGTCCGACGCATCGCGCGGCAACGTGATGCAGGTGTGCCGTTGAGCCGTATCGCCGTGCTCTACCGGATCAATGCGCAGTCCGAGGTATACGAGCAGGCCCTTGCTGAAGCCGCGATTCCCTATGTTCTGCGCGGCGGAGAGCGATTCTTCGATCGCCCTGAGGTGCGGCAAGCGATGACGCTGATCCGCGGCGCTGCGCGGGCTGGCATCGGGGGCGGACTGTTGACCGGTGATGCCGTGGGCGCGCCTTCTAGTGCGGCCCACGTCATCGACCCTGGTATGCCCCAGCTCGGTGAACAGGTGCGTGGAGTGCTGTCAGCGATGGGCTGGACCCGCGAACCTCCTACCGGTGCGGGAGCGGTGCGCGAAAAGTGGGAGTCGTTGGCGGCCATGGCAGCCCTCGCCGATGAATACGCCGCTGGAGCACCTACCGCTGGGCTCGCCGAGTTCGTGGTCGAACTTGGCGAACGTGTCGCGGCTCAGCATGCGCCCGCCGTCGAAGGTGTGACGTTGGCGTCGTTGCACGCCGCCAAGGGTTTGGAGTGGAACTGCGTTCACCTGGTCGGTCTGGTTGATGGCACGCTTCCGCTCATCCACGCCACCACGGCCGAGCAGGTGGCTGAAGAGCGACGCTTGTTCTACGTGGGTATCACGCGAGCTCGCGATGAACTGTGCCTCTCATGGGCGCAGGCGCGGACGCCTGGGGGTCGAGCCAACCGCGAACGGTCGCGATTTATCGCCGACCTTGCGGCCACCATCGACGGTGCCGCTGCGCCGCAGCGCCGAGAGGTCAAGAAGGCCGGCGCGACGCGGGGGCCGGTGAAGTGCCGAGTCTGTGGAACCGCCCTCACGGCCGCCGCGGCACGAAAACTCGGTCGTTGCCTCACCTGTGCCGTTGACTTTGACGAGGCGCTGTACGACCGGATGCGCGAGTGGCGGTTGGCCGAAGCGCGTCGCGCATCCGTGCCAGCGTTCGTGGTCTTCACCGACGCGACGATGCAGGCGATCGTTGAGGCCGAACCCGCCGACGAGACTGCGCTGCTGATGGTGGCCGGGGTCGGCCACAGCAAGATCGAGCGGTACGGCGCGGCGCTGCGCCTCTTGCTCGACGGCGGCGATCCCGAAGCGGCCTTAGAGGTGTCGACCAGGGCGGCCGAGACGATCGGCGAGGTCGGGGAATCTGCGCCCTCGACCTGATCCCTCGTCTCAGCGTGTGACCGATTTGGGCCGGATGCCCGACCTCGTGGCACCCCTTCGGGGGAACGACACGAAACCCCTTTGCCAGCATCGGCGATCTCTCGTACCCTCCTCCCAGTCGACACCCGTCGGCGTCAGTCGATCGTTCAAGGACATCTGATGATCAAGCGGCACGCTCACCAGTGGGTGGGCTTCAACGCGTTCGCGGCTTATGTCGCAGCGCGCGTGACGCCGTTCGCGTCCGCCGGACCTCCCGGTTGATCATCTCGATCAAGCCTTCAGGCCGCGGACCCGTACAGGGACCGCGGCCTTCTTTTTTGTCCCGATCCAGCACCGCCGCCTTACCGGCACCGACCTACCGCTCGCAGACCACCGAAAGGCACGCTCATGATCACCCTCGCCCCGTCGCCGCTGGCGTACGAACTGGACGACGTGATGGTTCCTGCCTGCGCAGACACGCCTGAGCAGTTCTTCTCAGAGGATCCCCGCGAGCTCGAGCAGGCCAAGGTGCTGTGCCGGGTGTGTCCGGTGCGCGACCTCTGTCTGACCGGGGCCGTTGAGCGGCGCGAGCCGTGGGGCGTCTGGGGCGGCGAGCTCTTCGATCGCGGCCGGATCATCGCCTACAAGCGAGGTCCTGGACGCCCTCGCACGAGTGAGTCGGCGGCGTAGGCGCTCGGCTCACTCGTGCGGATTGAACTCCGGAAGCAGCGCGATGAGTTCGCCGCGAATCGGTACGTCTGCTTCGAGCTGGCAGAGCATGCCAATGGCTCCCAAGGTCACGCGATGAATCAGCATGAACTCCGGCGGAAGGTTGAGCCTGAGTCCGGTGCTGTAGTCGCCTGATCTGGGGTCAACCACGCGCGATGCTTGGGCGCGCAACCAGGCGCGGTTCATGGTGAACGAAGTCTCGCGCGCCGGATCAATCATCGGCGATAGGTAGTCGAGCAGCTTCTCGGCGTCAAGGGTGACTCCGCGCAAGATGAAACCCTCATCGCGAAGCCCCTCGAGAAGGGCATCGGCGTCGTCGCGCAATGCCACGTCGAGCAGCCGACCGATGGACCCAGGAATGCCGTCGGGGAGCCGGTTGACGGCACCGAAGTCGAGCACCACCATGCGGCCGTCCTTCATCAGGCGGAAGTTGCCCGGATGCGGATCGGCGTGCAGTAAGCCGGCGCGCGCTGGCCCGGCCAAGAGGAATCGCGCAAGAAGAAGTGCGGCGCGTTCACGTTGCTTCTTGGTGCCCTTGCTCATGATCTGGCTCAGCGGTTCGCCATCGACCCACTCGCTCACCAGCACGCGCTCGGAGGCGGTGACCACTGAGGGAATCAGGAAGTCGAGGTCGTCGGCGAAGGCGTCGGCGAAGGTCTGCTGCGATGCGCCTTCGATGCGGTAGTCGAGTTCTTCTTCGATGCGATCGCGCAGCTCATCGAGCAACGGCTTCACATCCATGCCAGGAACAGCAACCGAAAACAATCGCGCCATGCGACTCATTTGGGCAAGGTCGGAGAGAAGCGCCTGCCCGGCACCGGGGTATTGAATCTTGACGGCCACATCGCGGCCGTCCTTCCACACGGCGCGATGCACCTGGCCGATCGAGGCGGCTGCAACGGGCACGTCGTCGAAGGAGGTGAACCGGCGTCGCCAGGTGCGTCCGAGTTGATCGGCGAGCACCTTGTGGACGCTGGCCGCTGGCAGCGGCGGTGCTGCTTCTTGCAACTTGGTCAAGGTGGCGCGATAGGGCCCGGCCATCTCTTCGGGCAACGCGGCTTCCATCACCGACATCGCTTGCCCGACCTTCATGGCACCGCCCTTGAGCTCGCCCAGCACCTTGAACAGTTGCTCGGCAGTGGCGGCCTGCACTTGCGCCGCTACCGCATCGGCTGATGCGCCGCCGACTCGTCGGCCCAGGCCGGCGGCGGTGCGTCCGGCCAACCCCAAGGGGAGTGAGGCCAGACGGGCGCCGCGGACGATGGCTTTGCGGGGAAGGTCGCTCACATAGCCATTGTGCGCGGCGCTCGACGTTGGCGCGCGCGCGGCGCGACTACTTGACCGGGCCAGGTGCATCCGCAGGCCGGATGGGCGGCGGCCGGCACCCTCTCGAGCTGGCCGTGGGGCAGCGCCAGGTGGCCGATGGCATCGACCAGCAATGGGGCAGTCTCGCCATCGATGTAGGTCAGAACCTGGAGGCACAGCAGGGCGGCAGCCGCGGTGCCGAGGACCGAATCGTGAGCGGCGACGGCGGCGCGTGCGGCCCGAGGGTCAGTACGCAACTGGGCGGTCATCCACGGCCAGGCCGGATCTTGTTCGGTGCGCATGTGATCAACGCAACGCACGCAAGCACTCCGGCCAGGAAGCACCAACGGCCCCAGGACGAACCCGCCCCCGCGTTGCACGACGGGTAGATGCACGGCATCGCGCCGCATCAAGTCGTCAATGACGTCGAGATTGATCAGAGGTTCGGTCTCAATGATGAGCGTGACGTCGGGGCCACTGCTCATGCGGGGCGTTCGACGCGTGGCAGGTGCATGCGCGCTCAAATCGTCGTAGACGGCCTGGCTTGTGCGCTGGCCGAGATGGTCGCGCGTGGGCCCCAGAGGTGCGAGGGCCTGCGCCTCCACGAGGGTGGGATCGGCGATCGTCAATCGGCCGATTCCGGCCGTAGCGAGCAACCGCGCGCAGGCGAAACCCAGACGCCCGTTGGCGCGAATATCGATCCAGGCCCGCCGGCGCCGAGCAAGTACTCCATGGGCGCCATCGATGCCGGTGGTGGCCGTTGACCACGCGCCCATGTCGTCGCGTAACCGCGTCCGTTCGATGCTCGGAAGTCGGTGGAGTGCTTCGGTGCTGGTACTGGCATCGACGAGCAGGCCGTTCTGACTCAGTTGTCGTAGAAGTGTTTCGGTCATCGCGAGTGTCAACCCGTCTGTGCTTTCCGATGCGGCTTCAGCAGTGATGTCATCGAGTGTTCGGGTGCCGTCGAGTTGATCGAGCAAGGCGATGACGTCGTGATCAGCATCGGTGATCACTGCGCAGCGACCAGGCGCTAGTCCGAGTTGCAAGGTGGACCCATCGCGCCACAGGCGATGAAGGGCTGGTGTCAATTGGGGGCGCATAGCGAAACTCCTGAACGCGAGGTGATCGGACGCGTCAGGGTGATGCAGAAGGCCTTGTGGACATCGGCGATGTCCACAAGGCCTTCTGTGATGTGCTGGCAGTTTTTTCGGTCGTGCGGGTGGATCAAGGTTCAGGGGAAGGGACGAGCAAGGATCAGGGCGTCAGGCTTTGCCCAGAATCCGGTTCACCTTCGTGCCGCAGGTGGGGCAGATCCCCTGTGCCATGCGTCGGCCGTTCTTCTCGACGACTACTCCGGTGAAGTCACGTTTTTCACGGCACTTCACGCAGTACGCCTGCCCGGTGTAACTCTCCTCGGCCATCGCGTCCTCCTCGCAAGCGGTGGAGCGCCCGGGGACCGGCGCCCTGGGACCTTTCGCACAGTACGCCTGGCCAGGCGTGTGGGGGGAGCGTCGAACACAGTCGTCAGCGCGTGTCGCGGGGGGCGTATTTGGGGCGAAATCGCCCCGTGGCCTGTCCGGCGGCGTGGGCGGCGGCCTGGTGGCCGCGAAGGCAGGGCCGGGATCGAAATAGCCGGAGCCCCCAAGTCGCGTTTCCGTCGTTCGCCTTCCCCTTGCGAACGACGGACCGTTATCCCGGGGGCTCCGTCTGACAGAACGTATTGGCCTGTTCATCGCAGCGTCAACGGCCGTTGGCCCTGTCCTGTGGACAGTCCTGTGGATGTCATGGGGACAACATGGCGCGGCTCTGTGGACAGCTGTGGATAGCGGTGTGGATCGTTCGCTCGTTTTGGGCCGCGCAACGCTCTGACCTGGGGTGATGCTGAGACCCGCCTGTGGAGAAAAGAAACTTGATAACGGTCCGGAATCGGCTGGCGTCAGGGCGACTCGCGTGGCTGGTGGACGGTCGTGACCGCGCCAGCGTCGTGGGTCTGGACTAGCGTCCGGCCATGCCCACGATCCGCCGATCTCGCGCCATTGGCGACTCAGCGGCCAAGCCCCCCGAGACCGTCGATACTGCGGGTTCTGCTGATCAGAAGGTCGAAGTACGGCGGAGTCGGCGCCGACGTCGCACCGTGTCGGCGTATCGCGACGGCGACACCGTGATCGTGCTGATGCCAGCGCATATTCCTCGCAACGACGAGGCCGAGTGGGTCAACGAAATGGTGCGGCGTCTGGATCGCGGTGATCGGCGACGTCGACCCTCGGATGAGGCGTTGACGCGACGGGCTCGAGTGTTGATGCGTAAGTACTTACCTCGCGATGTTTCCCCAAGTTCGGTGCGGTGGGTGACCAACCAGAACGCGCGGTGGGGTTCGTGTACACCAGTCGATCGCACCATTCGGCTGTCGCACCGACTTCAGCAGATGCCGCAATACGTCGTCGACTATGTGTTGTTGCACGAACTGGCGCACTTGATTGAGGCCGATCATGGGCCGCGCTTTCATGCGCTGATGGCGGCTTATCCGCAGGCCGAGCGTGCGCGCGGCTTTCTCGAAGGCTGGAGCACGGGAACTCAAACGCCCTTGAGCGGCATCGAGGGGCTTGACGGCATCGACGAGACCGTGAGCGCTGATGACGTGAACGACGTCGCGAGCGGGCATTCGTCAGACGACGCCGTCAGTCCTGGTGCATCCACGATCGTGGTGGACGCTGCACTGCTGCCCTTCGACGACTAGTTCGCGCTGGTCCCATCCGTGTCGTCCTCGCGTGAGGAGTCGCGGTTGCTCTCATCGAACGGCGCCAGATTCTCCAGCTCTGAGATGTCGAAGTTCGACGGCGTCAAGAACGTGTCTGGGTCGTCAAGGTCGTCACTGGTGGGAAGCAGATCGGGGTGCGCCCACAACTCGTCGCGAGCCTGGGTACCGCGCTTCTCGCGTAGCTGTTGCCACAACGCCGATGCCTCGCGGAGCCGACGCGGTCGCAGTTCGAGCCCGACCAGCGCGGAGAACGTCTGCTCGGCTGGTCCTCCCGTGGCCCGACGTCGTTGCAGTGTCTCGCGAAGAGCCACCGCAGAGGGCATGCGGCCGGCGGCCTGAGTGACCACGTCGTCGACCCATCCATCGACCAGAGCAATCAAGGTTTCGATCCGCGCCTGTGCCGCGACCTGCTCGGGGGTATCAGCCGGGGCGAACATTCCCGATTCGATGGCTTGGTTCAACGCACTGGGGTCAGAGGGATCGATCCCTTGGATCTGCTCCTCAAGCGCGCTGATGTCGACCTTGATCCCGCGCGCGTACTCATCGACGGCTGCGACGAATCGGCCCGCAAGCCAGGGTGCGTGAAGCACCAACCGTTGATGAGCCTGCGCTCGCAGGGTGAGGTAGAGCGCGACGTCGGAATCGCTGATGCCCAGACCGTCGGCGAATTCGGCGACGTTGGCGGCTACCAACGCGGCTTGGGCCTTAGGCGCTAGGGGCAGCGCAATATCGGCGGTGGTCAACACGGTCGAGCTCAGCTGCGCCAGCCCTTGACCGACCTGTCCGGCGAAGACGACTGCGCCCATCTTTTGAACCATCTGTCCGAGCGGGCCGCCCATCAGCGCGGCCATCTCCGGCGGTGCGCCGGGGATCTGCTGCATCCCGTGACCGCCGAAGGCGTCCCCGGCCCGCGCCGCTAGGGGCTCGACCAAGGCCAGCCATTGATCGCTGGTGCGCTCAATCCATTCACGTCGCGTCCAAAGGTCGACGCCTGCGCCTGATGAGGCAAAGGCCGTCGCTTCATCGAGCCAGGTATCGGCCAGCCGTGAGGCGTCGGCGAAGCGCGCACGCTCATCGGCCGTAGGCGACGGGTCGGCCTGGCCACGCATGGCATCGTCCACGGTCTGCATGACGATCTCGCGAGGCACAGGACTGTCATCGCTGGACTGAAGCATCGCGCCCAGGCGCTGGAGCATGGCACCAAGGTCGCCGATGCCGGCCCCCTCGCCAAGACCCATCCCCGAGAACATCGCGGCAAAGGGATCAACCGGGTTGTTGTCGGATCCGTCGTCGTCGGATGCGCCGTGGGCCGCCGGGTCGTCGCTCACGAGATCTCCTTGAGTTGACGCGACATTGGGTCGTTAGAGACACAATGATGAAGACAGTTTGTTAAGGGGGCAGCAATCGTGATCTCCACCGTATTCCTGAAGGGCCTATGAGCGCTGGGCGAGCACCGCGCACTGCTGGGCTGACCGTTGCTGTGGTCGGCGCCGGGGGTGCGTTGGGCGGTGCCCTGGCGCAACGGCTTGCCGACACCACGTCCGGGTCGGCCGGGCGCGCCGAAAGCCGCCGGATCAGCCTGGCGGGTGGCGGCCCGGGCAGGACGGGGCCGGTTGAGTCGGTGGACGAGGCCGCGGAGCAGATTGACCATCCGCATGACATTGACAAGGTCGTCGGTATTGATGCGAGTCAGCGACCGTTGACGGGGGTGACGTGGCGCCGAGTCGATCCGTGGTCTGCCGACCTGGCGGCCTCGTTGAAGAACGTCGATGCCGTGGTGCACGCGGCGATCGACCCCGACCTCACCTCGCAGGTTTCGGAGCGCGGTGAGCGTGCCTCGCAGTTGACCGCCAACGTGCTCGCTGCCTGCGATGCGGCGGCGGTCAAACGTTTTGTGCTGGTGTCGAGTGCCATGGTGTACGGCGCGGTCTCAGACAACACGGTTCCCCTGGCCGACGATGGCGATCTGCTCGCCGACGGCACCCTGAGCGTCGTGCAAGACCTGCTGGATGCCGAGGCGCAGGTGGAGGCTTGGCGGCGCACGACGTCAACGGCGGTAACGGTTCTGCGACCGGCGATTGTCGTCGGTGAATCAATCGACACTGTGTTGACACGTCACTTCGAAGCGCCGCGACTACTCGTGCTGAAGGACTCGACCCCGCTGTGGCAGTTCGCGCACATTGATGATTTAGCGACGGCAGCGCAGTGCGCGATCGTGCACGGCATTGACGGCACAGTGCCTGTCGGTTGTGCGGGATGGATGACGCAGGAGGAAGTGGAGTCCATCTCAGGGCTTCGACGATTGGAACTGCCGGCGACAGCGGTGATCAGCGCCGCCGAACGATTGCATCGCATCGGCGTGAGCCCCGCGCCAGCCGGCGAACTCGACTACATCCGCTATCCATGGGTCGTGGGCACCCAGCGATTGGCTGAGTACGGCTGGATGCCGCTGTGGACCAATGCCCAGGTGCTGGAAGCGTTGATGGTGCAGGCCAGTGGCCGCACGACGATCGCTTCGCGGCGATTGGGCCGTGCCGATGCCACCTCGCTGACGGCCGCGAGTGCCGCTGCTGCGGTGCTGGGCGCTGCCGCCATCGTGCGGGCGCGTCGCCGCAAGCTCGGGGGCTGAGCCGCCTTCTGGATCGACGCCTAGGCTGTTCCCAACAGGTCGGAGTCGGACGGGAGCGCATCGTGTCGGTGGTGGTGTGGTGGTCGATCCCGTTGCTGGCCACCGCGATCGCCATCGCATGGCTTTCCTGGCGCGCTCGGCCGCGTCCTGGCGATCCGCACGACACCGTCGAGGAACGTCGGCGCTTTAACGAGGC
>Ga0105047_10016463_pt1 | contig 11587 bp, 8 predicted proteins | sample MAT04_FD_78384 | JGI IMG/M metagenome (GOLD analysis project Ga0105047, IMG submission 78384) | Freshwater microbial communities from Lake Fryxell liftoff mats and glacier meltwater in Antarctica - MAT-04 (megahit assembly) | ecosystem: Environmental > Aquatic > Freshwater > Ice > Liftoff... | reverse complement strand
GAAAAGCCTTGTAGAAAACGGTGGCGACTCGATGCAATCGAAGCAGGCACTGAACGAATGCTCGATGGCGCCTTGCGGCCCGGACCCTTACCGTGCGGACGCCATCTGCTGCGGGTCGGGAAGATTTAAAAATTTCTGCAATACCTGTTTGGCAACAAAGTCGGAGCCGGCCGGCGTCAGGTGCCCATAATCAAGCGCCATCAAATCGAATCCGTCATACGACGGCACTTTGGCGCGGCATTCGCTGGCTCTGCACAACTTGTCGATGAGAGAGACAAACCGGACCTTGCTTCCTGCATAAATTGCACGAAGTTTCCCGTCGGTCTCCAGTATCCGGGGATCAAGGCCGTCGCCGATATAGTCACGTCTGACTTTCAGGTCTCTGGCGACAATGGCGGGCAAAGAAGGCCGCCACTGCGGTACGGGTCCGACCAGCACCAGTTCACCCTGGTTGGCTTCAATCAGCGCGGCCATTTCAATCCAGTCGGTTAATTGGTGGTCTTGGTTTTGCACAACAAACACGCGCGCCGGTTTATGCTTTTTAATGAATTCAATCGCAAACTCGTTGCTGGACTGGCATGCCGATTTGTCCGTCATGTTCTTTGGATCCGGATGCAGTTTTGGCTTGCATCCGTTGGTCATCACCTGTGCCAGCTGGACCGAAGGCGAGATGTTTTTGCGAATTCCAAATGACAGGGCCTGGCCATGCGAGTCTCCCCACAACAGGTAAACCGGGCGGTCGCCATTGGTGGCGGTGCAGGCAGCGTCTATCGAACCCTTGTTCTTGCCGGTAGCCCAATCTGAAAAGTCGCACCGTTCCTGGTAGTAATCGGACAGGCCCAGCCGGGTCAATTTTTTATACTGGTCCAAAAAAACCCGGGTTTCATCCTGGTTGATGTTCCTGCCCGGAAAGCCATTCAGAACAATGATCGGCGCGGCCAGCAAGCCCACCAGGCAAAAGGCGACCACGAGTTGCGGGGTCGAGCCCATGTTGCCCACACGTATGGGCTGCTCGATAAACCTGTAGGTCAGCCATGCCAGCGCGATGGCCAGCATCACCAGGCCAAGGCGAACCGGACTTTCAGGCGTTTCCTGGTTATTCCACAACGTCGCCAGGGACAGCAAGGGCCAGTGCCACAAGTACAAGGGGTAACTGATCTTGCCAAACCAGACGGCTAGCGGGTTCGAAAGCACCGTTCGGTTCAACCATGCCAGCGGCCCTGCCGAGATCAGCAAGGCTGCGCCCCCTGTTGGCAACAGCGCCCACCAGCCTGGAAACGCGCGTTCGTTGTTGATAAAGACCAGTCCGGCAACCACCAAGGCCATGCCCAGGGCGGATTGCGCGTTGGCGTACCTGGCCATTGAATCGGCCTTGTACATCAGGGCATAGGCCAGCACGCCGCCAATCATCAGTTCCCAGAAGCGCGAAAGCGGCGAATAGAAAGCGGCTTGTGCATGCTCGGGAAAGCTCAGCACGTTAAAGCAGAAGGACACCAGGGCGATGCCGCAGGCAACCCCGGTAAAGTTCCACCGGCGTTTCCACAGCACAACGAGCAGCAAGGGCCAGACGATGTAGAACTGTTCCTCGATTGCCAGGCTCCACAGATGGAGCAGAGGCTTTGATTGACTGGCGGTGTTGAAGTAGTCGTAGCCGGCCTCGTTCCACAGCATCAGGTTCGAGATGAAACCGATGCCGCCCAGCGTATGCATGCCAACCTGCTGGTATTCACCCGCCAGCAAGCCGAACCAGCCCAGGCCCAGGCAAGCCAGCAGAACGACCACCAGCGCGGGAAATATCCGGCGAATGCGCCGCCGGTAAAACTCCAGGTAGCTGAAAGAGTCGTTTTGGAGGTTGCCAAGGATGATGGTCGAAATCAGGAAACCCGAGATGACGAAGAAAATGTCAACGCCAATGAAGCCACCCGAAAGCCTTCTCGGAAAGGCATGAAAGATGACCACGGACAGCACGGCCAGGGCACGCAGTCCGTCGATGTCAGCCCGGTATTTGGGATGGGTCAGCAATGGATGGGGAATAGCTTGCATCTGGCGTTCATGAAAACGTGATTTCGCATCGGGGTTTCAATCGTCAAGCACGGGACGGCTGCGCAGAACGATGGCCGGGTTGCCTCTTGAAATCGTCCATGGCGCCAGGTTGTCGAAAGCCACGCCCCGGGCGGCCAAAATGGCACCGTCACCCACTGCCACACCCGGCCCGACAAAGGCATCGGCACACACCCAGGCGCGCCGTCCGACCGTGATGGGCTTGGCGGTCAATGGGAATTCGGGGTCGCGGAAGTCATGGGAGCCGGTGCACAGATAAGCGCCCTGGGACACCACCGCGCGCTTGCCGATGCACACCGGCGCGATGTTGTAGCAGTTCACCCCCCGACCCAGCGAGCCGTAGTCTTCAATCGTCAGGTTCCAGGGCGCCCATACCTCAACGTTTGAATAGACAAACGCCTGCCACGACACCTGGGCGCCGAACAGTCGCAATATGAAAATTCTCCAGCGGCAAAAAGGCGGGGGTGTCCAGCGGGCCGCCAGCAACCACGTCAATTTCCACGCCACCCTTTTCAGTCGATTCGACAAACTGAAGGTGGGACCGACAAAGCCTTTTTTACGCGGAAGAAGGTCCAGCGGGCTGGTGTTGATCATGGAAGGCCGCCCGCCTGAATAAACATCATCATCACGCATGCTCCCTGACAATTTCAACCAGCCGCTCGGCCGCACGCTGGATGTGGAACCGCCGGGCAAAACACCGGCCGGCGCGTTCGGCCATTTGCGCGTACGCCGGTGCATCCAGCGCCAGCCAACGCCGCAGGCTGCGCTCGGTGCCTGCAACGGTGTCTTCGTCGATAAAGCCGGCGTCATCCGATTCGATTTCACGCCAGATGTTGACCTGGTTGCTGATCAATACGGGCTTGCCGCAGGCCAGGGCCTCGGCCACCACAATGCCAAAATTTTCCTGGTGCGAAGGCAGGCAAAACAGTTCAGCCGCATGAAAAGCGCCCCATTTTTCATCCCCCTGCAACATGCCGGGCCAGCTGATACGGTCGGCAATGCCCAGTTTTTCGGCCTGCGCTTTCAGCTCGGCTGACCAGCCTGTCTGGTCCGGTCCGGCCATGACCAGATGCAGGCGCTCGTCCCGGTCGGCCACCCTGGCAAAGGCATCGACCAACAGATCACAGCCCTTTTTTTCATGGATACGGCTGAGGAACAGGGCGATCCGCTTGCCCTGCAGGTGCGGGTGGGCAGCCAGGAACTTTTGCGCCAGTTCACGGCCATTCGCCGGCGGCGTGGACGTGCCGAAAGCGGTCACCGCCTCTTTGACGCGGTACAGCCAGAACGACTGGCGGGCCAGCAGGCGCTCTTCCTCGCAGGTGAAGATCACCGCCCGCGCATCGCGCAACACACGGTATTCGCCCCAAGGCCAGTACAGCCACTTCTTGAGGTGCTTGAGCGGATAAGTTCGCTTGAACCAGGGGTCCAGCATGCCGTGTGAAAAAACGAAATACGGCACCTTGCTGTCTGCCAGCGCCTGCTGCACCGCCAGGCCGTTGTACTGCCAAAGGCCATTGACAATCACGGCGTCAAAACGCGAGGCATTGCGGCGCAACCAGGGCACCAGGCTGGGCGTGTAGGCATAACCCAGCCGCGAAGGCCCCAAGGCATGGACGATCGGCAGGCCATCTGCCGCAGCGCCTGCGGCGTCAGGGGCGTCGCAACAGACAATCTCAACGCTCACGCCCAGGTCCTTCAAAGGCTCACAGAGCTGCCTCACGCTTTCGATCGGACCGCCGTCCTGGGGATTGGTGGAAGAGATGACCTGAAGGAGTTTCATGGGTAAACCACGCCAGGCAAATGGCGTTGAAAGATTCAAGAAAAGGCGATGGCTGGCTGAGCCTCAGCAAGGCAGACAGATCAAAAAAAACTACAAAATTAATAGCACTCAGCGCCCGCTGCTATTGCGCAGACGGCACTTTTTATGCTTGAAAAGATGGTTTTCGGTAGAAAACGAAGGCGCTCTGTAAAAAGCTCAGGTCTGGGCTTTTCCGAGCGCTTGCCGATAAATTCGCTCATAGGCGTTGAGCGTCTGCTCGGCATCGAACTGGGCGACCTGCCGGTAGCCCAGTTGTCGGCGGCCGGCGGCTTCATCCGGCGTGCGTTGGAGTATTTCCAAAACGCGGGCACCGGCCTGTTCGGCCCACTCCCCGGGATCGCGCTCGGGTCGGGAGGGAATGTAAAACGCGGCGTCGCCTCCCACTTCCGTCATGGGCGCCTCGCCGGTGGTCAGCACCAGACAACCGCACGCCATGGCCTCGGCAATTGGCCAGCCAAAGCCTTCGGCCAGGCTGGGAAACATCATCAGCCGCGCCGCCGAATACGCAGCGCAAACCTGTTTGTTGGACAGACCCGAAATAAACCGTACCTTGCCCTTGGCGACCGTGCGCTCGGCCAGCGCTTTCAAGGCCGTCGTGGGCTCCGTTCCCACCAGCCAGAGTGGCAAAGGATTTTCTGCCTGCCGCGCATAGGCCTGGTAAATCTCCAGCACGCCCTGCCGATTTTTGTACCATTCGTTTCCACCCACATGCAGCAGAAAGCCTTCGGGCGGCGGCACCAGCCCGGCCGGCAGCAGTTCAGCCAGTGATTCGGCCGCATTCATCCGCCGGAACGGATAGTTCAGCCCGTTGTAAATCACCTCTGACACGTCAGGCGGGTGCGGCAAGAACCGCTGCAGCTGATGACGCGTGTTGTCGGACACCGAAACAAAATAACTTCCCTGGCTGAAGCCTCGCCGGATCAGCGCCTGGTATTGGCGCCCGGCCCAGCCTGTCGGGTTTTGCGCAAACTCGCCGAGCGCCGAGCGCAGCGCCATGAAGTCATGAACATGGATCACATGCGGCCTGTGGGCCACCAGCGGCACCCAGGGGCCCAGGGCCTGGTCGCCAAAAACAAACAGCGTGTTGGGTCCAAGCCGGTGCAGGCGCCAGCGCACTACCAGCGGAAAAAAAATGAACTGGTCCACGTAGCCCAGCCATTTCTTCAGCCGCGCTGGTGCAGCAATACGGTAGGCCCGGGGTTGCGAGGTCCATGTATCGACCTGATGGCCGCGCGCACGCATGCCCTCGGCAATCATCTGCGCAAAGCGCGGCATGCTTTTTGAGTTTAAAAAATCCGGATGGACAAACTGGACAATGTGCATGGCAATATCTTTTCATCGACACAGACGGAATTCAACGCGCATTCACGGCAAGGCTTGCTGATTCAGATTGAACTTGAGACTGCAATGCCGCCTCGACGATCATTCGACACATGTCTTCATGACCCCGGCGTTCGGCCCTGACCCGCGCCATCCCGGCACTACGTACGGACTCGCGCCATGAATCATCGTCAAGCAGGCGGCGGCATTGCCTGGCGCATTCCTCTGCATCACGCCAAAAGACAGCTTCGACGCCTTCTGCATACAGTTCTGTGTGCTCGCTGGTGCGTTCAGCGCATAGAACGCCTCCGGCATAGGGAATCTCCATGGTGCGGGTGGTGTGCAAATCGCGGTTGCCTTTGGACAGCATGCCCAAGCAGACTTTGGCCCCCTGAATGGCCGCAACATAATCGCGCCCGCTGAGATTTCCGCCACGGTGAAAAGCTTTGAGTTGAGCCCAAAGTGGCGATTTTTCCCATCGCTGGCCCCAAATGGAAACAGGTATTCCCTGATTCACGAGGTCAAGTAAAAAACGATCACGCCCCTCGCCCCGCATCCAGGTTCCGATGAAAACAACGTCGGAACGAAAGGCTGCTGAAATTTCATCCACATCCTGATACGGTGCATGCATGACTTCGTCATAGCTCATCAATATCCGTAATACACGTCTTGCACCGAGTGCCTTATATTCCAAAATATTTTTCTGCCGAACAACGGCACAAATGTCATAAAAAGGAAGCGCTTTCAGCAGCGAGTCAAACCGCCGGCCGTCACGCCCGCCTGTCGGATCATCGTGGTTGTAAAGCACTGTCAGCAGTCCGGATTCGCCCAATAAACGTACAGAGTCCGCGCCAAGAAGTTCACCATTGTCAACCCAGGCCATATTGAAATCATGAAATCCGGGCAGCAGCCTGGCGATCCATTGCTTTACTTGTGGTTGAAGAAACCGATACCCGCTCCTGAAATGCAATGCACCCTTCCAGGGATTCTCGATGCTGTCGTGAAATATCAGGTAGGGATCGGCGACAACCACTTCATGTCCCAGGCGTCGCAGAGCATTTGCCCGATGAAAACTGGTTGCGCCACAGGAAGAATTACCGATATAAAGAATGGACGCCATGTAATGTGAATTTCAGGTCAAGCTGTTTTTTCGAACATAAATACCATTCAATATAAATCTTAAGGCAAACGCCATGATCAATACAATCATCGCGCTCCGTACAAAAGACCAGTACTGGGTCATTGAATTTTCAACATTCAGAAGTACAAATAAAATTCCAAACTGGGTAAAACAGTCCACCCACCTGATATTTGACTTTTTTACCAAGAACATTAAAAACTTGAAAACAAGCACGATAAGGACAGGATAGAGCAACAATCCGGGCCATCCGAAATCAGCAACACCAGTGGTCAAAATTGTATTGGCATCGTCATTGATGACCAAGCCAATCCGGGGATGAATCAATTCCTCATCAGTGGCGAATTTCTTGACTCCGATCAGAACGGAAGGAATGCTATACAAAATAGTGGCATATAAAGCCTCGCCGGACATCTGCCTGCCAAGACTGACTTGTTCCATCACCTGGGCAAGATACTTGATCACAAAAGGGCGTTCAATCGTATTTTCGCTTAGTAAATAGTCGAAGTCATATTTCGATGGATTAAACAAAATATCAAAGCCGGATTCTAATAAAAAAACAGCATCTTTTGAGCCCGGCGACTCCCATCCGGCAATCCTGAATGCAAAGAATAATTTGACGCCAAAGTAAGCTACGAAAATAACCATGGCTGAAAAGAAAACTTTCTTTCGCCACTGGGAATATCCATAAAAATCACTGGCATAAAAGATCACATAGAGCATTGCCAGATACACCAAGAGACGCCTGGCTTGGGTGAACGTGATAGCCCAAAGTACGATCGCCAATATGGATAAAAGCCACTTGTCAAGATGACTGATGTCATGTTTTCCAGAAGCCAGAAAAATAGCTAGAACACCAGCAGGAGCAAGAGCAAACGTCACTATCAATGCGAATGGGGACACAGTCTGCTGACTGGTATCTGCAAAAATAAAACCCTGAAATCCAATCAAGCCGGTCCATATTCCATAAATACCAGCAAAGACAACAATCAAAATTACAAGCAAGCTTTCCCGAATCTGGTCTTTGCCAAATTCCGGAAATTGAATTCGGAATGGGAAAAACCGACCAAAACAAACAAGAATCGCCGATGCAAACGAAACACCTGCCAACGCCAGAGAGAGGGAAGACTGGCCAATGCTGAAATAACGAGCCACATCGATCGACTTTAGTGAGTATATTTTTATTTGCGTTGTGAACGTACTAAGTGCATAAGCAAGAAGCAGGCAAGTTGCAAAAAAATCGTATACACATATTTTTGAGGGGGCAACAATATACTTTATTACATTCACGACCGCCAATATACTCAGAGCCAGCGAAGTAATAAAGAAAATTGAGGCATTCTCTGGCTGGATTATGAGCAAGACACCACAATACAAAAGAACAAATAAACTGCATGAAAAATATTTCATATTTTTCTTAGTGGGTAAAAATTTTTATCTTGTGCGCAGCCTGGCCAACCAGTGATGATGGGCAACAGGAAACGAATCGGAAAATATTATTTTCCAATATTGTTCTTTTTAATGATTTCATCAAAAAGATAAACTGTAGTGCTACGGGCTTGGGGAATTTTCCACTTGACCAGCGGATAAGCTGCAACACATGAAAATGCAGAAATATTCAATGGCAAATTTTTCCATATGGAAATCGCGAGAGCAAATTTCCCCACGAAAACCTGTCTTATAAAGCGCGGGGCTCTTGGTGAAAAAAAATGAATAATCCAATGCCTTCGTAATATATTTAACACCCCGGGATCGACTTCCAGCGCAAGACGTTCAAGGATTCTGTTCAACTGCAGGTAAACCTCGTTCTTCACATTTTGCGTATTTGAATTCTGAAATTCATGTGTGCGCTCGAAGACAAGTTCTTCATTTTGAAAAAACAAGCCAAACCGTTGGGCTACCCGCAGCCAGCCTTCATAATCGCCCGCAGCGGGATATTCCTGGTCAAATCCACCTGCTTGCAGAACCATTTGCGGGCGACAGGCAGCCCGGCAAATATTGCCTATCAGATTGCCAAAGGTAGCAAATGCCAGTACAGAAGCCTCCGCATCAAGGTGGCTTGGCAGCATGCCCTCCCACTCCAGATTGCCGCCCTTTTGATAACGGACACTGTCGCCAGATGCCCAGCACCGACTGACCGCACAATCAGGCCTTTCTTCCATGAAGAGGACCGTTTTCTCCAGACAGCCAGGCAGCAACCGGTCATCGTGGCCCAGAATCTTGGCAATCGGAGCGTTTGCCTGGGTCAACAAGAAATTCAAGTTGCCCATGATCCCCAGATTTTCTGGTTGTTCGTAAATTCGAATACGAACATCTTTCAAGGAACTTAAATAAGCTTTTGTATCGTCAGTTGAGCCGTTATCACTAACAATCAATTCCCAGTCATCAAAATTTTGAGACAGCACTGATTCAACTGCTTCTACAATAAAAGGCATGCCGTTATACACGGGTATGAGGACTGATATTCGCATATATAGAATTCCAGGTTTGGAACAGATTTTTTCCACTTCCAAATAACACTGACCCGCATTTACATTTCGATCACTGACCATTAATTTGCATTTAATTGCGAATTAATCGTAGAAACGGAATTAGTTAACATGACTTATTGATTTGTGAAACCGCTTGCGCAGCAATGCTGGCAATATTCGAACAGCCTGACTTGCTGCACGCTGGCGAGCAATGTAAGGCAGTTTTGACCAGTAAGCCGCTATGACAAGCAACTGCGCAGTTAATGCCAGGATCAGACAGTAATCACCATAATTCGGAAAATAGATCATTGAACCCATGCCGAAAGCAGCGACTGCGATGGAAAGCGACGCATTGGCAAAAGCGGAGTTTGGCCAACGCATTTCTGCTTTAACAAGCCATTTTTTTGCCGCGTAAACATAGCTTGCCAAAGTGATGATTTCGCCAAGTAAAAGCGCCAGGGCTGCACCAGTTATTCCCATACGTGGGACCATCAGGTAAATACCTCCGACCGTAATTGATGCACTTATGGCTGAAATAATAAACTGCTGACGCACCAGATTATTTCCATTGACCACTGCTATCGGTGGCTGTGCCAATGCAGAAACCAGTACGCTCAAGGATAGGAGCGCAAACAAAACTGGATTAAAAGCAATTTTCCCCTGTGTCCACATCGGAAATAGTACTGGAGCAATAAATTGAATTACAAGCACTGCAGGGACCAACACTGCACACAACATTAACCAAATTACTGCAAATGCACTCTCCGTGCGCGGCTGGTCTCTGTTTGTCAAATACCCCATTAATTCGGGCATCAGTGGCCCGGTAATTGTTCCAATGCCCTGTTGCGCCAGATTTGCACCGGTTCGCATTGTCGAGAATGCAATCATCTGCGCCATTCCCGACAAAGGCAATAAAATAAAACGAACACCTTGTTGCCGGAGAATATCGAGCCCTGACTGCGCGCCAATACCCAATGATGCAAGAAACCTTGAAAAACCCATGCGGATCGCCAATTTTTTTGTTATTAAATTTTCTTTTTTTGCCAGACGAAAAAGCATCACACTTAATATGCTATGGCATATTAATGTCACCGTACACGTCACAACGGTTGTACCAATCAGACCAAAGCCGATATAGACTGCAGCTATTGAAGATGTTGTCGTAGCCAGGGCAAAGAGTACCCCACTCCAGGCACACAGAGGGTAATAACCAAATGGGTAAAGAGCACGACCAAGAAGTCCGGTAAACGTTATGGTGAAAATCCATGTTGCCGAGGTAATCAGCAGAGAAACCTCAAACGCCTGGCTTTTTACATGCTCAATTCCTGCCCATTGGCTTATGGTCCCAGATAAAATCAAGCCAGAGAAAGCCAGAAAAATTAATATAGACAAAATCAATGCGACAACCAGGCCTGTAAAAAGTACTGTTCCGATTTCTTCAGTTTTTTTCTTGCCTAGTTTAAGGAATTCATTTCCCAGATAATTGTGATGTGCTATATCAAATATGGTCAGGAAGCTAATGATGCTCTGGATTAAAACCCATGCGCCATACGTTTCGACAGACCAGTAATTCAGGTACACGGGAACTGCAATAACCTGGCTTATGATTGTTACGGCAATTCGCAACCATGAGGCTAAAGTTCCAGAGACCACCCTTTTAACTGCTGACATTTACGCCGTCCTTGATAAAGCCGACTTTACAATTACTCACCTGCAAACTTTGTTAGTAGTATTGTTTGTGCATGGGTTGTTATTTTTTATGGCTTGAGGACTGCCATTTCATCGGGCACACAATTTTTTCATCACTGAAATTGTTTCATTTCCGTACGATGCCCATCCCCCTATGTCACGAACTTTTGCCAGTGCGCTAGCACTCATGTCTTCCTGAATGTCTGGATGATCTGCAAGATATTGCATTTTTTCTGCAATTGCTTTTGGTTGCCGAATTGGTACGATGAATCCTTCCTCACCATCGTGAAACAAATCTTCGGCACCCGTATTTTGCGTAGCGATCACTGGACATCCACAGGCCATTGCCTGGGCTTGAACCATGGCAAGGCCTTCCTCGACACTTGCCAATACCATGACATGGCTTCGGCTCATGAGGTGTTTTAATTCAGTTTGCGACAAATGTCCCAGGATTTTTACGTCATTGGTCAGAAGGTTTAATCCACGCAGCCATTTCACGAATATTGAAGAAAATTCACCCACCAATGTCAAACTCTTTTTGGAATGTACCAGCATTGAATATGCAACCAGCAGGTCTGCCACTCCTTTACGAAGACTGCCACCGCCGACAAACAAAACATTAAATTGTCCCGGCATTGGGTGTCCAACTTTTTCAAATTTAATTAAATTGACGCCATAAGGTATGAGCTTCAGCTTGTCTGGCGAGACCCCGCAATCAACAAACGAGCGATAAACAAAACTTGAAGGTACGGTAATGGCATCTGCCAGCGCGTATTCATTTTCTTCTCGCTCAATAATCCTTGAGTCTATGGCTTGGTAAGGCAGTCCCCAACGCTCATGTTCTTCTTCCAGGATATTGTTTTGTACTCGAATGTGGCTGGAGCCACGATCACAGATATATATACCGCCTCTGGCTTTAACCAGTTGTCCTGTCTTGAACCCAGATCCTGAAAGCCCGGAAAAAAGATCACAGTCAGGAATGTTTTTTGCTACGTGACGATCAAATAAAACTTTATCCCAGTATTCCCATTCTTGCTTTACCTTGTTCCCGACAAAATCCCAGAATGGAAACTTCATATAAGGGGCATG
>Ga0105047_10016462_pt1 | contig 11588 bp, 9 predicted proteins | sample MAT04_FD_78384 | JGI IMG/M metagenome (GOLD analysis project Ga0105047, IMG submission 78384) | Freshwater microbial communities from Lake Fryxell liftoff mats and glacier meltwater in Antarctica - MAT-04 (megahit assembly) | ecosystem: Environmental > Aquatic > Freshwater > Ice > Liftoff... | reverse complement strand
TCGCCTCGCGGCAGCGGCGCTCATCACCACCGTCACCTTCGCCGCGGCGTGTGCGCCGCCTCCGCCACCGCTCACGCCCCAACAGCAGGTCGACACGATCATCGACTACGTCGAGGCGGTGCGAGGACACTCGTTCATCACCCGACCCGATGTCGAGTTCGTGCCCGACGCGTTGTTCCAACAGCACGTCGTCGACTCGCTGACGGGCGCCCAGGCGGGTCTCGACATCGACGAGGTGGCCTTCAAGGCGCTCGGTTGGATGAAGCCCGGCGACGACCTCTACGACAAGTACCGCACCGCCTTCGGGGGCTCGGTCGTCGGGTTCTACGATCCGGTCAGCAAGGTGCTCGAGGTGCGCGGCAGCGAGCTGACGCCGTACCGCCGTGAGGTGGTCGCCCACGAACTCACCCATGCCCTCGATGACCAGCTCTTCGATCTCAACGAGAGCTACGGCGACGGCGTGCTCAACGAGCAGCAGATCGGGTTCCTGATCGGGGTCGAGGGCAGCGCCGTGCGCGTCCAGCGCAGCTACGTCGCCAACGTGATGACGCCGCTCGAGCAGGTGCAGAACGTGCTGGAGCAGTTGTCGTTCCAGATCGATCCCGAGATCTACTCGGTGCCGATAGCGCTACTGAGCCTCAGCCAGACGCCGTATCTGCAGGGCCCCGAGTTCGTCGGCGGCCTGGGCGGCAACGCCGGCATCGACGCTATGTTCTCGCGCTATCCCACCACGGCCGAGCAGGCCTGGGACCCGGCCAAGTACCTGGCCAACGAGCCCGCCGAGGCGGTAGCAGTGCCCCCGGCGGACGGCACCGTGGTGACGTCGGGAACGTGGGGTCAGTTTCTCACGACGCTGATTCTCGCCAATGGCATCAGCCTCGACGCCAAGCTCAACCCGGTGACCGACGGGTGGGCCGGCGATGCGTTCGTCACCTGGACCGCACCGGGCGAGTCGTGCATCCGCATCGATACCCGCAGCGACACCGCGGCCCAGGCGACCGCCCTGCGCTCGGAACTGTCCACCTGGTCCGCCGGCCAGCCCGATGCCAGCGCGGTGTCCACCGATGCCACCACCACCCGGCTGAGCGCCTGCGTCCCCACGCCCTGACATCGCCGCACACGTGGCACGCTGTCGGGGTGGAAGACCCGTCACGCTTCGCCGCCGCCGCCGATCTGTTGAAGGCGCTGGCCAATGCCCACCGCGTGGCCATCGTCGACCTCCTGGCGACCGGCCCCCATCGGGTCCATGAGATCGTCGAGCACCTCGGGCTCGATCAGCCGTTGGTCTCCCAGCACCTGCGGGTGCTGCGCAGCGCCGGGCTGCTCACGACCGAACGTCACGGCAAGGAAATCGTCTACTCACTGGCCGATCACCACATCGCCCACATCGTCGGCGATGCAATCACCCACGCCGCCGAGCCCGAGCAGGTCGACCAGCAGGCTCGTCGCTGAACGATGCGATGAAGCCCGTCTCGGCTCGGGCAACCCGACGGCTCCGCACTAGCGTGGCGACTCACCCATGCAGATCGTCTACCTGAGCAACCGCCCGCTAGTGCTGCGCGAGACGTGGCAACACGTTCGGCACTTCATGCCGTGGGTCGACCGCGCCATCGTGGTGGCACCCCGAGCCGCCCACCACCAGTTCGACCTCGGCGATGGCGTCGAGCTGGTCGCCGACGAGGACCTCGCCAGCGCTGACGGCCCGTCGCTCGCGTCGCTCGACCACGTGCGCCGCAACGTCACCCTGCGCCGGGCAGTCATCGCCGGCGGTCTCGTCGACGACGTGTTCCTGCTGTCCGACGACGACTACCGCCCCATCCGGCCGATCGACGAGGTCTTTTTCACCAGCGGTGGCCGCGACACTGGCTACTACAGCTACGAACTGGCGCAGTGGCCCGGCTTCGAGACCGATTTCGACCAGGCCCAGCACGTCACCCACGACGCGCTCGCCTACCTGGGCCTCCCCCACCTCGCCTACGGCGCCCACATGCCCCAGATCATGCGCCGCGACCTGTGGGAGGAAGCCTTCGAACTGTTCGGCACCGTCAGCGACGACACCATGGTCGACGAGTGGTCGTTGTACTTCAACGTGTCCCAGCGGGCGCACCCCGAACGCTTCGACGAGCCCCGACCCTTCGAAACCATGTGCTGGCCCCAGTTCGGTGCCGAGTGGCCCTGGTGGGTGCGACCAGCCCGGTGGAGCTTCGAGAACTTCTACCCCGACATGTACGAGCCCGGCCACCTCTTCGACGGGCTGCCGTCACGCCTCGACGCCGACCGGGCCACCAAGGTGAACTTCGACAAGATCACCCGCTGGACCAACTTCGCGCGGGCCGCCGAGCGACTCGACTTCCCCGCCGATGTCGAGAACCCGTGGATCAAAGGTTCGCCCCTTCGGCGTGCGTACTTCGCGGCGCTGCGGCCGGCCCGCAAGACCTTCCGCTACATCGCCGAATCCCGAACGCCCCATGACGACCACTGACACACCGCGGAGCTTCGCCCGTCCGATCACTCTCGGATTCCTCTGCTTCGCCGTCGCCGTCGCGCTGGTCGGACGGTTTTTCGTCACGTCGCCCCTGTGGTTGGACGAGGCGCTGAGCGCCAACATCTCCAAGCTCGGCGTGAGCGACATCTTCGAGGCCCTCCGCCACGACGGTCATCCGCCGCTGTACTACCTGCTGCTGCACGGCTGGATGAAGGTGTTCGGCGACGGCGACCACGCCGTGCGGGCTCTCTCGGGCGTCATCACCATCGCCACCATCCCCCTCGCCTACCTGGTCGGCCTCAGCATCGGCACCAAGCGCCTGGCGATCACCACCGCGCTGGTGTTCGCGCTCTCGCCGTACGCGTTCCGCTACGGCAGCGAGACCCGGATGTACGCCCTGCTGATGGCCGAGGTGTTCGCCGGCTACCTGCTGGTGAACGCCGCACTGAAGGCCCCCCGGGCGAAGACGCTGGCCGGGGTTGCTGCGGTCACCGGCCTCCTGCTGTGGACCCACTACTGGTCGATGTGGCTGATCGGCGCCATCGGGTTGCTCGCCGTCATCCGGGCGATACGAGCGCAGCGGCGCGGCGACTCGGCACTCGTCATGGTGTCGGCGAAGGTCATCGCCGCCCTCGGGGTCGGCGGCCTCACCTTCCTGCCCTGGCTTCCCACCGTGCTCTACCAGAACGAACACACCGGAACCCCGTGGGCCCCGTCGTTCCGAGTCACGACCCTCATCGTCACCTCGATCACCGAGTTCGCCGGAGGCCCATTCTCCGAAGCCCAGCTGGGCATGATGCTGCTGGTGGTGCTCGCCACCATCGGCGTGTTCGGGTACGGCGTCGACGACCGTCGCATCGAGCTCAACTTCTACACCCATTCTCCCGCCGTTCGGCCCTTGGCCGTGCTCGCCGCCACCATCGCCATCGCGTCGGCCGTGGGCCTGGTGAACGGCATGGCGTTCGCCCCCCGCTACGCCGCAGTGTTCTTTCCCCTCTTCGCCATCCTCGTGGCTCTCGGACTCGAGCAGTTCCGCGGCGGCATCGTCCGCGACATCGTGCTCATCGCCTTCGCCCTGCTGTCACTCGCAGGAATCGCCACCGGCCTGCGTCTCGAACGCAGCCAGTCCCGCGTCGCAGCGGCGGCCATCGAGCAGGCGGCTCCGAGCGCGGTCGTACTCACATGCCCCGATCAGCTGGGCCCGTCGATGGGACGCGTCCTCGACCGTGAGCGCTACGACGTGTTCACCTACCCTCGGTTCGAGGCGCCAGAGCTCGTCGACTGGGTCGATTACGAGCAACGCAATGATGCCGCCGACCCCACGGCGTTTGCGGCCGAGCTGCTCGAACGGGTCGGCGACCGGCCGCTCTTCATCGTGTGGGGCGATGGATTCCTCACGCTCGAGGGCGACTGTCAACAAGTGATCGACACCATCGGCTTGACCCGCCCCGGCCACACCGTCATGGCGCCCGTGAGCAAGGATTTCTACGAGCCGATGGCCGTCGTGCAGTTCGACGCCCCCGCCCCGTGAGGTCTGCGCCATGAGACCGGCCCCGGCCTTCGATCGGTTCAAGTGGACCGACGCCATTGCGCCCTGGGTCGTGGCCCGCCTGCTGATCGCCGTGAGTTACGTGGCTGCCGAATCGGTGGCAGCCGGCTCCACCGATGCCGAGCTGCACGTGCGGGTCAACCGCGGCCTCGCCGTGTGGGACGGCGACTGGTATCGCCAGATCCTCGCCAGTGGCTACGACGGCATTCCGGCCGAAGCGCGGCGCTTCTTCCCGTTCTATCCGATCGTCGCCAAGGGCGTGTCGTGGCTGACGTTCGGCAACGGCCCGCTCGCGCTCGCCATCGTCGCCAACGGGTTCGCGCTGGTGGCGATGGTGCTGTTGGGCCGACTGGTCCTCGACGTCACCAGCGACTCCGACCTCGCCCGCCGGTCGGTGTGGTGGCTCGCGCTCTTTCCCTCCAGCGCCGTGCTGGTGATGTCCTATGGCGAGTCGTTGGCGCTGACCCTGTCGCTCGGCGCGCTGCTGTGCCTACGCAAGGACCGATGGGGCCTCGCTGCACTCTTCAGCATCGGGGCGTCGCTCACCCGCCCCGTCGGGGTGCTGATGGTCGTGCCGATCCTGTTCGAGCTGTGGGACCGACGCGACGATATCCGGGGGGTGTTCCCGCTCACCAAGGCCGCCGGGGTTTTGGCATCGCCCTTCATCGGCTTGGGGCTGTACCTGCTGTGGGTCGAGGGACATTTCGGCAATGGCATGGAGCCCATCGAGATCCAGGGTCGGTTGCGCGCCGGGCTGCAGGATCCGTTCACCCGCCTGTGGGACGCGATCGTGCTGACCCTGCGCGAATCGCAACTCGACGCACCCAACCTCGCTTTCGCGCTGGGCTTCATCGTGCTGTTGGCCCTGATGGTGCGGCGGTTGCCATTGGGCTGGTCGGCGTTCGCCCTGGTCACGCTGTTGGTGTCGCTCAGCGCTCACAACATCGATTCGATCGGGCGCTACGGCATCATGGCCTTCCCATTCGTGGTGGGCCTGGCCACGCTGATCGACACCGAGCGGCGCACCACGATCGCCCTCGCGCTGTCATCGGGCGGGTTGGTGGCGCTCACCATCATGAGCCTCGTGGGCACCTACACGCCGTAGCTGAACCAGCCACACCGGTTCCGCCCCGCGACACTGGTTTCGCCCCGCCACACCGGTTTTGCCCCGCCACACCGGTTTTGCCCCGTCACACCGGTTTTGCCCCGCCACACCGGTTTTGCCCCGTGAGACGTCCGGCTATCCGGACGTCTCATGGGGCAAAACGGTCATGGGTGGCACGGTCATGGGTGGCACGGTCATGGGCCGACGCCCAGGTAGGCGGCGATGACCCGGGGGTCCCGCCGGATCTCGTCGACGGTTCCCTCGGCCACGAGGACCCCGAAGTCGAGCACGTACACCCGGTCGCACACGTCGAAGATGAGCTGGGTGTCGTGATCGATGAGCAGACCGCTCAGTGACCCGTCGCCGCCGACGATCAGCCTTCGCAGGGCCCGCCCGAACTCCAAGCTCTCGGACTGATCGAGTCCCGCCGCCGGCTCGTCGAGGAGGAGCAGCTTCGGAGCACCAGCCAGCGCCCGGGCGACGCCAGCCAGCTTGCGGTGACCGAGCGACAGCGCCGAGGGTCGAACGTTCGCTTCGTCGGCCAGTCCGACCGCAGCCAGAGCGGTAGCGACGGCCTCGTCATCACCATGATGGCGATGCAGCCCAAACAGGTCGGTGGCGGTCTGGCGGAGACCTCCGGGGCGCGCCGCTACCCGGCAGTTCTGCTCGACGGTGAGATCGTCGAACAACTCGACGTCCTGCCAGGTGCGGCCGATACCGGCGCGGGCGCGTCGATGGGGTGGCCATCCGCCGATCTCGGCACCGTCGAAACGCACCGACCCGCCGTGGTCGACGAATCCGCAGATGGCGTCGAACACGGTGGTCTTCCCGGCGCCGTTGGCGCCGATCAGCCCGACGAGCTCGCCGGGATTCACGTCGAGGCTCAGCGAGTCGACGATGCGATGACCGCCATGGCTGACGGTGAGACCGGCGACCGACAGCAGCGGCCCAGCGGAGGGATCGGTCACGAACCGATCAGGCTTGCCAGCGCCCAGCCACCGACGACCAGACCCAGCACCACGAGCGGCGCAACCCGCGACAGCGGTGCGGCATCGCGCCGCGGCGATGTGGGGTCGCGGGGATCGACCCGGGGTGGGCGCACCAGCGCGGCGATATTGGCCACGACGAGGGCCCCGCCGATCGCCAACATGAGCCACGCCAGGAGGTCATCGCCCAAGAAGAGCTGTTCAGCAAAGATCATCAGCGTCGGGTCCAGAACTTTCTGCTCAAGCTTTTCGGGGCAATGTCGATACACATTGTGCCAGTGGAAATCGCCCCCACTGGTGCAAAACAGCCGGGGCAAAGGAGTGGGGGACACACTCTCCCTCCAAAACATCGCCACCAGTGCTTTCCAGGTACTGGCGCATCGTGGCCCTCGCTCCGCCCCCGGACTGTTTCCAACGATCGAACCGCCCGACCACGCCGGTCGGGCGAACCAACCAGATCCCCCCAACGCCATCGCCCGGGTTCTCCCGGGCGGTGTCGCGTCTGGGAGAATGTCGTCATGGCTGAGTCAACTGTTTCGAAGCAGCACCCCAAGGATCGTCCGTGGCTGATGCGGACCTATTCGGGCCACAGCACGGCAAAGGCGTCCAACGAGCTCTACCGGACCAACCTCGCCAAGGGCCAGACCGGCCTGTCGATTGCGTTCGACCTGCCCACCCAGACGGGGTACGACCCCGATCACATCATGGCGCGCGGCGAGGTGGGCAAGGTCGGCGTACCCGTGGCTCACCTGGGCCACATGCGCACCCTGCTCGACGGCATCCCGCAGGGAGAGATGAACACCTCGATGACCATCAACGCCACCGCGGCGTGGATGCTCGGGCTGTACGTCGCCAACGCCCAGGACCACGGCATCGACACGAAGCTGCTGCGGGGCACTACGCAGAACGACATCGTCAAGGAGTACCTGTCTCGGGGCACGTACATCTTCCCGCCGGCCGCCAGCCGCCGGCTCATCGTCGACATGTTCGCCTACTGCAACCAGAACGTGCCGTTCTGGAACCCGATGAACGTGTGCTCGTATCACCTGCAGGAAGCGGGAGCGACGCCCACCCAGGAGATCGCCTACTCGCTGGCGTGTGCCATCGGCGTGCTCGACGCGGTGCGCGATTCGGGCCAGGTCAGTCCCGACGCCATGGGCGAAGTGGTCGCCTCGGTGTCGTTCTTCGTCAACGCCGGCATCCGCTTCATCGAAGAGAACTGCAAGATGCGGGCCTTCACCCAGATGTGGGACCGCCTCTGCGAGGAGCGCTACGGCGTCACCGATCCCAAGGCCCGCCGCTTCCGGTACGGCGTGCAGGTCAACAGCCTCGGCCTCACCGAGGCCCAGCCCGAGAACAACGTGGCCCGCATCGTGCTCGAAGCGCTCGGCGTGACGCTGTCCAAGAACGCCCGCGCCCGTTCGCTACAACTGCCGGCCTGGAATGAAGCGCTCGGCCTGCCCCGCCCGTGGGACCAGCAATGGTCGCTGCGCATCATGCAGGTGCTGGCCTTCGAGACCGACCTGCTCGAGTACGGCGACATCTTCGAAGGCTCCAAGGTCATCGAGGGTCGCACGGCCGAGCTGGTCGAGTCGGCCCAGGCCGAGCTGGACGAGATCCTGGCCCTCGGCGGCGCCTTCGAGGCGATCGACGAGATGAAGGGCCGCCTGGTGCGCAGCCACACCGAGCGCATGCGCCGCATCGAGTCCGGCGACCAGATGGTCATCGGCGTCAACGCCTTCACCGAGACCGCCGAGTCGCCACTGGGCGGCGATGACAACATCATGAAGGTCGACCCCGCCGTGCAGGCCGCCGCGCTCGAGGAGCTCGCCGAATGGCGTTCGTCGCGCGATCAGGCTGCCGTCGACAAGGCCCTCGTCGAACTCGAGCGGGTCGCCCGCACCGACGAGAACATCATGGACGCCACCATCGCGCTGGCCCATGCCGGCGGCACCACCGGCGAATGGGCCGGCCGCCTGCGCGAGGTGTTCGGCGAGTTCCGCGCCCCCACCGGAGTGGGAGCGGCCTCGGGCGGGGTCGCCTCCGCCGGGCTCAGCGAGATCGCCAACCGCTTGCGCGACACCCCCGGCGGCCCGCCGCGACTCCTCGTGGCCAAGCCGGGTCTCGACGGCCACTCCAACGGCGCCGAACAGATAGCGGTCGCCGCCCGCGACGCCGGCATGGAGGTCATCTACCAGGGCATCCGCCTCACTCCCGAGCAGATCGCCGCGGCGGCCCGCGACGAGGACGTCGACATCGTCGGGCTTTCGATCCTGTCGGGCAGCCACCTCGAACTCGTCCCCGAAGTGGTCCGCCTGCTGCGGGCCGACGGTGTGATGTGCCCCGTCGTCGCTGGCGGAATCATCCCCGAAGATGACCGACCCAAGCTGATCGCCGCGGGTGTGGCCGCTGTGTTCACTCCCAAGGACTTCGAGCTCACCCGGCTCATGACCGTCATCTCCGACCTGGCCCTCGAGTACCGCGCCCAGTCCTGACCCGCCGCACCCGGCGCGGCGAACTCTCAGGCGGTGCAGCGGAATAGCGCACGCCACCCGTTATCTTCGGCCCCGATGATCGACGGCAGCCCCCGCCTACGCCACCACAAGTCGCCCCTCACCCCGTTGGTCGTGGCGGTGGTACTCCTGACCCTGACGGCGGGGTGCTCCGACGGCGGCCGCATCACGCTCGGCCCCCCGGCGAGCACCACCACACCGTCGTCGTCGGATGGCGATCAGCCCGAGACCACCGGCGGAACCGCCCCCACCGCGAGCAACGCCACGATCAAGTGGGGAACCTGCCGGGGCGTCGACATCGCGATCGACAAGTCGGTGCGCCAGGCCGCGGTGAAGGCCGGGATGGAGTGCGGCGACATCCAGGTACCGGTCGACCATGACACCGCTGGCAGCGACGAGATCACCCTGATGGCTGCACGGCTCCCGGCCACGGGACCGGCCAAGGAGCGCCTCGGATCACTGATCGTCAACCCCGGCGGACCCGGCGGATCGGGGCTCGAGTTCATTGCGTCCAGCTCGCTCGGCCTGCCCGCGGCGTTGCGCAAACACTTCGACGTGGTGTCGTTCGATCCCCGCGGGATCGGTGCGAGCACCCCACTTGACTGCCTCACCAAGAAGCGCCGCAAAGAGATCATCGAGAGCGAGACCCCCGACGACCCTGCCGAGCAGGTCGCCGAGTCGGTTGCTGTCGAAAAGGAGATCGCTGACGGCTGTCGCTCAGCGAACGAGGATCTGGCCGCCAACATGGGCACCGACGAGGTGGTCGACGATCTCGACGACCTGCGGGCCGCGGTGGGCGACGACCAGCTGACCTACCTGGGCCTCTCCTACGGCACTCGCATCGGAGCGGTGTACGCCACCCGTTACCCCGACAAGGTGCGCGCCATCGTGCTCGACGGGTCGGTCAGCCCGTCACCAGATCTGGTCGAAATGCAGGGCGGGCAGGTCAAGGGCATCATCCGGGCCCTCGACGGTTTCGTCACCCGCTGCAATGCCGATGCCAGCTGTCCCCTCGGGCCCGACGCGGCCACCAGACTCGACTCCATCGGCACCGCGCTCGACGCCGAGCCCATCACGATCCCCGGTGACGGCGACGCCGAGGACGAGGTACTCGACAAAGACCTGTTCGTGACCGGCATCATCACTGCGCTCTACGACCCCTCCAGTTCCTCGGCGGTGACCGAAGCCGCCGCCGCGCTCGACGGAAGCGACGCGGCAAAGCGGCAAACAGGAGCGAAGTTCATCGCCGGGCTGGCCGGGTTGCAGTCGGGCCAGGAGCCCGACGGTTCCTACGGCAACGGCTTCGAGACACAGAGCGTGGTCAACTGCCTCGACGCCGACAGTCCCCTCGAAGCCGACGAGCTGGCCCAGGTCCGGGCGTTGGCGGGCCCCATACCGGCGTTGCTCGACAGCGACCCGGCGGCGGACTCGCCCTCGTGCGCGGCGCTGCCCACCGGGGACTCGCTCGAGATTGGGCCCAGCGCCGCCACCGGCCGCATCCTGATCGTCGGCACCGAAGGCGACCCTGCCACCCCGATCGAATGGACCCGGGCCATGACTGCGGCGCTGGGCAATCCGGCCGTCATCACCTACGCCGGCAACGGCCACACGGCATCCACCCGTCAGGCGTGCGTCACCGATCAGGTGGCGGAGTTCTTCGACACCGGCACCGTTCCGGCCGGCTTGGCCGACTGCCCCCAGGACCCGCTCGAGTTCGACATCTACGCCCAGCTGGCCAAGCAGCTCGATGCCATGGGGCTCGGCGACGGGGTCGGCCAGTGCATTGCCGATGAGCTCCGAACGACCATCGACCCCCTCGGGATCGTCGGGATGAACAGCGATGATGTCGATCCCGGCCTGATGCGAGATCTGCAGGCCGCAGCAATGTCCTGCCGCTGATCAACGGCACGGTGATTGCCATGCGTAAGAATGCTTCACTCGGCGCACCAGATGCCGATGGAGTGACGTGGGATTTCGACGACTTACCGGAATATTGATTGGGTGCATCGGGCTAACGGCAGGCATTGCCGCGCTGGTGGCCGACCAGGCGATCCTGGGCCTCGTCGGAGGCATTGCCGCCGTCATCGCCGGGGTCATCGCGTTCGGTGCCACCGCGACACTCGGCGATGCCGAGAGCCGCGCCCGCGCCGCCGAGGCCCAGGCCCAAGCCCTCCAGGGCGAGCTCGCCGCCGCCAGCGAGAACCTGGCCGAAGAACGCACCCAGCACGACAGCACCCGCCAGACGCTCGCCGACTACATGGTCGAGCAGCCTCCGGCTGGTTCGTTCGACCGCAAGCTGAACGAAACCGAGGGCCCGGTGGGTTCGGGACGCTCCAATCCCAGCCCGACCGATCCGCGACTGCTGGCCGACCCCGAAACCAATCTGTTCAGCGAGGCCTACTTCCGGGTGGCCCTCGATGCCCGCATCGCCTCGGCGCGTCGTCACCTCCGCCCCGTGGCGGTCGCGTTGGTCGAGGTCGTCGAGGGCTCCGGCGCACCGGGCTCGCCCGAGGCCGATGCCACCAAGGTCACCGGCTCGATCCGCCAGACCCTGCGCGACGCCGACACCGCGTGTCGCATGGCTGACGGCTGCTTCGCCCTCATCTTGGAAGACACCCCCGAGAACGGTGCGGTGTGGACCGTCGAGCGCATCCGCCGCAACCTGACGAGCCGCTTCGGCCAGCACACGATGTGGGCGGGCGTGGCCTGCTACCCGGCGCACGCCTTCTCCACCGACGAGCTGCTCGACCAGGCCTCCCTCGCCCTCGAATCGGCCCGCGAATGGAAGCAGGACCGCATCGAGGTCGCCACCGCCGAATAGGCGGAGTCAGCGCCGTTCGCGCATAGTGAAGCAGCGGTCGCGAATGCGGCCGAAGGCGTAACTCCCGTACCCGCCCTCGTACATCTGGCGGGTCTGTTCGGACCATGCCAGCGCATCCGGCTCCGAGAT
>Ga0105047_10016460_pt1 | contig 11588 bp, 10 predicted proteins | sample MAT04_FD_78384 | JGI IMG/M metagenome (GOLD analysis project Ga0105047, IMG submission 78384) | Freshwater microbial communities from Lake Fryxell liftoff mats and glacier meltwater in Antarctica - MAT-04 (megahit assembly) | ecosystem: Environmental > Aquatic > Freshwater > Ice > Liftoff... | reverse complement strand
TAGTTGTCGCGCTGCCGAACCGGAAAAGTCTGCAACTTTTCCTGGCAACGCTCCGGGGACTTACCAACTGGTCATGGAGCCGTCTTCGAGCCGGGCGACCGGCAGGTAGGCGGGTGAGTAGGGGTATTTTGCGGCGATGGCTTCATCGATGTCGGTACCGCTGCCCGGCGTCTCGTTGGGGTAGAGGTAGCCGCGGTCGTAGCGCCAGTCGCACTTGAAGACGTCGTAGGTCTCTTTCGTGTAGCCGGTGAATTCCTGGATGCCGAAGTTCGAGATGGCGGTGTCGACGTGGATGTTGGCGCCCATGGTGGCGGGCGACATGTCCATCGGGCCGTGGCAGGCCGACTTCACGTGGTAGATCGAGGCGAAATCGAAGATCTTCTTGATGCCGGTGACGCCGCCCGCATGCACGGCGGTGACCCGGATGTAGTCGATCAGCTGTTCCTGGATCAGCGTCGTGCAGTCGTAGACCGAGTTGAAGATTTCACCGACGGCCAGCGGCTGGGTGGTGTGCTGGCGGATGAGGCGGAAACCTTCCTGCAGTTCGGCCGGGATGGCGTCTTCGAGCCAGAACAGGCGGAAGGGTTCGAGGTCCTTGCCGAGGCGCGCGGCCTCGATGGGGGTCAGGCGGTGGTGGACGTCGTGCATCAGGTGCACGTCGTAGCCGACAGCATCGCGGAGGGCCTCGAACAGTTTCGGGACCAGCGGCATGTACTTGTGCGTGGCCCAGACTTCCTCGACCGGCATCTCGCGGACCATGCCGCCATTGGTCTGAACGGCGCCGGGGCCGGTGCCGTAGATCGGCGGCAGGCCGGGGATCGAGACCTGGGCACGGATGGCTTCGAGGCCCTGCTCGCGCATCTTCTGCACGCCATCGACGACCTCGGGGATATCGAGCCCGCCGACGTGCTTGTAGACCATCACCTTGTCGCGCGATTTGCCGCCGAGCAGCTGGTAGAGCGGCATGCCGGCGACCTTGGCCTTGATGTCCCACAGCGCCATGTCGATGGCGGCGATGGCGGCCATGGTGATCGGGCCGCGACGCCAGTAGGCGCCCTTGTAGAGATACTGCCAGATGTCTTCGGTGCGCAGCGGATCCTTGCCGATGAGGGTGGGAGCGATGTGGTCCTGCAGGTAGGAAACGACCGCCAGTTCGCGGCCGTTCACCGTGCCGTCGCCGATGCCGTAGACGCCCTCGTCGGTGATGATCTTCACGGTGGTGAAGTTGCGCCCCGGCGAGCAGACGATGACTTTTATCTCTTTGATCTTCATGACCTAAATCCCGCTCTCAGATCACGACCAGGTGCGGTCCCAGGAGTGGTCGTTGTCCCAGCGGCTGGTCTCCTGCCAGATGCCGGTGACGCCCGGCTGCAGGTGCTGCATCAGCAGCTCGTCGTTGAGGTCGTCGATGCCGAGGCCGGGCTTATCGGTGAGGGTGATGAAGCCATCCTTGACGATGGGCTTGGGCAGGCCGATCTGGATGTCGTCCCACCACGGCACTTCGACCGAGTGATATTCGAGCGCCATGAAGTTCTCGGTGGCGGTCGCGACATGCGCGGCGGCGATGGCGGCGATCGGGCTTTCGGCCATGTGGATGGCCATCGAGATGCCGTAGTCCTGCGCGCGGTCGCCGATCTTCTTGGTCTCGAGGATGCCGCCGGTGGTGAGCAGGTCGGGGTGGATGACCGAGATGCCGGCGTTGAACAGGGGCTCGAAGTTTTCCTTGAGGTAGATGTCCTCGCCGGTGCAGATCGGCACGGCGGTGGATTCCTGCAGGCGGCGGTAGCCCTCGGTGTGCTGCCAGGGGATCACGTCCTCGAGCCAGGCCGGGGTGTATTTTTCGATGCGCTGGGCGAGGCGGATGCCGTCCGACATCGAGATGTGGCCGAGGTGATCGATGGCGAGCGGAATGTCGGGGCCGATGACTTCGCGCACTTCGGCGATGTACTGCTCGAGCAGGTCGAGGCCTTTTTCGGAGAAGTGCAGGCCGGTGAAGGGGTGCATGACGTTTTGCGCGTCATAGACCATGTTGCGCGCCTTGCGCTCGGCGTCGTTGGTGGCGAGGAGACCGCCGGCGTGCTGCCGGAAGCCATCGAGCACACCGGCCGGGCCGACGACGGCGCCCGGGATGTGGGCGATTTCCATCAGGCCCAGATCCATCTTCAGGAAGGTGAAGCCCATATCCATGCGCTGCTTCAGGCGCTTGCCCATTTCGATGCCGCTCGGACGATCGGCGTCGGTGTCGCAGTAGACGCGGACCTTGTCGCGGAACTTGCCGCCCAGCATCTGGTAGATCGGCATGCCGTATGCCTTGCCGGCGAGATCCCACAGCGCGATCTCGATGGCCGAGACGCCGCCGCCCTGGCGGCCGTGACCGCCGAACTGCTTGATGCGGCGGAACAGCCGGTCGATGTCGCAGGGGTTCTCGCCGAGCAGACGGGACTTCAGCATCAGCGCGTAGGTGGCGCTGGCGCCGTCGCGGACTTCGCCGAACCCGACAATGCCCTGGTTGGTGTAGATCTTCAGCAGCGCCGAGCGGAACGGGCCGCCGGTGATCTCGGCGACGCGGATGTCAGTGATCCGCAGGTCGGAGGGGCGTGAGCTCGTCTTGACGTGATTGAGGGCGTCGTCCGCGTTGGTCATTTCAGTCGTCCGGGTTGGGAGAGCCAGTCGCTGCAAGGAGCGGACCGGCGGATCGGGGCAGGGGGGCAGTTGATCAGAGGGTGAGCGCCATCTCGGTAGCGCCATCGAACAGGTGCATGCGGGTCTGGTCGAACTCGAGGAAGACCGACTCGTCGGGGCGCAACTGGAAGGTCGGCTCGACGCTGACGTTGACGGTGGAGCCCGAAACGAAGACCTGGGCGAAGGTGACGTCGCCGGTGGGCTCGACGGTGTAGACCTTGCCGGGGACGGAGCCGGGCACCTGCGACTTGTGCACCTTGATGGTGGAGTGGCGGGCGCCGAGCACGACCTTGCTCGTGGTGGCTTTCGCGGCCTTGCGCGAATTGGCGTCGGAGAGCGGCATGGACCAGCCTTCCGGGCTGGTGAGCGACACGGTGCCGCCCGAGCTGCTGGCGGTCAGGGGCACGAGGCTCATGGCCGGCGACCCGACGAAGCTGGCGACGAACATGTTCACCGGGTGGGCGAAGACGTTGGCCGGGCTGTCATATTGCTGCAGGAAACCGCCATTCATCACCGCCATCTTGTCGCTCATGGTGACGGCCTCGAGCTGGTCGTGGGTCACGTAGATGATGGTGGCGTTGAGGTCCTGGTGGAAGCGCTTGATCTCGGAACGCATCTGCACGCGCAGCTTGGCGTCGAGGTTCGAGAGCGGCTCGTCCATCAGGAAGGCGCGCGGCTCGCGCACCAGGGCGCGGCCAAGGGCGACGCGCTGCTGCTGGCCACCGGACAGTTCGCGCGGCTTGCGCTCGAGCAGGTGGGTGATGTCGAGCGTCTTGGCGGCGGCCTGCACGCGCCGGTCGATCTCGGCCTTGTCCATCTTGCGCATCTGCAGGGGGAAGGCGAGGTTCTTGTAGACCGACTTCTGCGGATAGAGCGCGTAGTTCTGGAACACCATGGCGATGTCCCGGTCCTTGGGGTCGAGGTCGGTCACGTCGCGGTCGCCGATGCTGACCGTGCCGCCCGACATCGGGATCAGACCCGCGACGAGGTTCAGCGTCGTGGTCTTGCCGCAGCCCGAGGGGCCGACAAGCGCGACGAACTCGCCATCCTCGACGGTGAGCGAGACGTGGTTCACGGCGAAGACGGGACCGTAGTTCTTGACCACGTCCTTGAGGATTACCTGAGCCATAGCGGTTCCCGGAGTTAGTGCTTCACGGCGCCCTCGGTCAGGGCGCGCACGAAGTAGCGTTGCAGGACGAGGAACAGCACCACGACGGGGATGCTCATCAGGAAGGTGGCGGCCATCAGGCCGGGCCAATCGGTGGCGTTCTCGGAAAAGAAGCGCTGAATGCCCACCGGCAAGGTCATCTGATCGTGCCGGGAGAGGAAGGTGTAGGCGTAGATGTACTCGTTCCAGGCGCCGATGAAGCTGTAGATCGAGGTCGCGATGATGCCGGGAGTGGAAAGCGGCATGACGATCAGGAAGAAGGCCTGGAAGCGGGTGGCGCCGTCGATGCGGGCAGCCTGCTCGAGCTGGATGGGGATGTTGTCGTAAAAGCCCTTGAGCAGCCAGATGGCGAGGGGAAGGCCGAAGGTCAGGTAGGTGAGGACCAGCGAGCCGTGGGTGTTCACGAGGCCGAGGGCCTTCATCAGGATGAAGAGCGGAACGAGAAAGACCACGGCGGGGAACATGTTGCGCAGCAGGACGGCAAAGAACAGGAAGTTCCGGCCGGGGAAGCGGAAGCGCGAGAAAGCGTAGGCCGCCGGCACCGCCACGAGCACCGCGAGTACGGTCGTGATGGTGGAGACCCAGACGCTGTTCCAGAAATAGCGCAGGAAGTCCTGGCCGACGCTGCCATTGGGATCGACCAGTCGCCAGTAGTTCTCGAGCGTGGGCTCGGCCGGCCACCACTGGGGCGGGTACTGCATGGCAGCAAAACCCGTCTTCAGCGAGGTGATGAACATCCACGCCATCGGCATGACGGTGAAGATTATCAGGAAGGTGAGGAAGATGCGGCCCGACCAGCGCCAGCCGCCCGCCCCACGGCGCTTGGCGGCGCCGGCGCTCAGTTCCATTGCGGTCATGACGCGGCCCTCGAGTCTTCGCCTTTGGTGAGCGCGCGGACGTAGAAGTAGCCGAGCACCATCATCACGATGAACAGGATGACGGCGTAGGCCGAGGCGACGCCCCAACGCTGCCGCCCGAAGGCGAGCTGGTAGATGTGAGTGATCCAGATGTCCGACGAGCCAGCGGGGCCGCCGCCGGTCATGATCCAGGGGATGATGAAGGAGTTGAAGTTCTGCACCGCAAGCAGCAGCAGGGTGACCATCGAGACGCCCTGCAAATGCGGGAAGGTGACGTGCCAGAAGCGCTGCCACGGGCTCGCGCCATCCACCTGCGCGGCGCGCAGCAGCGTGTCCGGCACGGTCTGCAGCCCCGCCATCAGCATGATCATGGCGAAGGAGAACTCCTTCCACACGTTCACGACGATCAGCGAGTAGAGCGAGGTATTGACGTTATCGACGAAGTTGATGGGTTGGTCGGACAGGCCGAGCTGCACGAGCATGGCGCCGATGGCACCGAAATCCGAGTGATAGAGCCACTTCCAGACGTACGAGGCAGCAACCGCGCTCACCACCCAAGGAATGAGCAGGAGGGCGCGCAGGAAGCCGCGGCCGACGAACTCGCGATGGAGGGCCAGGGCGGCGGCGAGGCCGAGCAGGAAGGCGGAGATGGTGGACAGGGCGGTCCAGATGACCGTCTGCCAAGTCACTTTCCAGAAGACCGGGCTGGTGAGGATGGTGACGTAGTTGTCGAGACCGTTGAACGTCTTGTCGCTCAGCGCCAGGCTGGCCGGCGTATTAAAGAAGCTGAGCTCGATGGTGTAATAGATCGGGTAGCCGATGACGATCAGCATCACGAGGATTGCCGGGGCGACGTAGTAATAGTCGGTACGGTGGCTCCACATCTGGCGGCCGAGACTGGGGCGCTTGGGCGCCGGCACGTCGCGGAAGATGGCTTGACCGGGTGCGGTGCTCACTGACGGGGTACCCTGGTTGTGGAGAACAAAAGACCGGCGGCGCTAAGCCGCCGGTCGTATAGATTTCGGAGAGGGGCTTAGATGCCGCCGCCGCCATCGACGATGGCCTGCACCTTGGTCGCCGCATCCTCGACCGCCTGGTCGACGGTCATGCTGCCGGTCAGGGCGTTCTGCAGCATGTCCGGAACGATGATGTTCATGATTTCCGGAGCCTGCGGGATGACCGGGAACGGGATGCCGTTCGGGAGCATCGAGGTGGTGACGTCGAGGAACTTGATGGTGTCGAGGCGTTCCTTCATGGCGTCGGTGAGGAAGCCATTGATGTTGCCGGGGTTCGAACCAGTCCAGGCGAGCTTGGTCGACCATTCCGGGCTGTCCCAGAAGCAGATCAGGGCCTTGACGGCCATGTCGTCGGACTTGCCGCCTTCGACGAACTCGGGCTTCACGACGTGGATGTTGGAGCCGCCGAACACCACGGCGCGCTTGCCGTCGGGGCCGGTGGGCAGCAGGCCGTAGCGCATGTTGGCGACCACTTCGTCGGCAGCCACCTTGTCGGTGCCGGTCGCCTTGGACGCGAGGTCGTTCATCTTGGCGAATTCGGACGGATGGGCGATCATCATGCCGAGCTTGCCGGCGATGAAGGGCGCCTGGTTCTCGCCCTGCGTATTGGTGAGCGCAGAGGTCGGGACCGATTTGTCGACGGCGTACATCTGGTAGGCGGCGTTCAGGGCCGCCTTCGAGCCTTCGTTGTTGATCCAGACATCCTTGTAGCCTGGCGCGGCCGACGCTTCATCGAGGGCACCGCCGCCGTATGCCCACATCTGGGGCATGAAGCGGAACGGCGTGTTGCCGGCGTTCTGCTTGGCAACGAGACCGTAGCCCGGGATGCCGAGCTTGTCGTGGATCTGCTTGGAATAGGCGACGACATCGTCCCAGGTCTTGGGCGGCGATTCAGGATCGAGGCCGGCATCGGCGAATACCTTGGCGTTCCAGATGAAGGCCATGGTCTCGTTGTTGGTGGGCAGGCCGTAGGTGGTGCCCTCGTAGGTCACCGACTTGAGTGCGCCGGGCCAGAAATCGGCTGCAGTGTAACCGACGTCTTCGGGCTTCAGCGGCTGCAGGTAGCCCTTGGCGGCGAATTCGACACCACCGAGGATCTGCAGGCGGATGACCATCGGTGCGGAGTTGCCGAGCAGCGAGGTGCGGAACTTGTCGAGCAGTTCGTTGTACGTGATCGGCTGCACGTCGGCGGTGATGTTCGGGTACGCGACCTTGAAGGCCTCCCAGAACTGCTTGTCGACATCCTTGGCGATCTGCGGATCAGCCTCGAACGGGCCGGTGTACCAGTAGCTGACGCTGCCGGCATAATCGTTCGGGACGACCTTGCCGCAATCGGCGGCGGCGTCGAACTTCTTGGTGCCGGCGATCGACTTGACGTACTCGGGCGACCACTTGGACAGGTCGACCGACTGCGCGAACACGGTGCCGCCCATCAGCGATGCGGCAAAAGACATGGCAACTGTAAGCTTCACGACCTGGCGCGCGGCAGAGCGCACGCCATTATGCCGAAGGTGATCGGTCATCGAAATTCCTCCAAAATGACGCGTCCTGACACTCAGGTCAGGGGACGCAGCTCCCACAGCTCGCGCTGTCAAATGACGGCGGCCAGACCAGCTTGGGTCGGGCTTCTTCCGGTTCGGCCAGACACTACAGACTATGAATGCTGTGTCAACTCGACTTGGATCGTACATTCTTTTGGTGGTTTTGAGTGCAGATGGAGCGCAAAGGGGGATTGGCTTGCCCCGAAAAGATGCCTAAACCAAACCGCATGGGAGAGGGTACGATCAGCGATGTGCAGGTAGCGGAAGGGGTGGAAGCCCCGGCGTCCGTCTATGAGCTCATACGCGAGGACATCATTTCGGGCCGGCTCAACCCCAATGAGCGGCTGAAAGTGGCGGAGCTGGCCGAGCGCTATTCGACCTCGACCAACCCGGTGCGCGAGGCGCTGCAGCAGTTGCGCGGCGAGGGCTTCGTGGTGATGGAGCCCAACCGCGGCGCGCGGGTGATGCCCATCGACGAGAATTTCGTACGCGACATCATTGAAATCGAAGTGCTGGTCGAAGCCGAGCTGACGCGCTGGTTCGTGTCGATCGCCAACGATGCCGACATCGTCGAGCTCGAGGCGATCCAGGCCGAGATCGAAAAGAACAATTTCGAAGATCGGGTAAAGCACGGGCTGCTGGATACCAAGTTCCACCAGTTCATCTACGACCGGCACTACAACCGGCACGCGGCGGAGCTGTGGTGGAAGCACCGCGAGATCCTGCGAGCGATCAGCCGGCGCTTTCCGACCTCGCTCAGCCGCCGCAACTCGGTGCTCAAGGAGCATCGCGACCTGATCGAGGCCATCCGCTTACAGGACGCCGACGCCGCCGCAGCGGTGGTGGCGGCACATGTTCAGGGTTCGGGCCGCCACATCATCGAACAGATGGGTGTAGCGACGAGAAACAACGGGAGCTGGCGTAGCCCGCGCAAATAGCCCGCCGTTCCAGTTCATCGATTGATTAAAGAGGCCCGCACGGGTCCGAGGGAGCATCATGAAAATTACCGACCTGCGCGTTGCCGTCATCGGCAAGCACCCGATCATCCGCATCGTCACCGATGAGGGCCTCTATGGCATCGGCGAGGTGGAGTTCACCAAGACCTACCTGAAGCCGTTCATCCTGCATTTCCGTGATGCGCTGATCGGCGAAGACCCCACCGACGTCGAGCGCTGCATGATGAAGATCCGCCAGCGCGGCTCGTTCAAGCCCTATGGGGCGGCGGTCTCGGTGATCGAGCATGCGCTGTGGGACATTGCCGGCAAGGCGGCCGGCGTGCCGGTGTACAAGCTGCTCGGCGGCAAGGTGCGCGACAAGGTGCGGGTCTATAACGGCTCGGTGCGCCGCGCCCGCGCCGGCGACAGCCCGGAGGATTTCGCCGCCGACGTGAGGTGGATGGCCGACCAGCCGCAGGGCTTCTTCATGGTCAAGCAGGGCATCGGCTTCCACTCGAGCCAGAAGGACAGCTATCCCGACTTCCACTATGGTCCGAAGGGCAAGAAGGCCGGCTATCACGGCGCCATGGACCAGGGGCAGATCTCCGAGCACGGCTTCAACTACATGCTCGACTGCGTGATCGCGATGAAGGAAGCGCTGGGCGACAAGGTGTCCCTCGCGCTCGATTGCGGTCCGGGCTGGTTCCTCAACGATGCGATCAAGTTTGCCCGGGCGGTCGAGCCCTACAACATCATGTGGCTCGAGGACATGCTGACCGGCGACTACGTGCCGTGGGTGAACCCGCAGGCCTATCGCGAACTCACCACCTCGACCTCGACGCCGATCCATACCGGCGAGCAGATCTATCTGCGCCACAACTTCAAGGAACTGATCGAGACCCAGGCGGTGCGCGTCGTTGGTCCCGATCCCGCGGATATCGGCGGCATTGCCGAGCTCAAGTGGGTGGCCGAGCACGCCTACATGCACAACATCATGATGGCGCCGCACGGCACGGCGAACGGCCTGCTGGGGCTGGGCGCGCTGATCAACGTGTGCGCGACGCTGCCCGCCAACTACATCGCCTTCGAGTATCCGAGCGCCTCCGAGCCGTTCTGGAACGACATCGTCACCGGGCTGCCGCCGGCGGCGGAGACGGTCAAGGACAGCCATGTCGACCTGCTGGAAGCGCCCGGCCTCGGGGTCGACATCGACGCCAAGGCGGCGAAGCGCTTCCTCATGGAAGAGGATGCCGGCTTCTTCGAGCCGTGAGCCTGAACTGACGAGCAAACATGCGGGGGCTCGTGGCGGACGCTGCGGGCCCCCGCGCTTTTCGAGATCACCGGGTGGTGATTGCCTTTCACTTCATCGGTGGACTACGATGGAGGGGTGGGGCTTCGCCCAACGCAACCAACCAGAAATCGAGGTTCCATCATGGGCGAGCGGATCAAACTGACCGCGTCGGACGGCTTTTCACTCAACGCTTATCGCGCCGTGCCCGAGGGCAAGGTCCGCGGTGGCGTGGTGTTGATCCAGGAAGTCTGGGGCCTCAACCACTGGATCCGCGACGTGGCCGACCGGTTCGCGCGCCACGGCTACCTGACGGTGGCGCCGGCGATGTTCGACCGGGTGGAGTATGGCTACGAGAGCGACGACTACACCCCGGCGCAGTTCCAGGTCATCGGCGAGTTGATGAAGAAGTTCAGCCACGAGACCGCCCCGCTCGATATCGACGCGGCGATCAAGGCGGCGGCCGAGGGCGGCAAGGTGGGGATCACCGGCTACTGCTTCGGCGGACGGCAGACGTGGGTGACGGCGGCGCGCGGGGCGGGCCTGAGCGCGGCGTCGGGATATTATGGCGGCGGGGTGCCGAACTATATCGACCTCGAACCCCAAGTGCCGACCGAGATGCATTTCGGCGACAAGGACACCGGCATTCCGCTCGAGCAGGTCGAGGCGCTGAAGGCAAAGCATCCGACGGCCGACATTTACACCTATGACGGCGTGCACGGCTTCTGCAATTCGGACCGGCCGGAGAATTTCAACGAGGCCGCCTGCAAGAAGGCCTCGGCGCGGACGCTCGAGTTCTTCCATAAGCACCTCGGCTAAACTGCAGCGGCATCTCGACTATCTGGTCGAACACTGGGAGGCGGCGCAGGCAGCGCCGCTCTCGGGCAAAAAGCTCATGCTCGTCTGCGGTCTCTGCGATGCCTATGCCGACCGGCTGTTCGGCGATCAGGATGCGACCGACGACATCCTCGCCTTCCGGGAGGGGCTGGCCGCCCGCTCGGTCGCGCTGGCGCAGGTGTTCGGCGTGGTGCGGGGCGAGTTGAAGCTGGTGACCGAGGCGGTGGACGTGCCGCTCGCCGAGTACGGACAACTGAGCGTCGCGGACTTCATGGTCAGTCTCTACAACGGCCATACGGTGCAGCGGGTGCGGATGGTGCTGGCGGATGGCGCGCATGTGCTGGCGCATCCGGTGGTCGGCGAGGCGATCGGCTTTCTCAGCGCAGCCTGAGGATGGCGCGGTAGATCGCGACCGCTTCGTGGATGGCGGCGACCTCGCAATATTCGTCGGTCTTGTGGGCGAGCGCCTGGTCGCCGGGGCCGCAGATGACGGTCGGGACCTCGCCGAGGGCGGGCGTGAGGATCGAGGCGTCGGTGAAGTAGGCGGCGCTTTGGGGCGGGGTGTCGCGGCCGGTCGCCTCGCGATAGGCGGCGGCGATCTGCTGCATCAGCGGGTCGGCGGGGTCGGACCAGACGGACGGCAGGTCGACCAGGGTCGACAGTTCGGCGGCCGGGATGGTGAAGGCCAGTTGCTCGTGCACATGGGCGTGCGACATGCCCGGCACGGTGCGGATGTCGAGGGTGAACGCGGCGGCGTCGGGCACCGAGTTGATATTGAGACCGCCCGTGACCATACCGACATTGAGGGTCGGCGAGCCCATGATCGGGTGCGGCGGGTGGTTGAAGCCGAAATCCTCGAGTGCGGTGATGGCGCGGGCCGCCTTGTAGACGGCGTTGTCACCAAGGTGCGGGGTGCTGCCATGGGCGGTGACCCCTTGCGTGCTGGCGCGGAGCCAGAAGGCGCCCTTGTGGCCGGCGAGCAGTTTTCCCGCCGTCGGTTCGCCGACGACCAGCAGGGTGGCCGGGGGCAGGGTGCCGGATTCGGCGAGGGCGCGAGCGCCGTTGGAACCGGTCTCCTCGCCACCGGTGAGGATCAGGGTGACGGGCGTATCGGGCTCGGCGATGGCGGCAGCGATCATGGCAGCGACGCCGGCTTTCATGTCGCAGGCGCCGCGGCCGTAGAGTTTTCTGTCGATGATTGCGGGGCCGAACGGGTCGTGCGTCCACGGGGCGCTGCCGAGGGGAACGGCGTCGAGATGGCCGG
>Ga0105047_10016459_pt1 | contig 11588 bp, 10 predicted proteins | sample MAT04_FD_78384 | JGI IMG/M metagenome (GOLD analysis project Ga0105047, IMG submission 78384) | Freshwater microbial communities from Lake Fryxell liftoff mats and glacier meltwater in Antarctica - MAT-04 (megahit assembly) | ecosystem: Environmental > Aquatic > Freshwater > Ice > Liftoff... | reverse complement strand
TGCTGAAGCTGACCGCACCGGCGATTCTCTTTTTGCTCTTCATGGTGCCGTTGCCGTACGAACTCGAAAAGAACGTCGGTGGGCCGTTGAAAATCGTGGCGACGTGGGCCAGCACGTTCCTGCTGCAAACCCTCGGTTACCCGGCCATCGCCGAAGGAAACATCATCCTCATCGACGAAGTCCGCCTCGGCGTCGTGGACGCTTGCAGCGGCCTGAAAATGCTCATGACTTTCTCGGCGTTCGCCTTCGGCGCCGTGCTGCTGTTGGATCGCACTTGGTTCGAGAAATTCCTCATCGTCCTCGGCATCGTCCCGATCGCGGTGTTGACGAACACGCTGCGGATCGTGGCGACCGGGATCGCCCACACGCTCACGCCGGACAAAGAGACGCAGAATCTCGTGCACGATATCAACGGCTGGCTGATGATGCCGCTCGGCCTCGGATTGCTGGCGTTTCAACTGTGGTGCCTCAGCAACTTGGTCGTGCGGTTGAACGCGGCGGATGCGAACCGCGAACCGCTCGGCTTCGGCCTCGGGCTTCGTCCGGCCTCAGCGTGATCTTGCGAATGTAACCGTGCGCCCGCCCCGGATGGCGAGCGATTCCCTTAGCCTGAATGGATGCGGGCCATGACCAGTACAACGACGGCCACACCGGCCACGGCTTCGAATCCCGTGCCGCACATGCGACCCGCGCCGCCGCGGCCCACGGCGTCGCGCCCGGTCGCGGTCAAGCCGGACGCCGACAACGCGGCCTTGCGCTTCCTCATCTATCTGCGGCTGCACTGGCTCACGATCCTCTTCTGCGGGGCGCTCTTGGGGTGTGGCATGGCCTACGCCGCGTGGACGCTGATGCCGCCGAAGTACGAGTCGTACGCGCTCTTCCAAGTGGCGTCGAACCCGTCGTCGGTCACTGGAAACACAGATTCTTCGCGCACCAAGACCGAGTTCGCCACTTACCAGAAGACGACCGCGTCGCTGTTCAAGTCCGAATTCGTCTACGTCGCCGCGCTGCGGGAAGAGGGCATGACCTCGCTGCCAACGATCCAAGCCGAGAAGGATCCGTTCAAGTACTTCGATGAAAAGTTGATGGTCGAAACCAAGGAAGGCTCCGAGATCATCCGGCTGTCGATTCAGGGGGAGAACCCGGACGACGTGAAGAAGATCGTCGCGGCCATCGGCGCGGCTTACTTGAAAGAAGTCGTGTTCAAGGAATTCGACGTCAAGAAGAACCTGCACACGGAATTGCAAAAGGCCAAGGCGAGCCTCGAAACCATTATGAAAGCGAAGGCGGCGCCGCGGCCCGATCAGCCGGGGCTACCGGGTGCCGGACCGGTGCCCGCGCCGCTGGATCCGATGGTGCCGGTGACCGCGCCGACCGCCGGCGACCCGGCGCGCGTGCAGCAGCTTAAGTTCCCGATCTTGGTTCAACGCGTCGCCAAAATCGAAACCGAATTGCCCGTGTACGACTTGGGGATCGGGGAGAAGAAGGCGCTGCTCGAAGCCACAGCCAACGCGATCCAGACTTTGCTGGATACACCCGTCGGCGCGGAGTCGGTCGAGTTCGCCAAGAACGATCCGGAGTATTTGCAGGCCTTCGCGGAATCGGCGCGGATTCGCAAAGACTTCAAACACCTCCGCGACGCCGTGATCGATCCGAGTTCGCCGCGCGTCGTCGAACTGGGCCGCAAACTGGAACGTTCCGAGATCGACGCGAAGAAACTGCTCGACGAGAAAGCCAAGGCCGTCGAAATGGCCAAGCGGAAACAGGCCTTCCAAGAATTGAGCCAAACGGCCAACTTCGCGCAGAACGGCATCACCAAACTCACCGAAGAGAAAAAGATCGCGGTTCGACAATTGGCGGATGCGAACAAGCAACTCGCCGAGACGACCTTCCCCGCCAACGATGTGCACGGCAACCCGATCAAAAGAGATGGTCCGATCAAAATCACCCCGGCCGACGTCGATTACCTCACGCACGAAAAGCTGTATGAGCGGGTCACGGCGCAATTGATCGCCGCCGATTACGACTTGAACATGCCGAAGCGTGTGACGGTGATTCAAAACGCATCCACACCGGTTCAACGCGACACCAAGAAACAGATCATCGGCACCGTCTTCGCGGGGTTGATGGGCTTCTTCCTCGTCGGGGCCTTCGTCGTGGCATACGAGTCGCGGGCCCGCAAAGTGAGTTCGCTCGGCGAAATGAAATCGGCCTGTGCCACGCCGGTGGTGTCGGTGATCCCGTGGCTGCCGAACGCCGTCACGGCCCGCGACCCCGCCAAGCGCGCGGACGTCAGCGAGGCCATCGACAAGCTCCGGGCCTACTTCGCCCAGACTTGGCTCAACCGCGGCGCGACCACCGTCACAGTCACGAGCGCGCTCGGCGACGAAGGCAAATCATTCACCGCGTTCGGGCTCGCCAGCAGTTTGGCCCAAGCCGGGTACAAGACGCTGCTCGTCGATTTCGACCTGCGCGAGCCGTCGCTGCACAACTTCGCCGGGGTTCCTAACACCCTCGGTGTCTGCGAACTACTCCGGGGCGAGGCCGACTTCCGCAAGACGATTCAAACGCTGCCGAACGGCCTGCATTTTCTCGGGGCGGGCAAATGGTCCGACGAAGCCCGCCAAGCCGCGGTCGGTGGTCGGCTCGATGCCCTTCTGCTGCGATTGAAAGAGCCGTTCGACTGCATCGTGCTGCACGGCCACGCCCTGCTGACGGCGGCCGAGTCGGTCGAAGTGGCTCGGCGCTCGGAAGTGGTTCTGCTCTGTGCCCAGTACCGCGAGTCGCGAGTACCCCTTCTGAAACGGGCCGCCGAGCGGATCGCCACCATGGAAATCCCCTATTCCGGCCTCGTTTACGTGGGAGCCACGAGCCAAGAAGCCCTCTGTTAAGTAGGGCAAGCGCGCCGGAATCGGCTGTCGGAAAAATCGGCATTCTCGGAACTTTCATTACACCCGGCAGAAGTTTGACGCCATGAAACGAACTCCAGTTCTCATAATGACGCTATCGCTCGTCGCGGCGGGGGCGTTCGTCCACGGGGCCACCGTGCACCGTTGGTCGATGCTGGCGCCGCCGGCGAGCCGCTCCGAAGCACTGCACGACCGCGTGTTGAAGCTCGGGGCGCTTTCGCAAGAAGACGTGCCGAGTGAATTGCCTATCAAGGAGCGGAGCCGCGTGACCTGCCGGCGTTACAACTTCAGCGGCGATGTCGGCGTCGTGGTGGCGTCGATCACCTCCGGACCGACGGGGGCGGTGTCGACGCACACGCCGGACGTCTGCTACCCCGGCAGCGGCTACAAGACGATCAAGGCTCCGAAGAAAGAGACGATCCACCTACCCGGCGGCGGCACGGCGACGTACATGATGGCCGTCTACGAGAAGAAGACGTCGATTTCGACCGACCGCCAGCGGATTCGCTGGGCGTGGTCGATCGATGGCCAATGGGATGTGCCGGCGGCGCCGCGCTGGCATGTGCCGTATTTGCGGGCCAACGAACTGTACAAGCTGTACGTAGTGACGCCGGAAGCGGCGCGCGACGACGAGAAGATCGAAGGCGACTCGGCCCCGGTGCGGGCGGTCGTCGCGGACGTGTTCGCGCAGTACGCCGGGGTTCTCCGAGAGTCCCGGTAGGTTTCGCACGGATCCGCCCCGCCGCTTGGAAGCGACGGGGCCCGTGCTGGTGAGGATCCGAATTCGATGAAAACCGCTACCCCGTCCAGCTCGACCCTGAACCGGAGCAACACGAGGATCGCGTTGCAACAGCGCCTGGCCACCCTCGGTTCCGAACGCCGGTCGAATCGCCCCGCCGTGATTCCCGTCCGGCCCGCTTACGCGGCGAAGGTCGCCCTCGATTTTTGTTTAGCCAGCGTGCTGTTGGTGTTGGCGATCCCCGTCATCGCGGTGGCAATGTTGCTCGTGAAACTGTCGTCGCCCGGCCCGGCGATGTACACGCAGACCCGCGTCGGCCGGGCCGGGCGGGTCTTCACGATTTTCAAAATCCGCACGATGACCCACAATTGCGAGCAATTCACCGGCCCGCAGTGGAGCGTCACCGGCGACGTGCGCATCACGCCGCTCGGCAAAGTCCTGAGGAAATTGCACATCGACGAACTCCCGCAGTTGTGGAACGTGCTCCGCGGCGAAATGAGCCTCATCGGGCCACGGCCGGAGCGCCCGGAGATCGTCGAAGATCTGCGTCTGTCGGTCTTCGGGTATGACGTCCGCCATCAGGTGAAGCCGGGAATCACGGGATTCGCCCAGATCCACCTGCCGCCGGACAGCAACATTCTGACGGTGCACAACAAGTTGATCTACGACCGATATTACATCTCGCGGATGGGGCTGTTGCTCGACCTGACGATCTTGTGCGGCACGGCGTTGAAGGTCGTGGGCCTCCGCAAGCTGTACCAACGTCCGCCGCGAGTTCGGTTGGTTCAAAAGAATTAACCACAGAGGTACAGAGAAGAACAAGTTTTTACCCCAGAGAAAGAAGAGACCGCAGAGAAGATTTAAAAGCAGGATCGGGTTGCGGAGAATACCCAATCCAATTGCGACTAAAGATTTTCCTCTTCTCTGCGTCCTCTTCGTTCTCTGCGGTGAAAATCTCCCTACACACCACGGAGGCATGGATGCCCGCCGTCTCGATCATCGTCCCGGTTCGCAACGAAGCGAAATTCATCGGGGCCACGTTGCGCTCGCTCCTCGCGCAAGACTTCCCGCCTGGGGAGTTCGAAGTCCTCGTAGCCGATGGCGGCTCCACGGACGAAACCGCCAGCATCGTCCGCGGAATGCAGGTCGAGTTCCCGAACGTCCGCTTGTTCTTCAACCCCAAGCGGATTTCGAGTGCGGCGCGCAACATCGCCATCCGTCACATGGCGGGGCACTTCGCCGTCATCGTCGATGGGCACTGCCACATACCGGATCGGCAATATTTGCGGAACATCGTCGACGCGTTCGAATCGACCGGCGCCGACACCCTCGGCCGCCCGCAACCGCTCGATGCGCCGAACCCGACTGCGTTCCAACGGGCCGTGGCGGTGGCGCGGGCCAGCCGCTTGGGGCACAATCCGGAATCGGACATTTTCAGCGACGAGGCGAAGTTCGTGCCGCCGCAGAGCACGGCGATTGCCTACCGGCGCGAGGTCTTCCACCGCGTCGGTCTATTCGACGAGCGCTTCGACGCTTGCGAAGATGTCGAATTCAACCACCGCGTCCACGCCGCCGGTCTGACCTGCTACTTCTGCCCGAAACTGAAGATCGTCTACCACCCGCGCGGTTCGTGGAAAGGGCTGTTCATCCAACTCGGCCGCTACGGCAGCGGCCGGGCGCGGCTGGCCCTGAAGCAGTTCGAATCGCTGACGCTACCGGCGCTCGTTCCGCCGCTGTGGGTGCTTTGGCTGGTGCTCGCGCCGATCCTTTGCGTGGTCGTTCCCGAAATCGGCTGGCTTTATCTCGGGCTGCTGGCGCTGTACGCGACCGTGATCGGTGCCGGCTCGCTCTGGTTGGGCCGCAATCTGCCGTTGGGCGTGCGTTGGCGGGTGCCGTTGGTCTTCGTGGGCATCCACTTCGGCTTTGCGTGGGGCTTCTGGCGCGAAGTCGGTCGGCGTGCCAAGCTGAGAGTGTGAACCGCCGTCGGCCGGGTCAGTAATCCGACTTGCGGCGGCGCTTTTGCTTAAGCGGCGGGAAGAGTTGACTGCCGACCCAGCCCGCGATGGTGACGGTGAGAGCGACGCACGAGCCGATAGTGAATAGGCTCTGCGTGGTCGATTCCCGTGCTTCGAGGTGATCGAGCAGGAACTCGAGAGCCGGGAACGTATCCGGCGGGCGTTGGGCGAACGCCGTGCCGACGGCCAAAGCGGAAATCAATCCCGCGATGGCCCCGTGCCGCAAACCGGCCCCTGTTCCGGCTCCGGCGAGCAAACTGGCGAGCGCGACGCCGAACAGGGCGATCTCGAAATCGACCTTGGGAATCGCGGAGGGCCCGCCGAGATGGATCAGCCCGGCCGGCAACCGTTTCAGCACTTCGCGCATGCCGTCCGAAGCGATCACGGCGATGAGCACGGCGAGCGACGATACCAACACGCGGCCCATCCGCGTGGGGTACGAGAGATTCGGTTTCTTCCCGTCGACGACCAACTTCATTAGCGAACTGCGGCGCGGGGACTCGATCTCGGGCAGTTCGACGATCGCCGGCCAAATTCGCCCGCCGATCGACGCGGCGCAACCCGCCACCGAGACGATGGTAATCATCAAACCGATGTTGAGCGCGTCCAGTTGCAGGATCGGGTAAGAATCGATGACCAACCACGAGAGCCCCGACAGCAGTCCGACGCTGGCACCGCAGCTGAATCCTTGGCTCCGGCCCGCGCCCGCGAATAACCCGCCCACTAGCGCCGCGCCGACGCGCATCAGGAAGCCGGCCACATACCCCGTCGCGGAGAGCGACTCGTCGAACATTCCCAGCGCGCCGCCCCACTCTCGCAGGGCCATGTGCAAACCGAGCGCAATAATCGACCCGACGAAAATCCGGCCGAACATAGTCGTTTGCAACGGCTTCGGCGGCAGTGCGGTCGCCACCGACAGCGATTCCGCCGCTTCGCCCGGCGCCAGCAAACGGCTGCTGCACCGCGGGCACCGACTGGTGGCGGGGAATTGCGTCTGACATTTCGCGCAGAACAAGTACATCCTGGACATCGCTCCGGGACGGAATCGGGAACGCCCAAGCTTAGTACAAGTTTGGTTCGAGTGCGGAGCTCGTACAATCCCGTGATGAAATTCTCCGCTCGCACCGGCCGGCTCGCTGGGCTCTCGCTACTATTGCTGGGCGGGTCGATCCTCGGCTTGGTGCGGGTCGAAGCCGATGCCACCGGAGATCGGCCGTTGATCGTCGGCGTCGCCGCCGGGCTGCGGATCCCGACGGAAACCGTGGCTCTCTCCTACACCGCCGAGACGGGGCAGCGGGTCGAACTCCGTTTCGGCGCCTCGGAAGATCTATTGACGCGGGCTTCGTTCCCCGGCGCCGCCGAGCCGATGGACGTGTTTCTGCCCGCGGATGAAAGTTACGTCCGCACCGCCTCCGAGCGGCGACTGGTCGAAGGCACTTGGCATCTCGGGACCATGCACGCGGTTCTGTTGACCTCATCCGAGATTCGCACTTGGGCCGAACTCCTGGCACCGAACCGACGGGTCGCACTCGGCCAGCCCGGAAGCGCCATCGGCAAGCTGACTCGGGAACACCTGACGGCCCGGAATCTCTGGGCCGATCTGGATCCGCACGTCGTGGAGACGGGCACCGTGACGGAATCGGCGAATGCCGCGAAGGTGAAGGCCGTGGTCGCCGCGATCGTTTGGAATGTCGTCGCGCAGGGCTATCCGGGCTTGAAGACGGTGGAACTCCCCGAGTTGGCGGGATGCATCGGCACGGTGCGGATCGCCACTTTGAAACAGTCCCGCCAATCGTCGAACGCGGAGGCCTTCGCCCGGTTCGCCGGTGACCCCGACCGCGGTGGCCGACATTACCGCGCGGCGGGCCTGCAATGAAACCGCGCCGCGATTGGCCGTTTTTCCTCGGATTGGCCCTCCTAGGCGGGATGTACGCCGGGTTGATCCTCGCGATGCTCGTCGCCGATGCCGCATCGACTTCGCCGGAGCATTTGCTGGCGGCGCTGCGCGTCCCCGAGATCCGCGCGGCCCTGTGGCTCAGCCTCCTCAGCAGTTCCTCCGCTTCGATCCTCGCGATCTGGGTCGCCGTACCGCTCGGCTATTTGTTGGCCCGAACCGCCTTCCCCGGCCAACGACTGCTCGAAACCCTGCTCGAAGTGCCCGTGGTTCTACCGCCGCTCGTCGTCGGCCTCAGCTTGTTGATCCTGTTCCAGAGTGCGCCCGGCCGGGCCTTGCAAGATGTCGTGACGATCACCTACGCCGTACCGGCGGTGGTGCTCGCGCAGTTCACCATCGCGGCGGCCTTCGCCACCCGCACCATGCGGAATACCTTCGAGCAACTTTCGCCCCGCACGGAGCAGATCGCCCGGAGCCTCGGCTGCACGCGGGCGATGGCCTTCCGCAGGATCACACTCCCCGAAGCCCGCCGGGGAATTTTGGCTGCGCTCACGCTCGCTTGGGCCAGGTCGGTCGGCGAATTCGGCCCGGTGCTGATCTTCGCCGGTGTCACGCGCTATCGCACGGAAGTCTTGCCGACGACCGTGTTCCTCGAACTCAGCGTCGGCAACATCGAGACGGCCGTGGCGGTGTCGATGCTGCTCATCGTCGTTTCAGCCGCGGTCCTCGGCTTGCTGCGCTGGGCATTCGGAACGCACGCGGGCGTTTGACCGCGGCCCCGGGTATAATCCCATCGTCACGGAAATTCCCACCGAAAGGCCCTTCCCATGCGCCGCCTCGCGATCCTGTTCGCCGTCCTCGTCCTCGCGGTTCCCGCGCGGGCCGAGGAACCCGCCAAAGACTTCTTCTTCAAGCCCAACGACCGCATTGTCTTCTTCGGCGACAGCATCACCCAGCAGTACCAGTACAGCTCGTACATCGAACTTTACCTGACGACGCGGATGCCCAAGGGGAACTTCGTGTTCCTGAATGCCGGCATCGGCGGGGACACATCCAACGGCGGGGCCAACCGATTCCAGACCGACGTGCTGAACGACAAGCCGACGGCGATCACCATCAACTTCGGTATGAACGATGGCGGCTACGGTAAGTTCGACGCCAACCGGAACAAACAGTTCGTCGAGAAGACCAAGGCGATGCTCGAGATGGCCAAGAAGGCCGGAGTCCGCGTCGCGCTTTGTTCGCCGAACGCGGTCGATAAACGGATGATGAACAACGGCAAAGAATACGTCGAAACGCAGAAGCAGTTCTACGCACCGCTCAAGGATCTCGCGGCCGAGTTCAAAATTCCGTACGCCGACCAATACACGATCACCCGCGCCGCGACCGACAAGATGGAAGTCGATGACCCGAAAGCGGCGAAGGCCAAGCCGTATTACGACGGCTTCCACACGGCCTCGCCCGGCGGCCTGCTCATGGCCGGCGCGATCCTGACGGAGTTGAAGGCCCCGGCCGTGGTGAGCTCGGCGACGCTGATCGCGGACGGTCGCAAGATCGAAGGGGCCGCGCCCGTGGGTTGCAAAATCACCGACATCGTGAAAACCGACTCGGGCATCGCGTTCACGCGGCTTGACGAATCGCTCCCCGTGCCGGTGCAGAAGGAGTGGCTCCCGATGCTCCCGTACCTCAACGAACTGAAGGATCTGAATTTCTACGGCCTGACGGTGCTCGGCTTGAAGGACGGCGACTACGACATCGCTATCGACGGTGTGAAGGTGATGAAAGCGACTGCGAAAGAAATCGCCGCCGGCGTCAACCTCGGCAATGTGACGGTCGGCCCCATCTTCGAACAGGGGAACAAAATTCTCGCGGCGATCACGGCGAAGAACAAGATGGTCTTCGACCGCTTCTTCAACGTGCTGAAGTACAACCTCCCGGCTTGGATCGAAGACGGCGCCGCGATGAAAACCAAAGAGGTGGCCAAGCGGATGGAGAAGATTGACGCGGCCCAAGCGGCCATTTACAAACTGGCGGAGCCGGTGCCGCACAAGTTCACCGTGACCGCGGCGAAGTAGCATGCCCGTGACCGCGACCCTCTCGGCGGATCGGGAATCGATCCCGCTTTCGAAAAGCCTCATCCTGCGGGCCACCCTGCAGGGTCCGGCCCCAGTGCGGGTCGATGCACCGGCGAAGCTCTTGTCCGATGAATCCGCCCCGCTCTGGGAGATCGCCGCCATCGGCCCGGCGACGATCTCCACCCTTCCCAACGGCGAACAACTCTGGAGCCAATGCTACAAGGTCTCCCCATTCGCCCCAGGCCCGGCCGTGCCGCTGTCGCTCCGCGAGTTCACCGTGACCACGGGCAACGCGGTGTCAGCGGAATCGGTCGCGTTTCTAAAGCAGACGATCCGCGTCGAAACCAAGATCAAGCAGATCGCGGCCGATCAAGCGATCCCCGCGACGGGGATCGAAGAATTGCCGCCGCTACCGCCGTCGGCGTCGCTGCCACCGGGTGTCTATGGGTTCGCAATCGCCGTTGTTCTGGCTCTAGTGCTCGGACTGTTCTTCGCACGAGGCCGTCGGAAGCCGACCGCGGAATTGCCGCCGGGCGAATGCGCACTCCGCGATCTCGACGCCCTCGTGCCGGACGCAACCCTCCCCGACCGCCTCGCCGCGATCCTGCGGACTCTTGTGGCCCAACGATTCGCCATCCCCGCCGAGACGATGACGACCGCCGAGTTGGCGAAGGCCCACCCGAACGAAGAGCTAACGGCGATTCTTGAAGCCTGCGACCGCAGTCGATTTGCGGGCCTGACTTGGGACGAGACCGCCGGTATGGAATTGGCGGCGCGGGCGCGTGGCTGGCTTGTCCATGATGCGATCAAACACTCCGGGCGCTGACGCGACCCGGCTCGTGAAGTCTCACACGAATTCCCACAACTTGCACGGGATGCTGCCGTTGTCGAAGATCGACTTGGCGAGGTAAAGTCACGAACTACTATAAAACTAAGAGATTTCAAAATCTCGATAGAGTGTCGACTGAAACTCCCTTTCGCGTTTCCTCATCTCAGAATGTTGCTGCCCCGATAATACTCCTTGCCTCCGAGCATGGCGTCGAGCCGTTCCACGCCCGAGGCGATGCGCTCGCTACTCGCCGGGTCGTCGAGGCCCACCGCAGGATCAAAAGGCTCTTCATGGCTTGAGTGAGTTTCTCAAAGACGAACACCGAATCACGCAACTGACTTCGCAATCTGCTTGGAATTCGCTTTTAACCTTGTCATTCGAAGTCCAAGATGCCCTCTTCGCCGCACTTCGGAGTTCGCAAAACAATGCTCGAACTCGTCTTTTCCACCTTTATTGATTGGTTCTGACGCTGTCAGAACCAATCAATTCGCAACGAGAAAAGTTTGGAAAACGAAATGGTATTTCTTGAAGCTGTGTGGGGCAAATTGGGAAAAGGTACTTTTCCCACTGACTGTCACCCGTTGATCGCTCATTTGATTGATGTCGGCGTCGTGGCGAGCGAACTCTGGAAAGCCGTGAAAGAATCGCTTAAGAAGAAGCTCGCTGATGGCTGCTTACTATCAATTGGTGAAGTCGAATCTTGGGTGATATTTCTCATCGCAGCCCATGACCATCGGCAAGGCGACACCCGGATTCTAGTATCGGGATAACACGGCTGCACTCGAAACGGAGATGTCCAAAGCCGGATTCTCCACGCGTGACATTCCCCGTCTTGGCCAATGCACGAAGGAACTTATTCCGCCATGGCCGCCTCGGCTTGGTCAGGGGTAACCTTGGTCACGACATCACCGGCCGGCACCTCGTCGGAATTGGCTTCCGACTCTGGCAATTCTTCGCTCACACCACAAGAATAGCCGATACTCATTCCCGATGGGGCCTGACAATCGAATTCCTTGCACTTGCTTCAAGGCCGTGCCACTGAGATACTAAGACCATTGCAGGATGGATAGCATTCCCCGCCAAGACCCTCTCACGTAGCCCGCCCCGACTCGCCTCGCGTAGGAGCC
>Ga0105047_10016458_pt1 | contig 11589 bp, 7 predicted proteins | sample MAT04_FD_78384 | JGI IMG/M metagenome (GOLD analysis project Ga0105047, IMG submission 78384) | Freshwater microbial communities from Lake Fryxell liftoff mats and glacier meltwater in Antarctica - MAT-04 (megahit assembly) | ecosystem: Environmental > Aquatic > Freshwater > Ice > Liftoff... | reverse complement strand
GTCAGTTGCAGGGTCGTCACCAAGCGGTGGTCGAATTCCGGGATCGCTTGCTCGGCCCGGCCTGCGAGTGCGACCAGCGACGGCCCGCGTACCTTCAACACCAACAAATACGCAGCAGCGACGAATAAAAGCCCTTGGCCGAGGGTCAGCAGAATCCGGAACCAGAGTGGCGTGCTCGTCCCTTCTTCGGAGACGTTGTCGATGTAGCGGTCGAGGTAGAAATCGACGGCGCAGGCGACCGTGAGCGACGCGGCGATGATCACGAGCAGCCACGCGACTCCGCGGGCCGTCGAGTAGAGCCATTCGCGGAACTGCCAAGCACGGAGTTGTCGGGTCAGGAGGCTCATTCGGTTAGCTCAGACTGTTGAATTTGCGGATGAACCATTCGAGCGAGAACGCCAAGATCAAAATCACGAGTGCGGGCCAGCTCCACAGGACGATCTCGCTCCGCTGCATCAATGGCGGGCCTTCTTTGGCTTGAACGTTCCGCACGAGCGTGTGCAGGTCTTCTTCGCGGTAGAACCGGCCGGGGTTGGCTTCCTCGCCGGTCTTCGCGGCGAGTTCTTGCATTTCCGCTTCGGCCAAACCGCCCGGCGCGAGTTCGTGCCCGGGCGGCAGGTTCACCCGGTATTCGAGCGACGCCGTCTCGGTGGCATTTTCGACTTTCAGCGCGAAGCGGCCGAGGCGGTTGAACGGGATCGTCGCCACGTATTCGCCCGGCAACCCCGGCAGCGCTTTCAATTCCACCGCGAACGAGCGGTCTTGATCGTCGGCGTCAACATCGAGCCGTTCGACGCGAGCGCCGATGCGATCGGTCACGAGCGGCTTCAAATCTTGGCTGTAGAGCCGGGCGTAGACTTGGGCCGTTTTGCCGAAGGTCGGCTCCGGTGTGTCGAGCGACAACTGCGTCAGTTTCGTGCCGAGGCTGCGGGGCACGCCGGCCATGTAGATGGCTTGAGTCCAAAAGCGGCCGAAGAACTGTTCGGCCGCGTTGTAGCGCCAGCGCCAGGTTTCGTCGATGCCCGAATAGAGCACGAAGCCCTTGCCGTAGTAGTGCGTCGCCAGCAGCGGCATCGGTTTGTCGTCGGTCGTTTTTTCGGTCGGGTGGACGAGGTAGACTTCCGACGCCGGCTTCAGTTTCTTCACGGGGTAGTGCCAGAAGATTTCGGGCAGAGTCGACCAGACACGCTTATTCTCGTCGGGGTTGTCTTCGAGGCTCAAGAGCAGCGAGCGCGAGCCGTGGGGCGTGACGGTGGGGCGGAAGCTTTCGGTCCGTTTGCCGGAGTCGGTGACGAACGTCGCTTTGTCGAATTCGACCGGCAGCACGTCGGCGAGCGCGGTGCCGAGCCACGACGAAGGCCCATTGCCCTTCCCGGCGATGTGGATCATACCGCCGCCTTCGCTGACGAAGTCGCGGATCGATTCCTGCTGCTCATTGGTGAAGTACGCGGCCGGGACATCGCCGAGGATGAGCAGGTCGTATTCGGAGAGGGCTTGACGGGTCGGCGGGAACGCCGGGAGGAACGGGTGATCCGTATTTTCGGACCTCATCGCCCGCGGATCCCCTTCGGTGAGGATGAACTTCGGCGCGATCCGTTTTCTGTCCGCCATGAGGCCGCGTTGGATGAATTTGAAGTCCCAGCGGGGTTGCGAATCGACCATGAGCACTTTGATTTTGCGATCGACGACGCTCACTGACTTTGTCAGTTCGTCGCTGAAAACTTCCTCGGTGCCGCCGGGGCGGGGGACGCGGACCTTGACGCTCGTGACCAAGTCTTGCTTACCCGCGATAGCGTCTTCCTTCTTCGGCACGAAGCTCAGCATCTCGCGGATGTCGTCCCCTTCTTTGAGGTCGATGGTCTTCGTCAGCACCTCTTTCCCGTTGAGCTTGACGTTGAATTCGACCTTCGCCCCCGGTTCGAATCCTTTGGCCCGGAAGCGGACGGGGACGATGGAACTGTCATCGACGAAGAGGTTCTCTTGGGTCTGCACGTCGCGGATTTGCAGTTGGCCGAACGCCGAACTGCCGACACCGTAGATGTGCAACGGGATTTTGAGTTCGCCGCAGCGGCGGGCGAGTTCGGCCAAGCTCTTGCCGCTGGCGTTCTCCCGGCCGTCGGTGGCGATCACGACCGCGGCGGGCAGTTCCGATTCATCGCGATTCAGCAGGTCGAACAGCCCATCGACGAGCGCGGTTTGGTCGTCCTTGCCGTCGATTTTGTCGAGCCAGTTCGGGCCGCGGGGATCTTGGGCCGAGCGCTTCGCACCGAAGGTCGCGACTTCGAGCGGCCCCTTCGCCCGGAGCTGTTCCAGTAAATTGAGACGCGGATTATCGAGCGATTTCTTGGCGATGTCGAGCCGGCTCGGCTTGTCCGGGATCTCCGCCGGCAAGCTGCCGAGGTCGGTCGGCACGCCGATGTCGGGGGCGCTCAGGTTGTACGCCACGGCGACGCGGTGCCGGTCGGCGAGGTTGGTGCGGGCGTCTTTGTTCAGCATGCTCTGACTGTTGTCGATGAGCACGGCGACCGGCCGGTAGCGGGTGGTCGTCGTCTGCTGCACCCACGTCGGCCGGAGGAGCAGGAAAAGAATGAAAGTCAGCGTGAAAGCCCGGACGAGGGCGAGAGTCATGCGCACGGCCAGCGGGACGCGTTTCGCTTCGCGGAAGTAGAGGAACAGCACGGCCGCGCACGCTGCGAGCGCGAGCAGCAGCGCCACCGGCCACGGGAACCAGCCCCGCAGCCTCAGTGGGAATTCCATCGCGGCGAATAGCATCGGATCTGTCATTCGGGCCTTTCGGAACTCGGCACTCACCCGACTCCTCACGGAGTTCGGCTTGCCAATTCGATCACTTCGCCCGGCCGCAATGCCAGGCCCAACCGCACTCCATGCAGGCGATCGTGAACAGAGCCATCAAGAGGTACACTGTCAGTTCCCGTCGGTCGCGTTCGGTGCCGACCAGCGAGTCGGCTTCGTTGCCGGCCGAGACGAGGATCGGTTTGAATCCGACTGCACTCGCCACAGCGTCGTCGGTCATGCTGTCGAGGTCGTACGATTCGCGCTGATCCGGATTCACCGCGAAGCGCGGGCCCGTGAGAGCCGATTCGTCCTCGTAGCCCATCTGGTACACACCGGCGACGAAGGCGTCGGTCGCAGCGACGACCGGTTTGCCGCCGTCGGCGGCGACGACCGACTTGCCGAGTTTGGTGCGCATCTTGTTCGGCCGCAGCAGATCGACGATGCGGGTCGCTTCCGGAGGCGCCCAAGCGAAGCTTTCCCCGGCGATGCGGTTCGTCCCCGGCGGCACGCGGCCGGTGAAGTGGGAGAGCAGCATCTGAACGATCGACAGGTACGACCCGGATTTCGACGGCCAATTCGTCCACGACGCGTCGAGGCTCGTGTGCAGGAACAGCACCTCGCCTTCGCCGAGGGCTTTGGCCGTCAAGATCGGCCTGCCGTTGTCGAGCCGCAGCATCACCCGGCCGCTCGTCGCGGGGCTGGCTTCGTTCGTCCCGAGGAATGTCCAGACGTCGACATCGGCCGTAACGGTGGCGTACGGTTCGTCGCGCAGCCGGCTCAGAAACGACGGCGACTCGGTGGTATCCGGGGCCGGTTTGAAGGGCGTCTCGGGTTTCGTCGTCTCGGCAACGGTCAACTCGAATGGCAGCAATCCGAGCGGTTTAAAGTTCTTGTTGTAGCCCGCGGGCATCGTGAATTCCCCGGCGCCGATGAGCAAGCCGTGACCTTCGCCCACGAACTTGGCCAAGCGCGCGAGGAAGGCCGGGGACAAACCGGGGATGCCGTTACGGTCGTCGTCGGACGACGGCACGTTCGTTAGGATGCACAAATCGGCGTCATTCAACAGCGCCGGCGTCGCCTCGTTGGGCATGACGTCCGTGACTTTGATGAAGTAGTCGGGCCGGTTGATCTCGGGCACCGGCACGAGGGCGTTCTTGATGAAGTGCCCCGCGGAATCTTTCGGGTCGCGGGGATCGCGGTTGCCATCGACCAGAAGAACTCGGACGCGATCCCGCACCAGAATCAATTTGTCAAAACGGTTGTCGCCCGGCAGATCGTCCGGCGTGCTCGTCACCGCCGGTTGACCGGGGAGTGCGTCCTTCGCGCCTTCGCCGATTTTCGCCGTCAACAGGCTCGTCCCGGCCTTCGAAAGCAGACCCGTCAGTGTGACGGGAATCGTCTGACCCGGATCGATCCGCGTCGCGAGGCCGCTGTCGATGTTCTGCAACTGCCCGTCGACTTCGAGCGTGACGCCCACGTTCAACACCGGGCTCTTGCCGGTGTTCTTGAGAAGCACCGTGAAGGGCAGGCGCGTGTTCGTGTGCGGGATGCCGCCGGGGAAGACGATGTCCGACACGAGGACGTTGTTCACCGGCCGCTCGGGGTTGCCGCAACGCACGAGGATCAGTGTCGCCCGCTTCTGGATTTCCTTGGCTTTCTCTTTCAGCGCCGCCGCTTGCCGCTCCCAGCCGTTCTTCTGAAGGTCGCTGAAGATGTACAGTTCTTTGTTCGTCCCTTCGGCCCGGTCGAGCGCCGCGTCCCCTTCAATGAGGCCGGGTAGGATGTCGCCCGACTGGCTCGTGAGTTCGATCCCCTTCACCGCGTTGCGGGCTTGGTCGAGATTCGTCGGCGTGAACGGCAATTGGGCCGTGCGGTCGGTGCAGGTGTAGACCTGAACCGACGAGTTCCGCGGCAGGCTATCGATGATCGAAAACGCCGCTTCCTTGGCCCGGTCGAGGCGATTCTTATCTTGGTCCTTGGCACCCATGCTGTAGGACGTGTCGAAGACGAACACTGCCGCGACGCTTTCCCCCCGACCACTGCGGGCGCCGGTGCTGAAGCTGAACCGCGCGAGCGCCAGGGCCAGCAGAATCAGGGCGAGGCAGCGGAGCGCTAGCAAAATCCACTCTTGGAATTTCAGCCGTCGGCTGGTCTGCTCGATGCTCTGGCGCAGAAACTCCATGGCCGCCCATGGCAGCGGCCGATGGCGGGCTTTGTAGAAGAAATGCAACACGAGCGGGACGCTGACCGCCAGGCCGCCGAGCAACATCAATGGAGCGAGAATACCCATAGATCGGAAGCTTTCTTACTTGTTCGGTTCCACCGTCGATCCCGTCGGCTTGGTCCCCACGACCGGCGCACTCCACCCCGTCGGCGGGGTGCTGGTCGTCGGCTCGGTCTTTTTTTCGCAGCCGATCGCCACCATCATCATCCCGAGTGTCAACAGCCCGCGCATCAGCGTTTCCCCATTTGGAGCCGTCGGATCAAATACTCGCCCAGCGCCGCTCCCAACGGCCGATCCGTCGGCATCCGGACGTACTCGACCCGGCTCCCGTCGCAGGCCCGCTGCAATTTTTCAAGGTAACTGTTCACCGCCCGCAAATACGCCGGCTTCAACAAGTGCGGGCGGGCCATCAGGGCATCGGCCCCTTCCAAATTGATGAAGCGCACGTTCCCTTCGAGCGGGAAATCGACTTCGTCGCGGTGCAACACGTGAAACAGCGTCACCTCGTGGCCCCGGAATCGCAGTTGTTTCAACCCGGCCATCAGCCCGTCGACGTCGTCGAAGCAATCCGAAATCAAGAACACCAATCCCTTACGGCCGACCTGTTCGACGACCTTTTCCAACAGCGGTCCGATGTGCGTCTTGGCGGCCGCTTGGGTGTCTTCGAGTGTTTTGCAGATCGCGTTGATGTGGATCATTGAGCCGCTAGCCGGCAGTTCGGCTCGCCATGTGTTGTCGAACATCCGCAGCGACACCGAGTCCCGCTGTTTGATGATGGTGTAGGCCAGCGACGCCGCGAGGAGCTTGGCGTATTCGAGTTTGTTCTGAGAGCCTTCCCCGTAACGCATGCTGTTGCTGGAATCGACGAGCAGGTGGCCGATGAAGTTAGTTTCTTGTTCGTACTGCTTGATGGTGTACCGTTCCGATCGCCCGTAGCTTTTCCAGTCGATGTGGCGGATGTCGTCGCCGGGGACGTACTCCCGGTGCTGGACGAACTCCACCGAGAAGCCGCGGAACGGCGACTTGTGATCGCCGACGCGTAGCCCCTCCACGACCTGCCGCGCGGCGAGGCCGAGCGCTTCGGCGCGGGAGAGGATGTCGGTTTGAAGGAGGGAGTTCATCGTGTCAGGCCACTTGGTAGATCGCGGGGCGATACGTTGGGATCGGAATCGGTTTTCCTTCGGCCGCAGCAGTTTGAAGCCAGAGTGATTTCGCAGTGAGAACTTCCGACAACGCTTCTTCCGGTGTCGCTCCAAAAGCCGAGCAGCATTGCAAATCGGGAACATCGGCGATGTAACCTCCATCTTCGACGCTGGCGAAGATGTTGATGTGGTAATCGCTCACGAGGCACCCCCCAATGTGAGGTTGTACTTTTCCACCAACCGGAGCAGTTGCCGAACTTGGTACGCTTTGGCCTGCCCGCCGACTTCTTGAAGATTGAGCAGCTCGACTATTTGCGGGTGGATGAACAAGTGATGGCTTCCTGAAACGCGAGACAATCGAAATCCGAAGGCTTCGGCCAAGTGGCAAACGTCATCGAACCGAGCATTGGCAGGTGAAGCCAACAACTTCTTGAGCATTTTCCTCGCGTTCACAAATCCACACCCCGATCCTGATTAGGCTTCGACCTTCGCGGCCGCGGCCCGCACCAGTTTCCGGATCACTTCGTCCACGGTGATACCGTCGCTCTGCGCGCTGAAGTTCAAAATCAACCGGTGCCGCAGGATCGGTGTCGCCACGGCGACGACGTCGTCGCCCGAGACGTGGTTGGACCCACGGAGCACGGCGTGGGCTTTCGCCGCGAGGATCAAGTTCATGCTCGCGCGGGGGCCGGCGCCCCACGTCAACCATTTCGTGGCGAAGTCGGCGCCATCCGGCGTGCCCGGCCGGCTCATGCGCGTGATGCGCTTGGCGAACTGGAAGACTTTGTCCGATACCGGCACCCGCCGAACGACGTGCTGCAGGCCGATGATGTCCTCGGCATTCAGCACCGGGCTGACCTTCTGCTTGTTGTCCGAGGTGCCCAGCCGCATGATTTGTTCTTCTTCCTCGTCGGTCGGGTAGTCGACCTTGATGAGGAACAAAAAGCGGTCGAGCTGGGCTTCGGGCAGCGGGTAGGTGCCTTCTTGTTCGATGGGGTTCTGCGTGGCAAGCACGAAGAACGGATCCTTCATCGGGTGATCGATCCCGCCGATAGAGCACTTGCGCTCTTGCATCGCTTCCAACAGGGCGGCTTGCGTCTTGGGCGGCGTCCGGTTGATTTCGTCGGCGAGCACGATGTTGGCAAATATTGGCCCGGGTAAGAACTTGAACATCCGCTGCCGCGTGGCCGGGTCGTCTTGGATGACTTCCGAGCCGGTGATGTCCGATGGCATCAAGTCCGGGGTGAACTGGATTCGCTTAAAACCCAATTCGAGGGCTTGGGCCAGCGTGCTGACCATGAGCGTCTTGGCGAGACCGGGCACGCCCATCAAAAGAGCGTGGCTCCGGCAGAAGATCGCCATCAGCAGTTCGTCCACGACTTTGTCTTGGCCGATGATGATTTTGCCAATTTCTTTGCGGAGCTTAGCGTGGGCGTCGCGGACTTTCTGGATCAACTCGACATCGTTATCGGCGGTCATGGATTGGATCTCGATCCCGGTGTAGGGTACGGTGGGATACTGACGTCGGTTTGGAAGCGCAGGTGGGGAGGGCAACCTTCTGACTCAGAATGTCGCCCTTGGTTCCCAAAGTCAATCAAATTGTGCGAAGCCGGAGTCAATTTTACTGCACCCACCCGAAATTCAATCGTCTTTCTTGTCTTCTTTCGCTACCGGCGGGGCCGCGTACACCATGTTGATCGTGCGCCGATCGGCGGCGAAGCGGGCCACCACCGGCATGTCGGGCTTCAAATCGGAGAGGGCGATATCCTTGCCCACGAGCCGGTACTTCGCGTCGCCCGTCACTCCGAAGCTCAAATCGAGGTGGCGCTCCTCGCGGAGGCCGGACACCTTCACGCTCAGCGTCAGCGTCTTGTTGGCGACATCGACCGATTTCACCGTCGCCGGCAGGTCGTCTTTCGATCCCTCGGCGACGATGCCGACGACCGTCTTCTTGTCGAGGGCAAATTCGACTTCGATTTTCGACCCGGCCGCGAGATCCCCAAGGCCGACGCTCAATCCTTCGAGTTCGATCTTGGCATCGGCCCCGACCGGCAATGGCACTTCGAACTCGAAGCCGTTGTTCCCCTCGGCCTTCACCGTGAGAATGTTCTTCGAGGTGTCGGTGCCCTTCACCACCGTGTCGAGCTTCGGCCAATGGGCTTCGAGTTGGAAGGCTTTTTTGTCGGTGCCCATGAACGACGCGGCGGCCCGCATGCCAACGGTGAGCTCGCCGAGCTTCACCGGCCGACGGGCCACGATGATCTCGACCTTCGCTTCGAGTTCAACGGCCAATTCGAATTTGTCTTCGTCCAAGATGATCACGAGTTTGTTGCCGGGGCCGTCGACCGATTTGATCGTCCCTTCGCGCCGGTCGATCTTCACGTCTTCGCGGATTTGTCGTGTTTGCGGAACATCGATCCGCGGACCATCGGTTTGATTCCTGCGGTTGTTTTCGACCACTTGGCTGACTTGGGCCTGCGACGGTTGCAGGGCGACCCCGGCGGTGAAGACCCCGCCCACAATAAGTATGGAGAGCGCGGCGATCAGTTGGAATTTCGTGCGGGACATAGCGGCGAGTACCTCGGTGGTGAGTGCGAATACGGTTTCGGATACGGCGGACGCTCCGGTTCCCTCGGCGAAGGCTAGAACGCCGGAAGCGACGGTGGTCTTCAAAACGGCGGAGATCGCCGAGGCGTTGGTCGTGGTCAGGGCGACGGTCAATGCGGAGAGACTGAGGGCGACGCCTCGCTGGGTGAGGCGCTCCCGCAGTTTTTCCCGGCCCCGGTGCAATCGCCCGCGAAGTTGGCCTTCGCTGATGCCCAACGATTTGGCCGCTTCGTCGACCGACTGCCCCTGCAGGTGGCACAGCACGATCGCATCGCGGTAACCCGAGGGCAACCGGCGGAGTTCTTCGTCGAGAATCGCGGAGAGTTCCGAGGCCGCCGGTTGGACGGGCTGGCTCAGTTCGACGCCCTCGGGCAGGGCTTGGGGCTTCCGCGACAACTTCGCCAACGCCTTCCGGCAGACGTTTTGCGAGACCGAATAGAGCCAGCCGCCGAGGGAATCCTGCCAGCGCACCGCCCCGGCTTTCTTGGCCAAGATGAAGAACGTCGCTTGGAAGGCGTCGTCCGCCGCGTGGGCATCGCGGAGCACCCGCCGGCAGGCGCCGAGCACCATCGGCCCGTGGCGATCCACGAGCGCGGCGAAAGCCGCTTCGTCCCGGCTGCCGTGGAAGCGCGCGATCAGTTCCCGATCCGTCGCCGGATCGGCGTAGGGCTGCCCCAATCGGGCAAACTGTTTCACGAGCGATGGCATCGACGACTCCGATAGACATACATGGTTATCCATCAGCGTAGCCGAGAGCGCACGCGAGCCGCAAGCAAATGTGGAATCGGAACGGAACCACGCCAAAATAAGTCTTGACCAAACGCCGGAGACAGCTAAAAATGAGTGGAGAAGGGCGTTTAGCTCAGTTGGCTAGAGTACTACATTGACATTGTAGGGGTCACTGGTTCAAATCCAGTAACGCCCACTTCTCACAACCCCAGCAAGTGCCGGGGTTGTGTCGTTTCTATGGCCAAAGCCGAGTGCCGCTCGTATACCCCCATCTCCGTACCGGGGTTCACAGATGGAACTCTTCCATGGCTGGAAAGAAGCGTCCGCTTCACGAATTGGTGCCCGTCTGCCGCAACGGCAAGGCCTATGTCTTCCGTTCAAAGTGGGTCTGCCTCGGCAAGTGGGAAGGGGATGAACCGTCCGCTGAAGCCGTGGCTCGCCTGATCTCCCTGAAAGAATTGTGGAAGATTCTGCTGTCGGCTCCGCTTGCGTTCGTCTCCATCTCGTTCACGGAATTGTGGCGGGACTGGAAGCATTCTCCACAAGGGCCACGAAAGAGGCCGGAGGATGTCCGACGTGTGGAGCTATCCCTGTTCGGCACGGTGAAAGAGCCGGGGCCGTTTTTGATGTGTGCGGCGAAGGACTTCGCCCCTCGTCCTTTCTCGGTTGGCAAACGTCCCTTTGCGAGAAGGGGCTGTCCCGATGGACGGTGGGGCAGTGCCGCCGGTTGGTTCTCGCCTGCTTCAATTGGGGGAGTGTTGTCGGCAAGGTTGACGAATTACTTCCGGCCGCACTCGCCCGCGTGAAACCGCCTGCGGTTGGGTACGTTAAAGAGACTGTTTCGAGACTGTTTCCGGTACCCCCAGTTTCCGAGTCGGACTTTCGCAAAGCGCTTCGCCATCTTTCGCCTGTCGCCGGGTCCGCGTGCGAACTGCTTTGGCATACCGCGTCTCGGCCATCGGAGTTGGTGGGGAACCCGATAAGCGATCCGCCGACCTTGCCGATGACGGTGGCCGACATTGTGAAAGGCGGGACGATTCGGACGGCGAAGGGGGTCGAATTCACATTTCCAAACGGACTTTGGGCAGCAGTTCGTACCGAACACAAGATGAAGCGGAAGGGTTATGACCGGGTACTATTCTTTGGCGAGCGTGGCCGGGCCCTGCTGGGCAAAATAATAGCGGACGCGGAATCCGCTGGGTTGATGTTCCCCACACGCCGGGGTAAGCCGTTCAGTCATAAGACGCTGGAGGATGCTATCGAGCGAGCCTGCGCACTGGCTGGGGTGCCAGTTTTTAGTCCATCAAATTCGGCATGGGTCCAGTGTGGCCGCGCTCCAAAAGTTTCCCGAAGCGGAAGTTGGCGTTTGGATGGGCCACCGCTCACGGTCAATCACATCGGTCTACGCGGGCGCAGACCTGCTGACCGCCGCTAAGGTCGCACCCGTGATGGGGTAATCCGAGCCAGCGGGGCTTTGCACATAAGCCCCGACTTGCGCAAAAACTAAGCAGGCTGCACATAAACGGGAAACGGCAGGAATTTAGACGGATTGGCATGAAAGCCCTTGGAATTTCGGGTAATGGCCTGCCAGCGTGTTGATGCCGACAGTCTGACGGTTGTTTGAGCTATCAGATTTTTTGACGGCGTTTCGGCTGTCTCGGGATGTCGAGTTGTGGGAGCTTCGTCGGCTGCTTGGCGTCTCCCTTCGCTTTGTCGATGATCGCGTCTATCTCAGCTTGCGCAAAGGAGTTAAAGGTCATGGCGTGTAAACCTTCGCCTAACCCGTTTTGCTCCGGTTCTTCATGTTCCATGCTGGTCTTTTCTTCCCTCGTAATTTTGGGGTAAAACGAACGGGTCATGGACGACCTGCACGCACTGCCGATTCTGGACGAACTCCCGCCTCTTGCGATTCGGGATTCCCTTGCCCCGCTTCTCGCGGAAGTGGCGGCGTTGCGAAGCGAGGTCGCCCCCCTTCGACGGGAGAACCTCGAACTGCGTCAGCAAGTCGGCTACTGGAAAAGCCGGCACGCCGACGCCGTCGAACGACTCGAAGCCGCCGACCGTACTATCGAGCAGTTGCGCGGGGAGGCT
>Ga0105047_10016456_pt1 | contig 11589 bp, 9 predicted proteins | sample MAT04_FD_78384 | JGI IMG/M metagenome (GOLD analysis project Ga0105047, IMG submission 78384) | Freshwater microbial communities from Lake Fryxell liftoff mats and glacier meltwater in Antarctica - MAT-04 (megahit assembly) | ecosystem: Environmental > Aquatic > Freshwater > Ice > Liftoff... | reverse complement strand
TAGCCGATAGCCGACAGCCGAGGCAGGGCGCGCTGAACCTCGGGTCAGAAGTGCGCCAACACGTCACATTCGGCCCCCGGTTCGCCGACGGCCACAACGTGCGCGCTGAACCTCGGGTCAGAAGTGCGCCAACACGCCACATTCGGCCCCCGGTTCGCCGACGGCCACAACGTGCGCTCGCGCTGGCGTTACATCAGCCCGGGGATCGACATCTCCGGGTTCCCGCCCGACAACATGAGCTCGATCCGGCGCGCCACCATTGGGGTCCACTCCGGGTGTGTCAGCACGTAGAAGCGGCCGTGACGCACCGCCTCGACCACCAGGGCTGCGACATCGTCGGGGTCGAGCCCGTTGGCGATGAGATCATCGACGAGCGAACCGGCGTTCTCGAGGGTGGTGCCATCGAGCTCGCCCGTGTCGAGATCTGCCAGGGTCGCCCCCGGTACAGCGGTCGACTCCGGACGATTGCGTTCGCTGCGATTGATCTGTGTCTTGACCCACCCCGGACACACCACCGTCACCCCCACCTCGGGATGCAGCATGGCGAGCTCGTGGTACATCGTCTCTGACAGCGTCACGACCGCATGTTTGCTGACGTTGTACGGACCCATGAACGGCATCGACGACACACCCGCCATCGACGCCGTGTTGATGACGTGTCCCCCGCCCGACGCGATGATGCGAGGCACAAAGCTGCGAATTCCGTGGACCACGCTCCAGAGGTCGACGCCGATCACCCATTCCCACGTCGGGAGGTCGATCTCCCAGCTGGTCCCTCCCGCGGCGACGCCGGCGTTGTTCATGATCACGTTCACCCCACCGAACTCCGAAACGGTTCGTTCGGCCAGCGCCTCGACCTGCTCAGCGCTCGACACATCGGTGACATGGCCGAGCGTTCGAGCTCCCAACGCCGTCATCTCCGCCACCGCATCATCGAGTGCTGGCCGCTCGATGTCCGCCAGCATCAGCGTTGCCCCCTGCGCAGCGAGAAGACGCGCCGTGGCACGACCGATCCCCGATGCGGCACCGGTGATGACTGCGATTTGTCCTTCGAAACTCTCCATCGGCCGACGGTAGCCGACGCTCGTTCGACGTTGCCGCTGACCGTGGCGGCTTCCGTCCGACGACAGCGCTCCCGGTCTGTGGCGTCTCAGCCGGGTGCGGTGGGAACGGGCACCGACGACGTTGGGGGCACGGTGGAATCGGTGCTCGGCGCCGTCGGGAGGCCATCGGTCGACACGCTCTCCACCCCCGCCAGGAGTCGGAACGCAGTGGCCTTCGACTCGACGTCGCTCTTGATGGCGAGCACCACCGTGAACAACGACGGGATCTTCTTGGTCGGATCGATCTCGCCGCCATCGGCGATCGCGCCGATGATCTTGGCGGTGTCGGAGGAGTTGAAGAAGTCGTAGCTGACAACCTCGCCACCCTGTTTCGCCACCTCGAGTTCGAGCTTCACCTTGTCGATCTGATCTTGCGGCGCCTCCGCCGACATAAAGATCACGAGGTCGGCGCCGGTCCCGGTGACATCCTTCGGATCCACCGTGTCATCGCCGCACGAAGCGAGGAACAGCGAGCCCAACAGTGCCAGCGTCACCGCCAGCGCCGCTGACGCGGGCCATCCTCGACCGCGCGCGACACGACGATCGGACATCGGATGATCGGACACGACACGGGCGCTCATGAACGAGTGCTCAGTAGCGGTAGTGCTCGGGCTTGTACGGACCATTCACCGGCACGCCGATGTAGTCCGCCTGGTCTTCGCTCAGCTCGGTCAACCGCACGCCGAGCGCATTCAGGTGCAACCGGGCCACCTTCTCGTCAAGGATCTTCGGCAACACGTAGACGCCGAGCGGGTAGTCGGCGGTCTTGGTGAACAGTTCGATCTGCGCAATGGTCTGGTTGGTGAAGCTGTTCGACATCACGAAGCTCGGGTGGCCAGTGGCGCAACCGAGGTTCAAGAGGCGACCTTCAGCCAACATGATCACCGAGTGACCGTCGGGGAAGACGAACTCGTCGGTGCCCGGCTTGATGTTGATGCGCTGCACGTCACTCATGCGACCGATGCCCGCCATGTCGATCTCGTTGTCGAAGTGGCCGATGTTGCCCACGATCGCTTGGTGCTTCATCTTGCCCATGTGTTCGGCCGAGATGATGCCCTTGTTGCCGGTGGTCGTGATGAAGATGTCGGCGGTGTCGAGGACATCCTCGAGGCGGAGGACCTGATATCCCTCCATGGCGGCCTGCAGTGCGCAGATCGGGTCGATCTCGGTGACGATCACGCGAGCGCCCTGGCCGCGAAGCGACGCCGCGCACCCCTTGCCGACGTCGCCGTAGCCGCACACCACGGCCGTTTTACCGGCGATCATGACGTCAGTGGCGCGGTTGATGCCGTCGATCAGCGAGTGTCGACAGCCGTACAGATTGTCGAACTTCGACTTGGTCACGGAGTCGTTGACGTTGATGGCCGGGAACAACAGAGCGCCCTGCTCCATCATCTGGTAGAGGCGATGCACGCCGGTCGTGGTCTCCTCGGTCACGCCGATGATGTCCTTGCCGACCTTGGTCCAGCGATCCGGCTCATTCGAGACGGATTTGCGGAGGAGGTCCAGAACGACCGCCCATTCCTCGGAGTCGTCGTCGGTCGGCTCGGGAACGATGCCGGTGGCTTCGTACTCGGTGCCTTTGTGAACCAACATCGTGGCGTCGCCACCATCGTCGAGGATCATGTTGGGGCCGCTTCCGTCGGGCCAACGCAGGGCCTGATCGGTGCACCACCAGTACTCCTCCAGCGTCTCGCCCTTCCAAGCGAACACCGGCACGCCGCTCGGCGCCTCGGCGGAACCCTCGGGGCCGAGCACGACCGCAGCAGCCGCGTGATCCTGGGTGGAGAAGATGTTGCAGCTCACCCAACGGACATCGGCACCGAGACACGTCAGTGTCTCGATCAGGACGGCGGTCTGGATGGTCATGTGCAGCGAACCCATGATCTTGGCGCCCTTGAGCGGCTGGGAATCAGCGAACTCGGCGCGGGTCGCCATCAAGCCGGGCATCTCGTGTTAAGCGAGACGGATCTCCTTGCGGCCGAAGCCGGCGAGGGAGATGTCGGCAACTTTGAAGTCGAGGCCGGTAGTGGACGAGTTGAGGTCTGACATGGCGCGCTCCAGCGGGTGAGAGTCAGTGGCCATCCGACGGATGACCGTGAAGGTTTGAACGAGTGGTGGCGGGCCGGGGTCAGCAGACTCCTCGGACATGACAGCTCCGCTGGCGACATCGTAGGACAGCCAGCCGGCCCCCAACGAAACTGGCCCCGAAAGGTCGGGCACCCTCAGCGGGCGAGGGTGGCCTTGATCTGGTCGAGCACGGGGATCGGCCCGGGATCCACTCCGGCTTGTGCCGCCGCCTCGAGCGAGACGAAGTCGCCGTAGACGATGAGGTCGAACAGCTGGGCGAGCGGGCCTTCGCCTTGGGCGTCGACCCGAAAGACGTCGGCCACGATCTCGTCGCAGATCTCGGCGGTGAGTTCGAAGCGGCGCGAGACCTGGCTGTGCTCGGCGTCATGACGAAGCTGCACCAGCGAGAACACCTGCCGGGTGACGTCGCCGTGTTGGCCCCACCCGGCGATCTCGTTGTGCGTGAGCTCGGGAATTCGGTTCGAGAACGCCGGCACCTTCGGATTCTCGTTGAACTGGCCCTTCCAACGATTCGCAGCCACCTCGCCGATGCCGGCGCTGCCGTAGATCACCGGCATCGTCCGGCCGATCTTTCGGGCTAGCTCAGCGGCCGCCGACCCGGGCTGATCGAGCTCAGCGATGCGTCGGCGCAGCTGAGCGATCGTCGCGGCGATCTGATCGTCCATCTCCTCGATGAGGCCGAGACGATCGAGTGTCACGAGCAGAGGAATGCTGACCGCACCGATCCCAGCCCGCGGCATGGGAATTCCCGGGGCGATGGGGAGCAGTGGAGCACCGAAACGTCCTGCCAGATCGGCGAGTCGACCGCCGGACGCGAGGATGACCATCCGGGCGCCACGAGTGGCAGCGATCGACGCCGCCTCGATCGTTTCCTCGGTGTTGCCCGAGAACGACGAGGCGATCACGAGGCTGTCTCGTCCCACGTATGCCGGGCACGAGTAGTCCTTGGTCACGATGATCGGAACGGCGCCGCTGGCTGCCGAGATGGCAGCGGCCACATCGCCACCAATGCCGGATCCACCCATTCCCATCACGACGACGTGGGTCACGCCACCGACGTCCGGCAGACCATCGACCTGGCGGGCATCCTCGGCGGCACGGGCGACCTGGTCAGCCAACCCGCGAGTGGCCCCGAACATGTCGAGGGAATCAAGCATCGTCGTATCGGTGATGTCAGCCACTTCGGTCACATCCAGGATCTGTTCATCGTGTGCGGGTTCATCATCTGAGTCCTGCAGCGTGCGGTCGTCGGCCTGATCGGAGCCCACGTCAGGCTTGGCTTGGCTCGAAGTTGGGCTCGATGCCGTCTGCCTCGGCCTTGGCCATCAGGCGGTCGTGCTCCTTGGGGGCCACCGACTCGGCCTCGTCGATCAAGAGGACCGGAATGCCTTCACGGATCTGATAGCGACGGTGCAGTCGGGGGTTGTAGAGGGAGTCTTCGTCGCCGAAGTACCACAACGGACCCTTGTCCTCGGGACAGGCGAGGAACTCCAGCAGTGACGTGTCAGCAATGGCCATGAGGGCATTCTCTCATGGCCGTCGGAACACGAGCGAACGCGCCGCCCGAGCCGCGGGAATGCCACGGCCCGTCAAGGCTACGCGCCGAAGTGCGTCGTCACCTCGGCGACTCGTCGTTCGACCTCGCCCGGCGTGGCGGCTTCGAGGTTCAGGCGCAACAGCGGCTCGGTGTTGGAGGGGCGCACGTTGAACCACCAGTCACCGGCGTCCACGGTGAGGCCATCGAGACGGTCCTGAGCCATGGAGGAGTACGCGGCTGCGACCCGTTCGATCACGACACCGGTGTCGGCCACCTTCGTGTTGATCTCGCCCGATGCCGAATAGCGCTCGTAGGGGGCCCGGAGCTCCGAGAGTTTCAGTCCGCGAAGACACATCTGTTCCAGCACGAGCACCGCGGCGATGAGGCCGGAGTCCGCCCGGTAGTTGTCGGCGAAGTAGTAGTGAGCTGAGTGTTCGCCGCCGAAGATGGCACCCGTCTCAGCCATCACGGACTTGATGAAGCTGTGGCCGACCCGACTGCGGATCGGTTCCCCGCCGGCCTCCAGAACCACCTCGGCGACAGCCTTCGAACAGATCAGGTTGTAGACGACCTTGCCGCCACCGGCGCGCCGGACCAACGCGTCGGCGAGGATCGCGGTGGTGGTCGATCCTGACAGCCCGCTACCGGTTTCGTCGACGAGGAACACCCGATCAGCGTCGCCGTCGAACGCCAGACCGACATCGGCGCCGATCTCGAGCACCCGTCGCCGCAGGTCCGCCTGGTTTTCGGGCTGGATGGGATCAGCTGGATGATTGGGGAAGGTGCCGTCGAGTTCTTCGAACAACATGTCGAGCTCGAACGGCAGCTTCGAGAACACCGCCGGGACGACGAGCCCGCCCATCCCGTTGGCGGTGTCAGCGACGACCTTGAGTGGCGTCAGGACCGACATGTCCACGAAGCCCCGGACGTGGTCGGCAAAGGCGTCGAGCAGATCCATGTGTCCGGTTGCGCCGCGGTTCGCCACGGGTGGCACGCCGGCGATGGCGAGGTCGCGAATGGCCATCAGACCCGACTCTTCGCCCACCGGACGAGCACCCGAGCGACAGAACTTGATGCCGTTGTACTGCGCTGGATTGTGCGAGGCAGTGAACATGGCACCCGGGGCGTCCAAGCTCCCAGCGGCGAAATACAACAGGTCCGTGGAGCCGAGCCCGAGATCGACGAGGTCGATGCCTTGCGAACACACCCCCTGAGCGAATGCCGCCACCATGTCGACTCCTGACGGCCGCATGTCCCGGGCAACGAGCACCCTGGTGACGCTCGGATCCTCGTCGAGCACGAACCGAGCGAACGCCGCGCCGACACGCCCCGCCATCTCCGCATCGAACTGTTCGGGTACGAGACCCCGGACGTCGTACGCCTTGAAGATCGATCCGAAACGTTCAGCGAGGTCTGCCATGGCCTCGCATCGTAGTTGTCAGGAAATCGGCCGGAGACTGGCCGGGAGATCCGCCACCGAGATCTCGTACCCCCCGGCCCGACCGATCGAACGGATCCGGAAGAGATCACGAATCAGTCGGCTCGCATCCCTAGCTACGTGCACGGTCGATCGCGACGAGTTCACCACCTCGACGGGAACCTCGGTCAACGTGAAGCGGTAGCGCTCCACGAGGTGGAACAACTCCACGTCGAAGGCGAACCCGTTGATCTGGCATCGCTCGAAGACGACCTGGGCCACATCGCTGCGGAACGCCTTCAACCCACACTGTGTGTCCCGGTACTGGCCCAACAACACGATCGAGGTGAGGAGGTTGATCACCCGTCCTCCGACTTCGCGGAGGCGACCCGTCGCCACGAGCGTACGAGCGTCGGTGTGACGACGACTGCCGACCACCATGTCCCAGCCGGCCTCGACCTGGTGCATCACCCCGAGAATCTGTTCGGGCGCATACGACAGATCAGCGTCGGTGAACGCCACGCAGCGCCCTCGCGCTTCGAGCACGCCAGCCCGTACGGCGGCGCCTTTGCCTCGGTTCTCCGGCAGCCGGATCACCACATCAGCGCCGCATCGGTGAGCAGCATCAGCGGTGCCATCGCCCGAGCCGTCATCCACGATGATCACCTCGAAGCCGCCGTCGTGACGAAGCGACCCCAACGCCAACTCGACTCGAGCAAGCGTCTCTCCGATCCCTGCCTCCTCGTGATACGCGGGGATCACCACCGAGAGCCGCAATTCGCCAGCCGGTTCTGCCCGATCTGCGGGCGACTGCTGATCGGCTCGGATCGCTTCGAACATCGCTTGGCGGAAGAACACCACTCGGGTCAGTAGGGCCGCTCCGACCGATACCATTTTGGCCCCGATCAGCGTGATCGCCACCGGGTCGTGAGACCCGCCAAGGACCCCCCACAACACCACGACATCCACCAGGCCAGCCACGATGGCGGCCATGGCATAGCGGCCGATGTTTCGATACCACCGTCGACCAGGTGCCCCGGCGAAGGAGAGCCGACGGTGCCCGATGAACGAGACGAACGTGGCGATTCCGACGGCCGTTGCATCAGCGACGACCGGGATCCACCCAGCGATCAGGACGAGGCACAACAACAACGAGACATCGATCAACGTCGCTATCGAGCCGACCGCCAGGAAGCGCCGGAGGAATCTCATGCTGGAGGAACGAACTCCGAGCCTGAGGACTGGTCGTCGGGATCGTCGTTCCGAGAGTCGATCGATGGGGTGTTGTCGAGCGACGCGGTCGCGTCGGCAGGTCTGGACGTTGAACCGACAGTTTCGAGTTCTGGATCAGCATCGGGAACGAGTTGTCGATCGGCCCCATTGGCGAGGTCGCGCTGCTCGGGGAATCGCGCCGCCTCGCGACGTCGCCACCAGTCGACCCCTCGCGGGATCAGCCCGACGGGTTCGTCGTCATCTCGCTCGCCCCAGAACTCGCCGAGGGTCGCCAACTTCGAGCCCCTGGCACCCAGCCCGATGAGCGCCAGCAACAACCCGATGCCGAGGAACGTGATGAGCATCGAGCTGATCTCGATCCCCGACCGGCCGTAGGTGAGGGTGACCTGGTTCGAGGTCGGGACGACCACCATCATGTTCGGGGCGACACGCCAGGGACCGTCGGCCCCATCGGCCTGCCAGTTGGGGAAGTACGAGCTGGTGACGAGCACGGGCGTGCCCGGCTGATCAACGGAAAAACTGATCGAATCTTCCGACTCTGAGATGTTCGACACCTGAGCTTGGCGGACCGACTTGGGGGGTGTGGCCTCAGCGAGTGGGTCGAGAATTCGCTCTCGTTCAATCGCCTCGATGACATCGTCCAACGTGGCGGGGTCGATCCCCGAATTCGTGAACGTCGCCGGGTCGGCCAGAGCGACCTTCACTTTGGCGATCATCTCATCGTCGAGAGAGTCGTGTCGCGGTGGAACGGCGGCTTCGTTGCGCGGCCAATCCGGCGGCCCGTCCGTCGCCGGGATGACGTCCCAGCGGGCGGGATCCTGGAACCACTGGGCCGTGGGGCCGACCCGGTCGAGCGGCTCGTCATCGACGTTGGACCAGACCTCAGGCAACGCGCTCAGGCCACGGACCAACGGCGCGTCCGCTACGGCGTAGACGACATAGGGCCCACTCTCGCCCACCTTGGAGAGCCGCGGATCCTGCGCCGCCGCGTTCTTCGCCAGATCGGAGACGGCGAGGTAGTAGCGAATACCCATCATCTGCATGTGCCGGATTCCCAGATCCAAGTTGAAACCCGAATACGGAGATTTCTTGAAGCCGAAGATGTCGAAACGCTGGGCGCACGAACACGCCTGTGACAGCTCATCCTGCATAAGGAAGTGGTAGGGGGTGGTCGCTGACGATTCGAAGTAGAGCCCTTCCTGGCTCCCGATGCATCCGTCGCTGAAGTACGGGAACATCATGAACGCCATCGGGGTGCCATAGGTCCCCTGCTTGTCGCCGTCGTACTCCCACATGGTCCGGCCACAACCGCTTGTTTCACCGACCCGCTTCATTTCGTTGACAATGCCGAAGTACTCGTTGCTCGACGCCTTGTCATCGCCGTTGCCCTTGTTCTCGAGGCCGCGGAAGTTGTACTCCGCCCAACCACGAACCACGCCGTAGTACGTCGACGAGAACGGACCCCAGTTGAAGACTCGCTCGTTGTTCTTGTTGGTCCCGATCCCGCCGCCCGGGAGGTTCTGCAGGGTCATCCCGAGCGCCACGAAGATCACCGCCATGGCCGCCGCCACGGTCACCGACGTCGCAATGGTCGAGGGGTTGGTGTGGCGCGGGGCGGCCGAACGGATTGACAGCGCACCGACCACCATCGCCAGGAGAATCCAGATCGCCACCGTTGCTTGCCATTGCTGAGGTTCAGCCACCACGTTCCAGAGGACGGCTCCCGACACCAACGCCACCAACACGCCGGTGGACCATCGAACCGATCGCGGGCCTGGAACGAAAAGCGAGGCCGACAGCCCCACCGACAACGCCACCGCTCCCCACAACATGGGCCCGGCGAGCTTCGCCAGCATCGACCAGATACCGATCGCAGTGGCCTGCGACACGAACGGCCATGTCCATTCCACCAACGCGTACACGAGCCCGACGGCCGTGACCGGAACGAGGATCGGCGCCAGGATGGTCCCGACAAGTTTCCGCTCGGATGGATCGTCGAGCCCGAGCGATCGAAGAAGCCATATCGTCAGCCCGTAGATCAGTCGGAGCACCAAGAAGAGCCCAACGGCTGCGAGCAGGTAAATGCAGAGGTAGTAGATCGGCAGGACCCGTGCGTTCCAGAATCGCCCTTGAGGCATGAATCGAAAAGCGACCCCCGACGCAACGACCATGAGGGTCAGGGCGATGCCGGAGCGGACGAACATGACGATCGACAACACCACGCCGATCACCGCCAAGGCGAAGATCACCTTGCCGTGCAGCATGTTCGGTTCGATCTCGGCGGTGGCACCCGTAGTGAGGGGCGGATGGGGAGCGAACGGCAGCAGGAACTTCCAGTAGGTGCGGGAGCTGTCGAGGTTGATCGAGAACGGGACCGGCGTTCGGCTGAGCCCCAGACTCGTCCGGAGCGGACCCGACTTCTCCCAGCCCATGTCGTTCATGTACTGCGAGTTGAACAGGAACGGCAGGTACCAGAATGCCGAGAGGGCTGCGGCGATCACGGCGGTGATGGCTGACCAAGCAACCGCACGGACGCTGGGTCGGAGCGCCAGCACGATGATCGCGCCGATCGCTACGTAGAACAGAACGATCGCGTGGCAGAGCACCGCCAGCGACAGCAGCACTGCGGCCGCCACCCGATGCTCACCGGTTCGTATCCCCTTGGCCATGGTGCCGAGGAAGAAGAAGCAGAGCGACAAGGCGATCGAGAAGGCGAACTCGCCTGCCATCGTGGAAGCGATGTTGCCGCCGAAGATGGAGAACAGCGTCTTGTCCATCAGGAAGAGGATCGACGCGGCCGCCATCAATTCAGGTCCGCCGAAGCGAAGGCCGAGCCCGCGACCGAACCACCACACGGCGGCCGGCAGTGACACGATTCCCGAGATCGCCACCAGTTTGAAGGCGACGTTGTAGGGCACCTCGACGATCAGTACCGCGGTGAGGCCGATGCCGAACGATGCCATGGCACGCAGCACCCGGTTGGAAATCATGTCCCGGATCGCAACGATGGACCAGACCGCTCCGACCGCTACCACGGGGAGGAGCCACCACGGCAGGAACCCGACGCTGAGCAACACGATCACCAGCGACGGGATCACCATGTAGAAGGTGTACGCAGGAAATCCGTTGTACCAATCGCGGGTCCAACCACTGAGTCGGAGATTCGGCAACAGGTGGTCACGCAGGTACGCAGGGCCCCACACGTGGGCGCCCATGTCGCCGCCGGTCGGCGTGGTGTTCTGCACCACCCACTCGGGATGGACCGCCCAGAGCGCGTAGCCGCAGAGGAGCGTGACGATCAGCGCCGAGATCGAGTTCTTGACCCAGCGATCCGCTGTCTCGGGGTCGGGGTACTCCCGAAGGGGCCACCAGACCGGCCGTCCGTCATCGCCGCTTCCGCTGTCGTTCCCGTCGCGGTCTCCGTCGAGAGGCGCTTCGTCGATGTCATCGCCACCTCCGCCGCGCTGGGCACGAAGTCGGCGCTTCGGTCGCTCGGAGACTTCGACATCCACGACATCCACGGGTTCGAACCTACTCAACGTCACCCACGAGACCGGATCACCCGACTGCTGGGCCGTCCAGGCCTGCGGCCCCCATTAGATGCCCGTGGCACCCCCGCCACGACGTGGCAGACCGGCCGACTCTACCGGCCGGCGAGGTCGCGCCGGTATCGCGTCGGCACCGAGGACAGATCTGCGAGAACGCCACCGAGCTCCACTCGTTCGGCGCCGCGATGCCAACTCCGTCGATCGCACGTCGAACACGACCGCATCGTCAGCAGTTCGCCATCGATGAAGAGCTCGATCTCGACGAGTTCCTCGGCGCACATCGGACATGCCGGCCCGTCGCCAGCGAACGCCTGCTCACTTCGAGCCTCATTCGCGATCGCCGTGGAACCAGGTGTCGAGGTGGACGAAGAGGGGAATGAACCAGAAGCAGACATGATGACCCGTAGTGGACTGGCCGGACCGAAGCATCCGACATCGAACCATCCAATCGTCGAAGTACCCCAGATGTTGAGGCGCGACGGGTGAAATGAGTCAGTCGACCCATTCCGCCGCCAAACGGCCCATCCGGGCTCCACGACCACATCCCCTAGTGGAGCAAGCTCCACGACCACATCCCCTAGTGGAGCAAGCTCCACGACCACATCCCCTAGTGGAGCAAGCTCCACGACCACATCCCCTAGTGGAGCAAGCTCCACATGG
>Ga0105047_10016455_pt1 | contig 11590 bp, 10 predicted proteins | sample MAT04_FD_78384 | JGI IMG/M metagenome (GOLD analysis project Ga0105047, IMG submission 78384) | Freshwater microbial communities from Lake Fryxell liftoff mats and glacier meltwater in Antarctica - MAT-04 (megahit assembly) | ecosystem: Environmental > Aquatic > Freshwater > Ice > Liftoff... | reverse complement strand
TTATTTAGAGATGAATATGTTACTATAATTATTATTATCAATATAAATACAATCATCACAAGTGCCATTATTATATATACCTGTGCACCATTCACAAAATCAATTATACTTTGCATTATTAATTACACCCTCTCCATTATGTTTCACGTGAAACATTATAATTTCAAAATTTCTAAAATTCTTTCAAAATCTTCTTCTGAATAATACTCAATTTCTATTTTACCCTTGTCTTTACTTTTAGAATTTATAACTACTTTAGTACCAAAATGATTTTCTAATTTACTCATTATGTCTTTGTAATAAATATTGTTTTGATTTTTAGTTACATTTTCTTTTTTTTCGTTTTCAAAGTTTTTTACTAGTCTCTCCGTTTCTCTTACACTAAGACTTTCATCAATAACCATTTGAGCAATTCCATATTGAATTTCCTTATCACTTAACCCAAGTATTGCTCTTCCATGTCCCTCTGAAATCACACCATCTATTATGTAATCTTGAACTCTATCATCTAAATTTAATAATCTCATACAATTTGTTATAGATGTTCTTGATTTGCAAACCTTCTTACTTATTTCCTCTTGAGTAAGATTAAAATCAACTAATAGTTTTCTGTAAGCTATAGCTTCCTCAATAGGGTTTAAATCTTCTCTTTGAATATTTTCTATTAATGATATTTCTAATACCTCTTTATCGTTTATGTTCATAATAATTGCTGGCATTTCTAAAAGTCCAATACTTTTAGCTGCTCTAAATCTTCTTTCACCTGCTACAACAGTGTAGGTATTATCATCTTCTTTATTTAATATAATTGGCTGAATCACTCCATGTTCCTTTATTGATTGTGCTAATTCAGATATTCTTTCAGGATCAAAGTTTTTCCTTGGTTGCTCTTTATTAGCTTTAATCAAATTCATAGATATTTTAAGAACCGTTGAACTATCTTCTATAATTTCTTCCTCTGGTATTAATGCTCCAAGCCCCTTACCTAGCCCAAATTTTTTACTCAATATAGATCATCTCCCTTGTCTATCTAAAAATTCATTTGCTAATTCTTCATAAGCTTCCGCACCCTTACATTTATCATCGTACAGCATAATTGGTAATCCAAAGCTTGGAGCTTCAGCGAGTCTTATATTTCTAGGTATTGTTGTTTTATAAACTTTATCATCAAAATATTTTTTCACTTCTGATACAACCTCGTTACATAGTTTTGTTCTATTATCAAACATACTTAAAATTATACCTTCAATTTCTAATTCTTTATTTAAAGACTTTTTAACTAATTGAATAGTATTTACTAATTGCCCTACACCTTCTAAAGCATAAAATTCACATTGAATAGGAGTAAGCACACTACTTGCAGCTGTAAGTGCATTTATAGTCAAAATCCCTAATGAAGGAGGACAATCTATAAATACATAATCAAATTCGCCTTCTATTTCTTTAAGCTTTTCTTTAAGTATATTTTCACGACTATTTCTGCTAATCAATTCTACTTCTGCACCTGCAAGTTCCATTTTAGAAGGTACTAAATATAAATTGTTTACTAATTCACATTCTTTTATAGTATCCTTAATGGAAATATCCGATGTTAATAAATCATACATTGATAGATTAATCTTTTTCTTATCAAATCCTAAACCACTTGTAGTATTCCCTTGAGGATCAATATCTATTGTTAAAATCTTTTTTCCTTGCATAGCTAAATAAGAACATAGGTTTATATTCGTAGTAGTTTTACCTACTCCTCCCTTTTGGTTAAAAATACATATCGTTTGCATGACTATACCTACCCTTCATAATATTAATCATATTTATATAAGGTACACAAAAATAAATAACAACTCAAACATAATAATATATTTACTTGTTACTTATTTCAATATTCCTAGCTTGATTTACTATATAGCTTATTATATATATATGTTAAATATTTTAATAGTGTTTTTTTGATATTTCCGTAGAAATATCAAAAAAACAGAATGTTTCACGTGAAACATTCTGTTTTTTAACTATTTTTTGGGTATTCTTATTATTACTTCAATACTATCTTCTAACTCTTTAGATTTATATTCTGCGTTTATTCCATATTTATCAAAAACTTGTTTTATAGTATTTATATACACTCTGGGTGCAAAAATCCCTTTTATTTTTTTCTTTCCATCACAAGCTACTTCATCTTTATTTAACTTCAATAATTCCTTTTCAATGAGATTTTCTGTATTTTTTACATTTAGAGATCTACTAACAATTATTTTAAGTACTTTCTTTTGAAGGTTTATATCTGTTATTTTCAACAGTGCTCTAGCATGTCTCTCCGTAAGCTTGTTCTCTATTAAACTATTTGTAATTACCTTATCTAATTTTAGTAATCTTAATTTATTAGCAATTGTTGATTGTTTTTTTCCTATTATTTGTGCTAATTGTTCCTGTGTATAAGAATGATCTTGAATAAGATTATAATAAGCTGATGCTTCTTCTAAAAAATTTAAATCTTCTCTTTGTAAATTTTCTAGTAGAGCAATTGCCGCTGAGTCTTTATCGGTAATATCTATAATAATCACTGGGACTTCCTGAAGCCCTATTTTTTTTGCAGCTCTTAATCTTCTTTCTCCTGCTACTAATTCATATCTACTCTCCCCACTTTTTCTAACCGTTAGTGGCTGGATTATACCGTAAGCTTTTATTGACTGAGAAAGTTCTTCAATAGTTTCTTCATTAAAATGCTTTCTAGGCTGATAAACATTTGGTGATATTAAATCTATAGACACATATTTTACATCGTTTTGCATAATATACCATCCCTCAATTTTTCCTTTTTCCTTTTATTAACAATTCTCTATTTTTATCTTATTTCCTTCTTTTTTTTGTATTTTTCGTACGACAAATTAATACACATTTTATTATAACACTACAACAACGGACTTTTGGTAACCATACCCGCTTTTCTAGGATATTTTTTATGAGTCTCTGAAATTTTACTTATTATTACCAAATTATGATTTAAATCACTATCTTCAATTTCTACTTTTTCTATATGCTCTATACGTCCACCTAACATTCTGATGGCATTTTTTGAACACTTAATTTCATCTTCAACTGCAGGCCCCTTCATTGCAACAAAGTATCCCCCAACTTTTACATAAGGTAAACAGTATTCACTGAGTACTGTTAGATTAGCAACGGCTCTTGATACGGCTACATCAAACTTTTCTCTATATTTCCTGTCTTGTGCAAAATCTTCTGCCCTACCGTGAATAGCATTAATTTTATCTAATTGGAGTTCTTTAATTACCTCATTTAAAAAATTAATTCTCTTATTCAAGGAATCTAATAAAACTATATTTATTTCAGGTTTTATTATTTTCATAGGTATACCTGGAAATCCGCCTCCAGTTCCTATATCTATAACATTTTTTGCGTTTTTTACTCCTTCAAACTTAAAAACTTTCATAGAATCAATAAAATGTTTTTTTATTATTTCTTCATCTTCTTTTATAGCTGTTAAATTAACTTTTTCATTCCACTCTTTTATAAGTTCTTTATACTTCATAAATTGCTCATATTTTTTTTCGTTAAATTTGAGGCCCTCATTATTACTAGCCGTATTTAATATATCAAAATATTTCATCTTTCACCTCTATATTTTTCTTAGCCTATTTTGTTGCTCAATATATATCATTAAAACAGTCATATCCGCAGGTGATACCCCTGATATTCTAGAAGCTTGACCTATACTAAATGGTTTGATTTTTCCTAATTTTTGCATAGCCTCAATCCTTAAGCCTTTTATATTGTCGTAATTTATATCTTTTGGTATTATTTTATCTTCAAATTTCTTAAATTGGTGAATTTGCTCTAATTGTTTTTGAATATATCCTTCATATTTTGACACAATATTCACTTGTTGCTGTATATATTTATTTAATTCTGGCCTGTTTTTATCAAGTTTTTCTACTATATAATAATCAAGCTCAGGTCTTTTTATAAGCTCATATAAACTAATAGGTTTTTTCAGTGGTGTAGAATTGCAAGAAACTAAGAATTCTTCAATCTCTTTTTTATTTGTAATTTGTAAATGTTTTATTCTTTCAATTTCTTCTTCTAATTCCTTTTTCTTTTTATTAAAAATTTCATATCTATCTTCCTTAACAAGCCCTACACTATGTCCTATTTCAGTAAGCCTTAAATCAGCGTTATCTTGTCTTAATAACAACCTATACTCTGCTCTTGAAGTCATCATCCTATATGGTTCATTGGTACCTTTAGTAACTAAATCATCAATTAAAACTCCTATATATCCATCTGATCTTTTTAATATTAATGGGTCCTTATTTTGAATAGAAAGTGCAGCATTAATTCCTGCCATTATGCCTTGTGCTGCTGCTTCCTCATAGCCTGAACTACCATTAATTTGACCCGCTGAGAATAATCCACTAATATTTTTAAATTCTAGTGAAAGTTTTAAATCCGTAGAATCTATACAATCATATTCTATTGCATAAGCAGTTCTCATAATTTCTACATTTTCAAGCCCTGGTACTGTTCTTAACACTTCAACCTGAACATCCTCTGGAAGTGAGCTAGACATACCTTGAACATACATCTCTTCTGTATTCTCTCCCTCAGGCTCAATAAATATTTGGTGTCTTTCCTTATCTGCAAATCTCATTACTTTATCCTCAATGGACGGGCAATATCTAGGGCCTGTACTCACAATAGATCCATTATATAGAGGAGATCTATGAATATTTTTTCTAATTACATTATGAGTGTTCTCATTTGTATAAGTTAGATAGCAGCATACCTGTTCTCTATTAATTTCTTCACTAATAAATGAAAATGGAACTACGTCTATATCTCCTGCCTGCTCTTCCATTTTAGAAAAATCAACAGACCTTTTATTTATTCTAGCAGGCGTTCCAGTTTTAAATCTACGGAGTGCTATTCCTAGTTCCTCTAAAGATTTAGAAAGCTCATTAGCTGGAAGTAATCCACTTGGCCCTTCATTATAACAACAATCACCAATTATAACGTTTGATTTCAAATATACTCCAGAAGCTATAACTATAGCCTTAGTTGTAAAGTATGCACCATTTTTTGTAAGAACACCCACAACCTTATCATTTTCAACATCTATAGATACTACTTCTAATTGTCTTAATTGTAAATTTTCTTGTTTTTCTAATACATTTTTCATCCTTTGTCCATATGCTTTTTTATCCGCTTGAGCTCTTAATGAAAACACAGCCGGACCTTTGGAGGTATTTAGCATTCTTGATTGTATATACGTATTATCAATATTTACTCCCATTTCACCACCAAGAGCATCTATTTCCCTTACTAAATGACCTTTAGCAGTACCTCCAATATTAGGGTTACATGGCATTAAAGCCACACTATCTAAGTTTATAGCACAAATTAAAGTCTTACATCCTATTCTTGCAGCTGCAAGTGCCGCCTCACAACCTGCATGACCAGCTCCAATAACTACAACATCAAAATTTCCTGCAATATATTTCATATTTATACCTACTTTCCCAAACAAAATTCTGAAAATATCTTATGTATAATATCTTCTTCTAACGCCTCTCCCGTAATTTCACCTAAATTCAACCATGCATTTCGTATATCAATTGATGCCAAATCTATAGCTGAAGTATATTCTATTGCATTTAGTGATGATTCTAAATTTTCCTTTGCTCTTATTAAAGATTCCTTATGTCTATTATTTGTAACAAATACTCCTTCTGTTTTAATTTCACCATTAAAGAATAAATCTTTTATATATTCTTTAACCTTATTTAATCCCTCGCCAGTTTTTACTGAAATTTTAGTTATATATTTTGATTTTAGACTTTGTAATTCTTCTATCTCTATTTTACCACCTAAATCACTTTTATTTAATAGTACAATATATTTTTTTTCTTTTATATAATTAATAATTTCTCTATCTTCCTGACTTAGCTTATTACTCCAATCTAATATTAATATAACCAAATCTGCCTCATCTATCTTTTGTTTCGATGTTTCCACTCCTATTTTCTCAACAACGTCATCAGTTTGGCGAATCCCAGCAGTATCTACTATTTTAACTGGTATACCTTCTATACTTATATATTCTTCTATGGCATCCCTTGTTGTGCCGGGTACGTCTGTAACAATAGCTCTTTTTTCTTTAACAAGAGCATTAAGCAGTGATGATTTTCCTACATTAGGTTTTCCAACTATCACAGTACTTAAGCCTTCCCTTAGAATTTTACCTTCATCAGCTGTACTGAGTAGACTATCTATCTCATTTATTATTAAAGCAACATCCTCGCCAACTTCTCCTGCAGTTACCTCTTCAATATCCTCTTCCGGATAATCAACAGTAACTTCTATATGTGCAATTACACTAAGTAATTTATTTCTTATACTTTTTATTTCCTTGGAAATTGAACCTTCTGATTGCATAAGTGCTGATTTCATACTAAGCTCTGTCTTTGCTCTTATTATATCTAATACAGCTTCAGCTTGACTTAGGTCGATTCTACCATTTAAAAATGCTCTTTTAGTAAATTCTCCTGGCTCTGCCATTCTTGCTCCTGCCCTAATAACTTCTTGAAGAATTCTATTCGTTCCAACTACTCCACCATGACAATTTATCTCAATAATATCTTCTGCGGTAAAACTTTTAGGACCTTTCATATAGGAAATAATAACTTCGTCAAGTTTAATACCCTTTTTATTAATAACATGACCATATCTCATAGTATAAGTTTTAAGATCATGAAGCTTTCTATTATTTTTACCTATAAATATACTGTCTACTATATCTATAGCCTTATCTCCAGATACTCTAATTATTGATATACCACCTTCACCTATACTAGTTGCTATTGCAGCTATAGTATCAAATTCTTTCATTAAATATTACCTCCTAATTTTAGTTTCTGAATTTAAAAAGAAAGCCCTTAGGCTTTCTTCAAATCAACTACGATCCTTCTATATGGCTCTTCACCTTCACTAAAGGTATAAATATATGCATCATTTTGAAGCGTAGAGTGTATTATTCTTCTCTCATAAGGGTTCATAGGTTCAAGCTTTAATACTCTACCACTAACCCTTACCTTATAGGCAATTTTTGATGCAAGTCTTTTTAATGTTTCTTCTCTTTTTGACCTATAATTCTCAGTATCTAATATTACTCTTTTATACTCTTCATCATGATTTTTATTAACAACTAAACTTACAAGGTATTGAAGTGAATCAAGTGTTTCACCTCTGTATCCTATTAATAATCCCATATTAGGCCCAATTAAGTCAATCCTAATTTCATTACTTTCATCTTTAAGTTTTACTTCCGCTTGCATATCCATAGACTGCAATACTTCCATTAGGAACTTTTTAGCTTCATAGGAACTGTTTCTTTTAATTGTAACTCTAATTTTAGCAGGTTTTACCCCTATTATATTTAAAAAGCCTTTACTACCTTCATCTATTGTTTCCACTTTTATCTTATCTCTTGTAACTTTTAATTCCTTCAATGCATTATTAATTGCATCCTCTACATTCTTTCCCATCATTTCTATAATCTTCATACAGTAAGACACCCGCCTTTCTCAATATCAAAATTAGGCTATTGTGTTAAATCTGTTTTTTTACAAGTCCGGTATTACCTAGTTCCAGTTTATTTATAACCATAGTTTGGATTATTTGTAACACGTTATTTATTACCCAATATAATACCAATGCACCTTTGAATTTAAGACTCATAAATCCCATGAAAATAGCCATTCCAGTGTTCATTGTTGAAGTTTGTTTAGATTGAGCACCACCACCTGGTGGTTGCATAAGTTTTGATGAAAAATAAGTTGTAACTGTAGATAATATTGGTAATATATAATATGGATCAGGCAATATTAAATCGGGCATCCATAAGAAACCAGCACCCTGCATATTTAAATTGTTAAACACATAAAATAAAGCAAATAAAATAGGCATTTGAACAAGCATTGGTAAACATCCACCCATTGGATTAACTCCATTTTCTTTATAAAGCTTCATTACTTCTTGTTGAGACTTTTGTGGATCTTTTTTATATTTTTCTTGAACTTTCTTCATTTCTGGCTGAATTGCGCCCATTTTAGCTGTTGATTTAGTTTGTTTAATGCTCAGGGGCAACAAAGCCACCCTGATAATAATTGTGAAAAGAATTATTGCTAATCCAAATGATATATTGTTATGTGGTATAACTGTATGAATTCCACTATGTATAAAGTAAAATAACTTTCCAAGTGGAATAGTTAAAAAATCGAATTTCAAAAGTAAAACCTCCCGAGTGGTTATTTAACTGGATCGAATCCGCCCTTATTATAAGGATGACATCTAAGTATTCTCTTTATTCCCATGATAGAGCCTTTTACTGCCCCATACTTTTCAATAGCTTCTAAAGTATACTGAGAACATGTAGGATAAAATATACAACAAGGCCTCTTAAGAGGTGATATGTATTTTCTATAATTCTTAATGCCCAGTATAAGTATTTTTTTCATTATTAATCAAACCTGCCTTCTTAAGCAAATTCTTCAAAGCATTCTCTATTTCTTTATAATTTTTACTATTAGAAGGATTCCTAGCAATAAACACAAGGTCATATCCGGTCTTTAATCCTTCATTGTTAAGCCTATAGCTCTCACCAATTAATCTTTTAACTCTACTTCGAATTACACTTTTTCCTACCTTTTTACTTACAGATATTCCACATCTATTAATAGCTTTGCCATTTCTATAGATATATAACACAAGTGATAAGTTAGAAAAAGATTTTCCTCTTCTATATACTGTTCTAAATTCAGTATTCTTTCTAATCCTATATTTTTTCACATCAATTTTCATATTGCCGCCCTCGTTTCCACAAATTGCAGAAAAAGGCCACATTAGCGGCCTTTATGCTGTCAATCTTTTTCTACCTTTTTGTCTTCTTCTTTGAAGAACGTTTCTACCAGAAGCGGTTCTCATTCTCTTTCTAAATCCGTGTTCTTTTTTTCTTTGTCTTTTTTTAGGCTGGTAAGTCATGAACATATCTACTACACCCCCTTCTTCTAACCTTTAAATTATAACAATCATCTTACAATCGCATATTTATGGTTTTACTATTAGTATTATATATTCACAACAGCTTAATGTCAAGATAACCATTTTTATTAATACTGTTGATATTTTTAATATTTATATATTTATTTGTGGATAACTTCTTGAACACCTTGATATTTTTTGATATTATATAAGAAAGAACTGTGAATAACCTGCTTATATATAAAGTTATTCACAACTTGTGGACAAAATTGTGAATAACTACTATAATATTGTACAAAATGTCTTTTTAATTAAATATTTTTAACTAATGAGTAGATTTATTGCTTTTTGAATATGTTAATACTTTTTTTTTGTAATTGTTAATAACTTAAACCATAATAAAACTATTAACATAGTTATTAACATGTGATTATTTTTATCGCTATTTATCAACAACCTATAATGTATTTATTTATTGTTTATAACTTTGTTAATACATTGTTTGTTTTTACATAAAAACTTTTTTTATTTGAACTGGAGGGTAGAACATGAGCACCGAAATTAAAGATATCTGGGAAAAAACCTTAAACATAATAAAAGGCGAACTTACAGAAGTTAGTTTTAATACTTGGATTAAAAGTATAGAACCTATGGCCTTAGATAATAACACATTTAAATTAGGTGTTCCTAATAATTTTACCAAAGATATTCTTGAAAATAGATATAAGGATTTAATAATGAATGCTGTTAAATTACTTACTTCTAAAACATATAAAATTGAATTCTTTATATTATCTGAGGAAGTCGCAGAAATTGAAACACCTAAAGCAAAACGAGAAGCTGAAAGAAATAACTTAATAGTTACTGATGAGATGTCTGCAACACTAAATCCAAAGTATACATTTAATTCTTTTGTAATTGGCAATAGTAATCGCTTTGCTCATGCTGCATCTCTCGCTGTAGCTGAATCACCAGCCAAGGCCTATAACCCACTATTTATTTATGGGGGGGTTGGACTTGGAAAAACACATTTAATGCATGCTATTGGACATTATATATTATCAAACAACCCAAAATCTAAGGTTGTATATGTTTCTTCAGAAAAATTTACAAATGAACTTATCAATTCTATTAAGGATGACAAAAACGTAGAATTTAGAAATAAGTATAGAAATGTAGACGTACTATTAATTGATGATATCCAATTTATCGCAGGTAAAGAGCGTACACAGGAAGAATTCTTCCATACATTTAATGATCTTCATGAAGCAAATAAGCAAATTATTTTATCTAGTGATAGACCACCTAAAGAAATTCCTACTTTAGAAGATAGATTACGTTCTAGATTTGAATGGGGTCTTATAGCTGATATACAGCCACCGGATTTTGAAACAAGAATTGCTATTTTAAAAAAGAAAGCAGACGTAGAAAATTTAAATATCCCAAATGAAGTAATGGTATATATCGCTACTAAAATAAAATCTAATATACGAGAACTAGAGGGTGCTCTTATTAGAATAGTTGCTTTTTCTTCTCTAACTAATAAAGAAATTGGTATAGATTTGGCTTCTGAAGCACTTAAAGATATTATTTCTAGTAGAAATTCAAAGCAAGTAACTATCGAACTAATTCAAGATATAGTTTCTAGTTATTTTAATTTAAAAGTTGAGGATTTTAAATCTTCAAGGCGTACAAGAAACATAACCTTCCCAAGACAAATCGCAATGTATTTATGCAGAAAGCTTACAGATATGTCTCTTCCTAAAATAGGTGAAGAATTTGGAGGTAGGGATCATACAACTGTTATCCATGCATGTGAGAAAATATCTAAAGGTCTTAAAGACGACGAGAATCTTCAAGATAACGTAGCTGAGCTAACTAAAAAGATAAGTCAAAAATAATATAGTACATTTACTAACAAGTGTTGATAGTATTTATATATAAACCTGTGTACAAAATAATGCATAACCCACGCCTGTTGATATTGTGGATAACTGTGACTTTTTTTTGCATACTTATCCACAAATACTTTTGTCTATTATTGTTGCGCCTTAAAGCCTGCAATAGGTTTTTAACATATCAACAGCCCCTACTACTATTACTACTATTTTTAGATTATTATCTTACCTATCTTTAACTAATTTCCCATGTGGATAAGGAGGTCTTTTTTTAATGAAATTTATATGTGAAAAAAATGTATTACAAGAAGCTATTTCAAACGTTCAAAAAGCTATTACTGGAAAATCAACTATGCCTGTATTACAAGGAATATTAATAATTGCAAAGAATAGAGAAGTAACACTTATAGGATCAGATATTGATTTAAGTATTGAAGCTAAGCTTACTGCAGATGTTATAGAAGATGGAACGGTAGTTTTAGATTCTAAATTGTTTGGTGAAATCATAAGGAAATTACCAAATAGTAATATAGAAATAACCTCTGATGAAAATAATTCTATTAAAATAGTTTGCCAAAAATCATATGCCACAATAGTACATATGAATGGTGATGACTATCCTAACCTACCCA
>Ga0105047_10016451_pt1 | contig 11591 bp, 10 predicted proteins | sample MAT04_FD_78384 | JGI IMG/M metagenome (GOLD analysis project Ga0105047, IMG submission 78384) | Freshwater microbial communities from Lake Fryxell liftoff mats and glacier meltwater in Antarctica - MAT-04 (megahit assembly) | ecosystem: Environmental > Aquatic > Freshwater > Ice > Liftoff... | reverse complement strand
TGCACTCCAAGACCGATCGTGACGCGGTTTTGCGTAATTGCGGCGAATTGTCCCTGGATGTATCGCATCCCGGGAATACCTTCCGGCAGGACAATACCGCCGACCGAAGTGGCCCCGGCACTCTTCCAGCAGGAGAACGTGCGAGCGGATCGAAGTGAACCCGTTCGGGGCCTGCCCGAACGGGTGAATCGATTATTGGCAGGCAGATGTATTCGTCATCTGCCTGATGGCAACATTATTCTTCCGACCCCGCTTCGTCAGCAGCGGCCTCTTCGCCACCCCCGAGCGAGAACAGTGGGCCGGCACCGGCACCCATTCCACCCTTGAGTTCTTCGCGTGGTTTGGCCACTGAAGCACTGGCTGAGCCGTCTTCGTTCGTGGTTGCGGCTTCGGTCTCTTTCGGTTCCGTTTTGCGGCTCAGGCCGATCTCCCGTTCGCCTGTGTCGACACGCAGAATGCGGACTTCCAGATCCTGTCCGACCTGTACCATGTTTTCCGGATGATCGACTTTATGGTCGGCAAGTTCGGAAACGTGGAGCAGTCCTTCGAGATCATCTTCCAGCTGCACGAAGACACCAAAGTTGGTGATCTTTGTGACCTTGCCGGTGACAGTCTTGCCAGGAGCATACTTTTCGGGAATCCGTGTTTCCCACGGATCTTCGCCAAGCTGCTTCAGACCAAGTGCGATTCGGCGGCGATCTTCATCGACAGTCAGAATCTGACATTCGATCGGGTCACCCTTCTTCAGGATTTCATTGGCATGTGACACCTTGCGTGTCCACGACATGTCGCTGATATGCAGCAGTCCATCGACGCCTTCCTGCAGCTCAACAAACGCACCGTAGTTCGTCAGATTGCGAACTGTACCTTTGACCATTGATCCTGGCGGGTACTTGGCAGTGACTTCGTCCCACGGATTGGGCTGAGTCTGCTTCATGCCCAGTGAGATTTCCTGCTTGTCTTCGTTGATGCCCAGCACCATGACTTCAACTTTGTCGCCGATCGCCACCAGTTCGCTGGGGTGATTCACGCGACGTGTCCAGGACATTTCGCTGATGTGAACCAGACCTTCGATGCCGTCTTCCAGCTTCACGAAAGCACCGTACGACAGCACGTTGACGACTTCGCCGTGGATCCGTGATCCCACTGGGTATTTCGTACCAATGTTTGCCCAGGGGCTGGCAGACTTCTGCTTCAGGCCCAGAGCGATCTTTTCTTTGTCGTAATCGATATTCAGAACCATCACTTCGACTTCATCGTCGATCTTGACCATTTCGGTCGGATGGCTGATGCGACCCCAGCTCATATCAGTGATATGCAGCAGGCCGTCGATACCGCCCAGATCCACGAACGCACCAAAGTCGGCGATGTTCTTGACGGTGCCCTTTCGAAGCTGGCCGATCTCCAGATTGGAGAGCAGCGTCTTCTTCATCTTTTCGCGTTCTTCTTCGATCAGACGACGGCGTGACACAACGATGTTGCGTCGCGCTTCGTCGATCTTCAGAATCATACATTCGATTTCCTGACCGATGTATTCCGCGATGTCGTTAGGACGGCGAATATCCACCTGGCTTGCGGGCAGGAACACGTTGACGCCAATATTGATCAGCAGGCCGCCCTTGATCTTGCGGATGACCTGGCCTTTGACAACATCGCCCTCGTTGTGAGTGCTGATGATTTTTTCCCACTCGCGGACGCGATCCGCCTTGCGCTTGGAAAGCACAATCAGACCAATGGAGTCTTCAAACTCTTCGAGCAGGACTTCGATTCTCTGGCCGATTTCCGGGGGAGGCTCATTTTCGTCCCATTCGTCACGCTGGACGACGCCTTCACTCTTGAAGCCGATGTCAACGACAACTTCCTCGTTATCGACACGAACAATGGTCCCGTGCAGGATATCATTCAGAGCATACGTCTGTGCTTCTGATTCGTAAAAGACGCTTTCGTCATCTGCAAAATCCGGGAACGACGCGGACATCACCGCATCCAGTTCGCTGTCCTCGACACCATACTCCCGCAAGAGATTACGATCGACCATATTGAGTACTTCCATCCACCACGGGACATCCGTCAGGTAAACCCGGCAGACAATTCCGACTTAGAGACACGCGAGAGACTGTCGCAACACATGTGCGACACCAAGAGCCTTCTCGACGGGGAACCGAGCACAATACTCGATCCGGCCTCAGAAGTCCAGTCGAGCGACAGGCGGTCGCCAGAGCCTGGAAACGCTCTAACCTGTTTGTGAATCGCACCTTAGTGGCCTCGCTCGAGATTGTTCGAACCCAGTTCTGGATCATCGCAAGATACTGGCCTGAATTGCGCAGAGAGTAGGCCGGACCAAGGCGCCCGGTGTGCCGGATCAGCGTAAACCCGCGATCTGCATGATGACATTTTTTCGGCAGGACCTGTGTTCGACCGGCGGTCGCCGTTCCGGATTCTGCCGGGTTTGCTCCGTCCGGCCTACTGTGCCGTGCGCAATGCGGGCTAAACAGGAACGAAAAAGAGACCTTGGAAATACCAAGGCCTCTGATCGGCGTTGCACGGAAAATCCTGAACCAACTATTCGGTAGGAGCAGCAAATTTCTTTGCGCCTGCTTCTGCTTGTGCTGCCGGCGGGGTTCCCTCCATTTTCGCATCAGCTTGATCGACACTGCCTTCACAACCAGAAAACCAGCAACACATCAGGCTCAACAATAGTAAACCACAACAACTTCTTCTCATCAATTCCTCCAGGGAAAAAGGAGACTCTTAGATTCAGGGTCACCAAAAATGCCAACTTTAGGCGAGCGGCAGATTAGGAACTACCAAGCCGAACAACCGAACGCTAGCGCGTGGCGGCTGATTTCATTAGCCGCAGGCGCTAGCCCCGGTTTTCGACGGTAACCAGAAATCTGCCGCTCGCCTTATACTACGCGCGGTCCAGAATGAGGCCGTAAATCCTCGTTTAACCCGTGGCCGCAGGCCAGGCCGTCGGGTAGCCAGGACCAAAAAGCCTGGCCTGTGGCCACGGGTTAAACAATTCAAATCTGGATCATCGGAGTTTGGAATGGCAAGGCATCATTTCAAGCCGCGCGGAGTATAAGTCTTACACCCACCCACCGCCAACGGATTTCGCCGGGAGCGGCGACGCAGAAAACAATTCTGTAACTGCCGTGTTTCAAACACCACTAGAAAGCATTTCCAGGAACCTCTCCGCCGTCGCGGGTAGAAAGTCCCCGGAGTAGCTTGCTATCGGCGCTGTAGGACACGAACTGAACTGAGCCATCCACCATCCCAAAATGAGCACCGGCGGCATGGCGACTCCAGAAATGGAACAGATCAGCATAATTGCTGCTCTTGCCAATTTGAAAGTAGCTGGGCGCGGTATTGATGCCGTTCACCCGCTCTTCCATCCCGACAACTACGTCACCGACGCCGAAGCCACCGCCATCTCCACCCCAACCAGCCATGCTCCATCCATATTCTTTATCGTCCGGCGCAGGGTGCTCACCCATCATAATCGTGTTCGACGTACCGTCGGTTACGTCTCGAAACGATGTCTTGGAGTTCACAAACAGCATTCCGTCCTGGCCCTTATCGTTGATGAAATTACCACCGCGCGGATCGGGAAACGAGCCCGTTGGAATACCCTTCCAAGTGTGAGTACCGACACATCCCATGTAACTGCTGAGAGCGGCGACGTTTGCTGTTCCAGGTTCCTGCCAGCCGGTTCCCGTGTTTGGATCACTCGGGCACAGATAAATCGGCAGCGACGTGGAAACCAAATTCTTACCGTTCGGCATCATGAGCCACCATGGCCATGCCCCGCCTCTGAGCTTCGGATCCACCATTTGGTAAATGTTGGCTTGTTCGACGTAAGGCAGGATGAAAAACATCCAACTGTAGCATGGCGCCTCATTGGGATAACTGGAGAACGTTCCACTGGCGTTTTGCTGATACCCGCCGGGCGGATTGTTATACTCGGTCGGTGCGGTCGTCATATTGACCCACCAGTTTCTCCCGATATTCGTGCCTGGCGGGAAACGATTCTGCACATCATGGTGGTTGTGCAGCGCCAAGATCACGTTCTTGAGATTGTTCTTGCACTGGGTGCGGCGAGCCGCTTCTCGAGCCTGCTGCACAGCAGGCAGTAGCAGAGCGATAAGGATTGCGATGATCGCAATCACTACCAGCAACTCAATCAGCGTGAATGCACGCCGAGCGCTTGTGCTGGCTTTTCCAGAAAATCTTTTCATCAAAATTCCCTCCAAGAGCAAAAAAAAACACGGAAAATTCGACAATCGGAAACTATTCACACAAATAAATCGAATCCAATTGCGAACAAGACACTTTAAGCAAGTGGATTCACGCTGGTGTGGCTGCTGACTTCCGTTAAAAGTCAACAGGTATCAACGGTTCCATAACGTTGCAATGCATAGATTGCATTGCCATCAAAGTTGCCCCAGCAAATCTGGGGCCAGTTGCTGCGGCAAATCCGTCGCCAACAGTTTTGGCCTGCGAAAAACCGCTTTTTTTCGGTTTTTCGCAGTCTACGCATCCTTTAAAAGATTCTCAAAAACCGATGCTCCGAGTAGCTGCCAAGATCAGAACGTCTTAACGCGACTCTTTTTTGGGCACAAATGCAATGAAAAGACGATTCCTAAATTCGGAAGGCTTCTGAAGAATTTCCTGAGAGAACTTGAAAAGTGGATGACCGCGTTAATTTTATGTGAATGCCGAAATGATGATTTCATCGTTCTCGAATTCGGTTGTCAAGCAGGAAAGCTGCTAAAAGCTGAAATAAGCGTCGGCATTTCTTTGGAGCTCCGGATCCGCCAAGAACTCTTTTCGGGTCGGAGAAGCCCGGAAATGCACTAATGCTGTGCCGGTTTGCTGCGTGGCCACAGCTGAGTCCACGATGCTCCGAGCGTCCGATCAACTTGCCCATCGCACCTCCGGTGCAATTGGCTGTGCAAGATCAGTAACGGATAGAGTCCCAAGTGACCCGCTGCAGAGTCCCCGAGAATGCGTTGGCAGCTACGTCGGAAACCTGTCAACGCGACTTCCAGCCGAGCCTGGCGGCGAAGCTGAACGCAATGAGCAATGCGTGAATGCGGCAATCCAGTGAGAGCGGCGCAACTGAGCCGCTTCACAACTTCGAATTGTCACTTTTCTCGGGTCAGGCATCGTGCGGCTTTTTATAGTCGCCTTTCGCTCCGCGAAAGCAGCGTATTCGCAACTTTCGCGGAGCGAAAGGCGACACTTATTTTCCGCTCGATGCTCATAGTGCATACATGAAGATTGCCGTGATCAATGCCGCAGCGGAGGTGTCCTGAAGAGCGATCTGAGAAAACGAATGACGAACTCCGTCAACCCGTCTACAATCCCGCAATGTCTGACAATATCCTGGTTATGATTGGGATCCTGACCGCATGAATTCAACAAATCGCCCGACCAATCTTGCCGAACTGAAGGCCAGCGGCTGGAAGTCGCGGAATGTGAAAGAAGAGATCCGGTCGAATTTCCAGACAATGCTGGCCAGCGGCTCCGAACTTTTCCCAGGGATTGTCGGCTACGAAAACACGGTGATTCCAGAAATCAGTCTCGCACTCCTCGCGGGCCACGACATTCTGTTTCTGGGCGAAAAGGGCCAGGGCAAAAGTCGCATGATGCGCTCGCTGCCGCGATTCCTGGATGAAGTGATTCCGTATCTGGACCTGCCCGGGTGTCCGGTTCATGAAGATCCGTACAAGCCCATTACTTCCGAGGGCAAACGCTGCATCGCGGAGCTGCCGCCGGAACAGATTCCCATTCGCTGGTGGCCTCGGAAAGAACGCTACGCAGAACGGCTGGCGCCGGGGACGAAGTTCGCCGACATCATCGGTGAAATCGATCCTGCGAAGCTCGCGGGCGGAACCAGTATGTCAGCCGAAGACGCCTTGCATTTCGGGCTCATTCCCCGCATGCATCGTGGTCTGTTCGCGATGAATGAACTGCCGGAACTGGACGAACTTGTTCAAGTCGGTCTGTTCAACATTCTGGAAGAACGCGATGTGCAGATTCGTGGCTATCCAGTGCAGTTTGATCTGGACGTGATGATTCTGTTTTCCGCGAATCCGGCCACTTACAATCGCAGCGGCAAAGTCATTCCGCAGCTCAAGGACCGCATCGGCAGCCTGATTCAGACGCATTATCCGTCCGAGCGCGAAACGGGCATTCAGATCATGGAACAGGAATGTGAGCTGTCTCTTGAGGGCGACTTCCCGATCATCGTGCCGTTTTTCATGAAACAGATCATCGAAGAAGTCAGCCGTGCGGCCCGTAAGAGCCGCTACATCGATCAGCATTCCGGGGTCAGCACGCGATTCAGTATCGCCAATTATCAAACCATGATCGCCAGCGCGCGACGTCGCGGTTGTGTGCTGAATGAGAAACCGGCCGTGCCGCGGATCAGCGATCTGGGACACTTGTATTCCTCATCACTCGGCAAGCTGGAAGTGGACATGATGAGCAGTCATCAGATGACGGAGCGCCAGGTACTGGATGCTGTCATTGCCGAAGCCATCAAGGCGATCTTCGAAGAGTACGTGGAACAACACGGACTGGAATCGATCGCGCAGATCTTCGCCAAGGGTGTCAAAATCGAAGTCGGCGATATGCTGCCGAGCACGCACTATGAAACACTGCTCAAGCGAGTGCCGCCGATCTGGGATAAGGCGTTTGAAGTGAACGCAGCAGACAACGCGGCTGTGCGTGCGTCGTGTGTGGAGTTCATCCTTGCCGGCCTGTACGCCACCGACCGCATCAGCCGCGCCCAGCGTCACGGTGTTGTGACGTATGAGGTTGGCTGAGGCTGGCTGAGGCTGGACACATTTTTTCAACGCGATTTTGTCCGTTTGCTCGTGAATCAGGGACGGTCTCCTGGTGCGTGGTCAAACCTTAGAACGTAGGTTGGACATTCTTGTCCGACCGTGATTCGACGGGCAGGAATGCCCATCCTACCCCAGAATTCAGGCTTGACGACGCACTAGCTGATCATCAGATCCCGGATCGGATTTCCGGGGCAGATCACAAAAGGGCGGCCTTCGATGTCGGTGAGTTCCAGATTAGGCGGAACTCCCATAAGATCGTAAACGGTGGCCGCCAGATCAATGGGATTGACCGGGTTCAACGCCGGATAGGCCGCATGCTGATCGCTCGCGCCATAGACTTGGCCGCCTCGAATGCCTCCACCGGCCATCACCGATGTAAAACAGTTTGGCCAGTGATCTCGTCCGTCCCTTCCCGCCCCGGCATCGCTGTTGCGCTGACCGATCTTTGGAGTGCGACCGAATTCTCCGGTCCAGATCACTAAAGTTTCGTCCAGCAGACCTCGTTGATCAAGATCATCCAGAAGTGCCGAAAACGCGCGGTCCGCAACCGGCATCAGCCTATCCCGGAGATCAATGAAATTTCGACTGTGCGTGTCCCAATAGACACTCACATTCTTGATACCGTCACTTGGCCAATACACGGTCACAAGCGGGACGCCGCGCTCGACCAGTCGTCGTGCCTGGAGGACGGATTGTCCGTGTGGGTTTCGTCCGTACCAGTCACGTACCGCATCAGGTTCCTGAGTCAGATCAAAGGCAGATCGACCAACAGCTGAAGCCAGCAGATCGAACGCCTGTGAATAATTTCGCTGCATGTTTCGTGTGGAGTCGAGTTGCTGAAGTCGCGTTGCCGTGACTTCAAGAGAGCTCAACAGCGAACGACGACGGTTCATGCGCATTTCAGGAACTTCGTCCAGCGGCTCAATCTCGCCGACGCGGTAATCAGCACGGGACGGATCTGCATCAATCGTCAGCGGATCCCACGTCGGGCCAAGCCATCCGGCGAACTGCCCGTGACTCTCTTCGACAAACCGCGGAACATCGTTTTCCAGTTTTGGTCGCATCGAAACGAACGGCGGCAGCGGATCCCGACCTCGCCCGAGTTTCGCCAGAACGGCTCCGAAATTCGGCCAGTCCTTTCGCAGGTCATTGGACGGAAGCGGTGGCTTTCCGGTCAGCAAGTAATGAGTGGCCGCGGTGTGATCCACATTCGTATGAGTCATCGATCGGATAATGGCCAGTTGCTGAGTCCGCTGAGCGAGCAGCGGGAAATGCTCACAGATCTGAATGCCGGGCACCTGAGTATCAATCGGTCGGAATTCGCCCCGCACTTCATCCGGAGCGTCGGGCTTCAGATCCCATGTGTCCTGATGAGCCGGCCCGCCCCACATAAACAGCATTATACAGGCTTTCGCCTTCCGCACGGGAGAACTCAAACCCCGATCGGCTGCCAGCGTCTGAGCCCTCAGTAATTCAGGCAGCGTCAGCCCCAGCAGTCCGACCGACCCCGCTCTCAGCACATCTCGGCGACCAGGGTTTTGCGGTTTCTGCGATCGTCGGCGATGTCGTCTTGATTGGTCTGGCATGGGACGTTCACGAAGTCAGCAGCAAATAGTTTTCACTTTTGCCATACTAACTCAGATTCGAGTCGATGCAAGTTGACCTGTGTCGCACGGCTCGCCGCTTCGCCGAAGCCTATGCATTCAAATAGCTTGGGACACAACGTTTTACGCCGGCTCAGGAATCAGAACCAACGCCATTCATGTTTCGCCACGTTACTGCGTCAGAAATGCATCGAGTGCCACGGCGAGTGTCTGGTGGAGCACTTTGCGTTATAGCACAAGAGTTACTTCAGTCAGTCTGAAGAACTTCGCGAGACTCAAATCGAATAATCTCCTCTTTGAGTTGATTGATGAGCTGCCTCAAGGAACGAAGCTCGATTTCTCGAGTGTGTGCCGTTCCGGATGGGTCGAGACGAGCGGCTTGGTAATTTTCTTCGAGCAAGCGGAGTTTCGCACGAGTCGGTTCCAACTCGGAAAGTGAAATCAGGCTCATAACAACACCTCGATCATGCCTTTGGGAATTGAATGACGGTCGGTCGCGAAGAAGGTTTCGACAAGCATATCAAACCGAGCTTGTCGCACCAGTTGGATCTCGATGAACGGGAGCCCCGCCAGGAGTTCCTGTTCCGCAATGGTATCTTGCGGGAAGTCAGCATTCATGAGCAAGACGCAATCGACATCGTTGGGCCCCCGAGCACCGGTCGTGAAGCTGCCGTTCACAACCAGGCGACTCACACCGGCTCGCCGAGCCGCGTCCACCAACCACCGGAGCGATTCCATTTGGTCTCGTCGTAGCGCTGTCTGTTTGCCAAACCGCGATTCGATCTCGTCCAGAGCTGCCGAATGGAGCCCTGGCGGCAAATACCCATGATCGTCCAAGGGCGGGATCATTCCTTGTCCTCCGTCGGCGACGGGCCTAGCAGTTCGTCGAGGTGCGGCGAAATCGGTTCGCAGTTCGAACTCTGGATCGGTCAGCATAAGATTACAAAAGGCCACAGGAATCTCAACACCGTCGCCGAGTGCGGCTGCTGGTGGCGGGGAATTCGACGTTCGAGGAACTCGAGCCCCTGCCGCTCGGCGTTGTCGGCCTACGGTTTCTGCGACTCCAGTTTCTCCATGATCTCGCTGATCTCCAACACACGGCGCTGGTAGTCCGGGTCGCGGTGGATTTCGTGTGTCGGAACGGTGCTGTGCGGGATGGGGATCTGGTGCCTCAGGCGGCCTGGACCGCGGCTGAAGATGAAAACCCGGTCGCCGAGATATACGGCTTCTTCAATCGAATGCGTCACAAAAAAGACGGTTGCTTCGACATCATTCCAAAGCTTCATCAGCAGATCCTGCATCTGCTGCCGTGTATGCGGGTCCAGCGCGCCGAAAGGTTCGTCCATAAGGATAATTCTGGGATGCAGAATCAGCGTGCGGGCGATCGCGACGCGTTGACGCATTCCACCGGATAACTCGTGTGGAAACTTGCCGGCATCGGACTGCACATTCAGCCCGACCCGCTGAATCCACTCCCGCGCCTTTTCATGCCGTGTGGCTCGATCGACGCCACGGCATTCCAGACCAAAGGCGACATTGTCGAGCACCGTGCGGTTGTCGAAGCTCGTATAATCCTGAAACACCATCCCTCGATCAGGACCTGGCCCCATGACAGGCGTGCCGCTCACCAGCACAGAACCGGTCGTAGGCGGATGCTGCGGGTCCAGACCGGCGATCATCCGCAGCACAGTGCTCTTGCCACATCCGCTTGGTCCCAGCACCGTGATGAATTCCCCTTTGCCGGCGAGATCTTCAATCTCAAACGTCACGTCCGCAATCGCCGTAAACGCATCACTGCTGCCCACGTTGTAGGTCTTCGTGACGCTTTTGAATTCAACAATGTTTTTGGACATGACTTCTTCAATTCATTACCGCCAGAATAACCGCAGCGTACCGCGCGTCAGTTGCCACAGGGCATTGCGTTCGGCATCACGTCCGTATTTCCAGCGGAAAATCAGACATTGCAACAGCGACAGACACTGATCGATCAGCCAAGCCACGATTGGAATCGTCAAAATGATGATCGCCATGATTTCCGTAATACCACGTTTGCGACCGACGTTCAGCAAGTTACCAAGACCGCCTGCACCGCCTGCATCATTGACGACTTCCACGAGCATGATGTATCCAAACGCCAGCCCGAAGAGGACTCGTGCGGAATTGAAAATTGTCGGCAGCGCCAGCGGCACAAGCACCTTCAGCACGATCTGCAGACGCGACGCACCGAGCGTCAAGGCGGTCTCTACATAGCGCTGAGCCACATCCCGAATCGCATCCGCCGCATCCGACACGATGAACGCGACGCAGGCGATGAAGATGAACATGAATTTTTCGGTCTCACCGCTTTTGAACAGCGCGAACACAAGTGCTGTCAGCGCAGCGACCGGAATATTGCGGCCAAACAGAATCAAGGGTGACAGGAAGGCACGAACCAGGGAAAAACAACCTGCCGCTACTCCCAGCGGTATGCCGACCAGCAACGCCAATGAAAATCCGATGGCGACCCGAGTCAATGATTTGACTGTGTTGTTGAACAGATGACTTTGCGGCGACTTGCTGTCCCAGAGATTCGGAAAGTAATCGAGCGCTTCTTTCGGAGAAGGCAACTGCGAATATCCCAGAATGCGTGCTTCATGTTCGCCGTGTGTGACATACCACCACGCACAGAAACAGAATCCAAGACAGACGACTGCGGCCAGAAAACTCAGCCAGCGCGGAATCTCAGTTCGCAGACCAAGCAGCGGCGCTCGATGGACAACAGGTTGGGCAGAGAAACCAGGTACAGCAGCAGCAGCCTCGGAAACGGCGGACGCAGGGACTGACGCTGGCTGTTCGATCGGCGGTGGATCTGTTTCGTTCATGGCTGACAGTTACTTTCCCAGAATCCATGCAAACAGCCCGCGCGCCAGATGCATACGGTTTTCTGCCTGCTGAAACACGATACTCTGCGGTCCATCCATCACACCATCCGTCACTTCCAGACCACGCTTTGCAGGCAGATCGTGCATAAATCTCGCGTCCCTGGGAGCAGTCTTCATGAGGTCTTCGTTGACCTGGAATTCGGCGAACGCCTTCATGCGTCTGACGGCATCTTCTTCCTGCCCCATGCTGGCCCAGACGTCGGTGTAGATGA
>Ga0105047_10016450_pt1 | contig 11592 bp, 8 predicted proteins | sample MAT04_FD_78384 | JGI IMG/M metagenome (GOLD analysis project Ga0105047, IMG submission 78384) | Freshwater microbial communities from Lake Fryxell liftoff mats and glacier meltwater in Antarctica - MAT-04 (megahit assembly) | ecosystem: Environmental > Aquatic > Freshwater > Ice > Liftoff... | reverse complement strand
GGGTGCTCGGCGGCATCGGCGAGGCGGCGTTCTTCGTCGGCGCCGGCACCATGGTCACCGACCTGGCGCCGGAGCGGCGCCGGGGCGAGGCGCTCAGCTACTGGTCGATCGCCGTGTACGGCGGCGTGGCGTTCGGCCCCTTCATCGGGGTGTTCGTGCTGGCGGACGACCAGTTCAACCGGGTGTGGATCCTGGCGGCGGGGTTCGCCCTGGCGGCCGCGGTGCTGGGGTGCTTCACCACCGAGACCCGGCGGGCCGGCCCGGCGCCGGTGGCCGCAGGAGGCGGCCGGCCCAAGCTCTTCTACCGGGCCGCGCTCGCACCGGGTCTGGTGCTCTTCCTCGGTCTCATCGGACTGGCCGGCTTCACCGAGTTCGTGCCGCTGTACGTCGTCGACATCGGTGTGGCCGATGCCGGGCCCGTGCTGCTCGTCTACGGGCTCGTCGTGCTGGCGGTGCGGATCCTCGGCGCCCGCCTGCCCGACCGCCTCGGCCCGATGGTCGCCGGCAGCGGCGCGCTGGCCATCGGTGCGTCGGGCCTGGCCATCGTGGCGATCGTGGCCACGCCGGTCGGCCTCTACGTCGGGACCGTCATCTTCGCCCTCGGCATGTCCCAGCTCTACCCCGCGGTCATGATCCTGGCCCTCACCGATGTCCCCGAACACGAGCGCAGCTCCGCGGTCGGCACGGTCAGCAGCTTCTTCGACGCATCGCAGGGCGTCGGTGCGGTGGTCCTCGGCGGGGTGGCCCACGTCGCCGGCTACCGCAGCGCCTTCATCGGGGGCGTCATCGCCGCGGTGGTCGGCCTGGTGCTCCTCCGCGGCGGCATCGACCCCCGCGCCCGCAAGCCCACCGATCATGCCGCCGCCCGGGCCGCCCTCGAGACGCCCGAACCCGAAGCGCCCGTCTGACCTCCAGGTGACGCTGCGCTTCGGCGTGAGAGGCCGGCGGTCCCCTACGGTGACGGCGTGACGCCGGACACCACCCACGCCGAGCAACCGGGTCCGGCCTCGCCGGCGCAACCGCTCGGCACCGCCGCCTCCGTCGATCTCGTGGCTGTCACCGCCGAGGTCGAGACCCACGCGCACGGACGGGTCCCCCGCGAGCTGCGCCGCCGCCAGATCATCGCCGTCGCCGACCAGCTCTTCGTCGAGCGGGGCTACCAGGCGACGTCGATGGATGAGGTCGCACAGCGGTCCGGCGTGACCAAGCCGGTGATCTACGACCTCTTCGGCTCCAAGGAGGAGCTGTTCCGCACGGTGATGTGGCAGCTCGCCGACGAGCTTGCCGACACCCTGCGCGTCGCCGTCGCGGCCGAGCGCGACCCGGCCGGTCGGCTGGCCGCCGGGGCGCTGGCGTTCTTCACCTTCGTGCGCGATCACTGGGCGGGCTGGTACGCGCTGCTCTCGAGCGATGCCACGCCGGTGACGGTGGACGTGAGCGAGATCCGCCGCCGCCAGACCGACCTCGTGATCGACATGTTCGCCGAGGGCGCCCGGCTCGCCGACAGCCACGTCGAGCCGGCGCTGCTCGAGGCGACCGCCCACGCGGTCAACGGCGCCTACGAATCGCTGGCGCTGTGGTGGCGGAACCATCCCGAGGTCCCGGCCGAGCAGCTCGCGGACCTGGTCACCACGCTGGTCGGCCCTGGGCTCGTCGTGCTCGCCACTGGCGCAACCGACGCCACGCCGCACGCGTCGACCTGAACAGCACGATCGCCACCACGCTCGACGCGAGGGCCAGCACGATGGTGACCACGAACGCCACCCGGGGGTAGGCGATGGCCAGCGCCATCACGAACCCGACGAGGCCGTCCTCGAGCACGCTGGCCACGACGTTCGAGGCCGGTTCGGGCGAGAGGTTGATCATGGCGCGCGCCGACGCCTTGGCCGAGTGGCTGGACAGGGCGAGGAGGGCGCCGAGCGCCAGCAGCAACGGGAGCGGCAGCTCCTGGCCGGGTGCCAGCGACGTGATGGCGGCGCCGCCGATCGGCCGGATGAAGGTGTGCACCGCGTCCCAGAGGCTGTCGACGAGCGCGATCTTGTCCACCACGAGCTCGATGACGAACAAGGTGAGGGCCACCCCGATGACCCAGGACTGCTCCAGGAAGGGCGGACTCTCGATCCACTCCAACCGTCCGGCGATGCCCAGCAGCGCGCAGACCCCGTACAGGCTGATGCCCGCAGACCACGCGCTCCCGACCGCCGTCCCGAGATCCACGCCGTGAGGGTAGCGACCGCCGTCGTGTCGCCGCCCCGAGATCTCCCGGCGTTCGGCCCGGTCCGGAGGCGAGCGAGGGTTCGGTAGGGTGCGGATTCGACGTTCGAGGACGAGGGGGAGCAGATGGCGAACGGCGACGAGCGCCTACCGAAGGACGCGACCGACCACACCCGCCGAGCGAACGAGGCGGTGCTCGGTTCGCTCCCGTTCGGTGACCGGGCCGACTTCGAGCGAGCGCAGCGAGGTCGCATCGCGCCGCCGGCGAGCCCGCAGATCATGGGGCGTCTGGGGTTCCCGGTGTGGGACCTCGACGCCTTCGCGTTCCTCGACGGCGACGCGCCCGCGACGGTGAACCCCAGCCTGTGGCGCCAGGCGCAGCTCAACACCACGGCCGGCCTGTTCGAGATCGCCGACGGCTTCTACCAGGTGCGCGGCCTCGACCTCTCGAACGTCACGTTCATCGAGTCCGCCTCCGGCTGGATCGTCATCGACCCGCTGACCTCGTCGGAAACCGCCCGGGCGGCGTACGACCTCGTGAGCGAGCACCTCGACGAGCGTCCGGTCCACACGGTCATCTACACCCACAGCCACGTCGACCACTTCGCCGGCGTCCGCGGCATCGTCGACGATGCCGATGTTCGCGCCGGGCGGGTCCGCATCATCGCCCCCGATGGCTTCCTCACCGAGGCCATCAGCGAGAACGTGATCGCCGGGACGGCGATGACCCGCCGGGCCGCCTACATGTACGGCGCGCTGTTGCCCAAGGGACCGCGGGGCCACGTCGACGCCGGTCTGGGCAAGGGCGTCCCGCTGATGGGCGCGCAGGGGCTGATCGCTCCAACCGAGCTCATCACCGAGAGCGGCACCGAGCTCGACATCGACGGTGTGCGCATCGTGTTCCAGCTCACACCCGGGACCGAGGCCCCGGCGGAGATGAACTTCCACTTCCCCGATCGCCGCATCTTGTGCATGGCCGAGAACTGCACCGCCAACCTCCACAACCTCTACACGTTGCGGGGGGCCCAGATCCGCGACGCCCTGGCCTGGAGCCGGTACATCCACGAGTCGATCGAGCTCTTCGAATCACGCACCGACATCCTCTTCGCCAGCCACCACTGGCCCCGGTGGGGGCGCGACGACATCGTCGACTTCCTGACCAAGCAGCGCGACCTCTACCGGTTCATCCACGACCAGACGATGCGCCTTGCCAACCACGGCCAGACCATGGTCGAGATCGCCGAGGAGATCGCCCTGCCGCCCGCGCTCGGCGACGAGTTCTTCAACCGGGACTACTACGGCACGCTCAACCACAACGCCAAGGCTGTGTACCAGCGCTACCTCGGCTGGTTCGACGCCAACCCCGCCCACCTCCACCCGCACCCGCCGGCCGAGGCGGCCACCCGCTACGTGGAGTACATGGGTGGCGCCGACGCCGTGCTCGAACGAGCTCGCGTGTCGTACGCCGACGGCGACTACCGGTGGGTGGTCGAGGTCGTGAACCACGTCATCTTCGCCGATCCGGCCAACGACGTCGCCCGCCTCCTGCAGGCCGACGCCCTCGAGCAGCTCGGCTACCAGGCCGAGTCCGGTCCGTGGCGCGGCTTCTACCTCACCGGCGCCCAGGAGCTGCGCAACGGGTCGCCGGCCGGGCTCCCCGCGCCGCCCCTCGCCAGCGCCGACATCCTCGACGCCATGACCGTCGAGATGCTCCTCGAGCTGATGGGCGTGCGCCTGCGGGGGCTCGAGGCGTCCGCCCACTCGCTGCGCTTCACCGTGGCCGTCCCCGAACGGGGCGAGACCTGGCTCCTCGGGCTCGAGCACGGCGCCCTCCACCACGTCCCGACCGTGCCCGACCGCGACGCCGACGTCGACGCCACCATCACCGCGACCCACGCCGCGCTCGCGGCGGTCGCACGGGGCACCGCCGGCGTGCTCGACGAACACATCGCCGACGGATCCGTCACCATCGACGGCGACGCGGCGGCAGTCGCCACGTTCCTCGCGCTCCTTGACACCTTCGCGTTCTGGTTCCCCATCATCGAACCCTGACGGCCTGCCCTGGTCGACCGGTGGGCGGGAATCAGAAGTCGGCGGGCACGCGCACGGCTGCGGCGGGCACGGCGAGGCGCTGCTTGGTCTTGTAGGTGGTCAGGAAGCGCTGCTCCGATTCGGCGTCGCCGATGATGAGCAGGTCGCCGTCGGCAGGGAGGGGCACGAACGGATCGGGGTTGCTCTCCATCTGCTCCCCGCGGGCGACGGCGACGACGTTGCAGCCGGTGGTCTGGCGGATCGAGCACTCCGACAGGCCTCGGCCGGCGAGGGCGGCGGGAACCGGCACCCGGAACACATCGAGCCCTTCGGCCAGCACGAGCGTGTCGTTGAGGCCGAGGGTGTTCCAGATGGCGGTGGCGCCGGTGGATGCGTACGACAGCACCGCGTCGGCCCCGGCACGGTGCAGCGTGGAGACGTTGCGGTCGAGGTTGGCCCGACTGATGATCTGGATGCCGGGCTGGAGCCGTCGGCAGTACAGCGTGAGGTAGACGTTGACGTCGTCGTCGTGGGTGGTCACGAGCACCGCGGTGGCGCGGTCGATGCCGGCGCGCTCGAGCACGGTGATGTCCGACGCGTCACCGATCACGTAGTGCTCGTCGTCCTTCACCCGCTCGGCCAGGAGCTCGATGATGCGGTGGTCCATCCCGGCCTCGGCGAGGGCGCGGCCCGCCGCCCGCCCGACCCGGCCCCCTCCGACGATGATCACCCGGGACTGCTCGTGCTGGGCGGTGGCGAACTCGGCGTCGTAGGCAGCCAGTTGGGCCTCGGACCCGGCCAGGATGAGCACGCTGGTCGCGGAGATCTCGGTGTCGGGGCCGGCGATCGCGAACGTGCCCCGCTGCCACACCCCGACGACGTTGACGTTGAACCGGGTGCGCAGGTCGGCCTCGGCGAGCGTCTTGCCGACCAGCGTCGTCGCCGCGGTTCCGGCCTCGGCGATGAGCAGATCGCCGAACTGGCCGACCACGTGGCTGCGGGCATCACCGCCCAGGACCCGTTCGGCGATCGACCGGCCGAGCATGTTGCCGAGCTGCAGCACCTCGTTGCAGCCGGCGAGGCCGAGCACGTCGACCGCTGCGGCCTTCGAGGCGGTGGCCACGATCGGCACCGTCGGATCGAACTCGCGGACCGTGAAGGCGATGTTGGTGTTGGTCGTGTCGGCCCGGGTGGTGGCGACCATGGCCGCCGACGCGACCCGCGCCCGCCGGTAGGTGTCGGGATCGTCGAGATCGCCCACCATCACCTGGTAGCCGAGGTCGAAGAGCGAGAGCGCCTCGGCGAGGTCACTGACCAGGACCACGTAGGGCATCTCGGACCGGTCGGCTCGGCGGATGAGCGAGTCCTCGATCGGGCCGAGGTTGGTGAGCACGATGTGGCCCGAGGTCTTCTCGGGCAGCTCCCGTGGGGCGCGGGCGGCTTCGCGACGTTCCATCCACGGGACGAAGATGAACTGGATGAACGAGAACGGCAGGAGGACGAAGATGAACAGCGTTCCGGTGATGAGCACCACCATCGAGAAGATGCGGCCGGCGTCGGACTGGAAGGTGATGTCACCGAACCCGAGCGTCGACATGACGGTCAGGGTCCAGTAGAAGCCGGTGGCCCAGCTGAACTCTCGGCCCTCGTTGGCCATGAGCTGGTGGAACGCGACGCTGTAGACGGTGGTCATCACCACCAGCGCGACGACGAGCCAACCGACGACGCGCAGGTTGCGACGGTTGGCTGGTCCCGACAGGTAGCCGAGGACGACCCCGAGTGACTTCACGCTTCCAGGGTGGCACGCCCGGCCCACGCGTCCGGGATCACGGCGGAGCCCGGTGATGGAACGGGCGCGATCACGCGGGTCCCAGCACGGAACGCACGTCGGCGAGGGTGTCGGCCTCGGCCGCGGCCTTGTCGGGGCGGTAGCGGCGAACCCGGGCGAACCGCAGCGCCACGCCGCCGGCGTAGCGGGTGGACACCTGCACCCCATCGAGGGCGATCTCGACCACGAGCTCGGGTCGGAGGTGCACCGTGATGCCCTCGCGCCCGATCTCTCGTTCGAGGAACGCAGCGGTCTGCCAGGAGAGCAGCTCGTCGGTCAGGCCCTTGAAGGTCTTGCCCACCATCACGAAGCTTCCCGTGTCGGGATCGCGGGCACCCAGGTGAAGGTTCGAGAGCCAGCCCTGGCGTCGGCCGTGACCCCACTCCGCGGCGAGGACCACGAGGTCGAAGAGGCGCACCGGCTTCACCTTGCGCCACGCCTTGCCCCGCCGCCCAGCGGCGTAGGGGCTGTCGAGCGCCTTGACCATCACGCCCTCGTGGCCGGCGTCGAGCGCCCGGGCGAGGAAGGCCTCCGCTTCGCCGGGATCCGCGGTGACGATGCGGGGGATCCGATGGTCGCCGGCGACCTCGCCGAGCACCTGCGAGCGTTCGACGAGGGGTTCGTCGAGCAGGTCGCGCCCGTCGGCGTGCAGCACGTCGAAGAAGAACGGCCGCATCTGCTGCTCGGCGCCGAAGCCCTTCATGGTGTCCTGGAACCGAGCGGGCCGATCGTCGGCCAGCACGTGGAGGACCTCCCCGTCGAGGACCAGCCGATCCGCGGGCAGCGATCGGGCCACCTCGACGACATGGGGAACCCGGTCGGTGATGTCGTTGAGGCTGCGGGTGAACACCCGCACGTCGTCACCGGCCCGGTGCACCTGGATGCGGGCGCCGTCGAGCTTCCACTCCACCGCCATCGCCTCGTCGGCCAGATCGCCCAGGGCGTCACCGACGTCGGTCGCGGTCGACGCCAACATGGGCTGCACCGGCGTCAGGACGGTCAGTCCAATGCGCTGCAGTCCGGCCCGGCCCTCGGTGAGCGCAACGGTGGCGGCCCGGCCCAGGTCGCCGGAGAGCATGGCCGCTCGGCGCACGACCGTGGCCGGGACGTCGGCGGCCCGGGCCACGGCGTCGAGCATCACGCCTTCGAGCGCGCCCTGGCGCAGGTCGCCGACGAGCAGGTGCCCGATGAGGCCGGCTTCGCGGCGGGTGGCGCCCGTGAACAACGTCCGGAGTCGGTCCCGTCGGGCGGTCGCCGACCCGGGACCGTTCATGGCCATGATCTCGTCGAAGGCACGGTCGACGTCGAGGATCGCGAGCGAGGGCTCGGTCGCCGGATCCGCCTCGGCGGATGCCACGGTGCTCCATCCGACGCCGAAGCGGCCTTGGCGGGGTTGGCCCACCAGGAAACCCACCGTCACCGCCACCTCGTCGGGGGCCAGCCGGGCGAGCAGGGCGGCGAGCGCATCTCGCTTCGCGTTGCGCCCGCTCGCTGCGGCGGTGGCATCGGAGGTGTCGACGACGTCGGCGAAGCGCATCCGCCCAGTCTGCCAAGGCGCCCGTCCCGTCCCGACCCCCGCACCCGCCGTCGACGCCGCCGTTGCCCGCTGATCCGCCGCCACGCGAACGCGATCGGGTCAGGCCTCGGGTGGCCGGGCGGTGGGGAGCGGCGGTAGGCGGAGCGTCAGGACCGCACCCGGGCCGTCGGGCGCCCCATCCGCAACGACCGTGCCGCCGTGGGCGGTCGCGATCTGGCGGACGATGGCGAGGCCGAGTCCGGAGCCGGGGGTGGCCCGTGCGGCATCGGCCCGGTAGAAGCGCTCGAACACCAGCTCCCGCTCGGCCGGGTCGATGCCGGGGCCGTGATCCCGCACGACCAGCGTGCCGTGGCCGGCGTTGATCTCGATCGGCGCGCCGGCGGGGTTCCACTTGCCGGCGTTGTCGACCAGGTTCTGGACCGCCCGCTCGAGCTGGGACGACCGGCCCCACACCACCCACGGCTCGGCGGTGACGTCGATGCGATGACCCGTCCGGCGGGCGGTGCGTTCGGCCGCGCGCTGCACCACGGCAATGAGGTCGACCGTGGTGGGTTGCTCGGTCTGCTGGGTCGCCGTGGCCAGATCGACCAGCTCGGCGCTGAGGTCACTGAGCTCCTCGAGCTCGGCGCGGATGTCGGCGACGACCTCGGCCCGTCCCGGCGGGTCGAGGTCGGGGTGGTCGAGCATGGACACGTTCATCCGCAGGCTCGTGAGGGGGGTCCGGAACTCGTGGCTCGCGTCCATGACCAACCGCTGCTGCTGGTCACGGGACGACCGCAGCGAGGCGAGCATGCTGGCGATGCTGGTGGTGAGGCGCCCGATCTCGTCGTCGTGCTGCGGCGTGAGCCCGACGTCGAACTCGAGGGTGTCGGCCACGTGCTCGGCCGCGAGGGTGAGCTGCTCGACCGGCCGCGCCGACCGGCGCGCCACCCACCACCCGACCGCGGTGGCGAGCACCGACCCGGCGACCGACACCACGACCAACGACCACGCGAACTGCCGGAGGGTCTCGTCCACCTCGGTGAGCGGGCGGGCGATCATGACCGCGTCCCCCGCCGGTAGCGGTGCCGAGATGATCCGGAACCGCGTGCCGTCGATCTCGCTGCTGCGCAGGATGGGTGGCTTGTCGCGAGGTCCCTCGGCGATGGCGAGATCGCGATCGATGACCGGGATGACGCCGCTCTGGCGGGCGGACGCCTTGATGCTGCCGTCCGGCGCGACGGTCTGGAAGAGCACGTCGGTGGGGCGGGTGAGGTCGAGCACGCGGTCGAGTGGTCGGGCCCGGCCGCCCGGTGCGCGCGGCCCCCGGTCGGCGAGCTCGGGTTGGTTCAGCGGGCTCCCCTGCACGCGCTGGATCAGGTCGGAGTCGATCTGGTCGAGCATCTGGCGTCGGACCGTGGCGAAGCCGACCACCGAGCAGGCGACGACGGCCGCGACGAACGACAGGCCCGCCAACAGCGCGATGCGTCGACGGAAGGTCACGACCGGTCGTCCCGCAGCACGAACCCCACGCCGCGAACGGTGTGGATCATGCGGGACCGGTCGCCCTGCTCGGTCTTGCGGCGGAGGTAGCCGACGTAGACGTCGAGCGAGTTCGAGTTGGTGTCGAAGGAGTAGCCCCACACCCGGTCGAGGATCGTCTTGCGCTCGAGGACCTGCCCCGGGTGCTCGGCGAGCAGGAGCAGGAGCTCGTACTCGGTCTTGGTGAGGGCGATGTCGACCCCGTCGCGCGACACCTCGCGCGACGCCGGGTCGATGCGCAGACCACCGACCTCGATCACGTCGGGGACATCGGGGGCCGTCCGTCGCAGGAGCGCCCGGAGCCGGGCGAACAGCTCGGCGACGTCGAAGGGCTTCACCAGGTAGTCGTCGGCACCGGCGTCGAGCCCGGCCACCCGGTCGGACGTCTCGTGCCGGGCGGTGAGCATCAGGATGGGCGTGCGGTCGCCGTGCCCGCGGAGGTGCCGGCACACGTCGAGGCCGTTCATGTTCGGCATCGTCATGTCGAGCACGACCGCGTCGACCCCAGAGGCCGCCAACCGCTCCAGGGCCTCGAGGCCGTCGGTGGCCCCGACGACGTCGTACCCCTCCAACCCCAGCGCCCGGGTCAGCGCGTGACGCACCTTCGGGTCGTCCTCCACCACCAGGATCTGCGCCATCGCTGCACTGTATTGATCGCCGGTCGGCCCGATCCCGATCCTCACGACGTTCTTAGACTTCAGAGCTCGAGCGGATATGCCCCTACGGTGCGGTCATGGACACCGTGCTCGTCCTCGGCGACCAGCTCAACCGCCGCATCGGCGCCCTCGCGCTCGCGGCACCCGGCGATGCTCGCGTCCTCCTGGTGGAGAGCGCCGAGAAGCTGGCGTCGAAGCCCTGGCACCGCCAGCGAGCGCACCTGATCCTCGCCAGCATGCGCCGGTTCGCCGATGAGCTGCGCAGGGCCGGCTTCGAGGTCGACCACCGCCGGGCACCCTCGATGCGGGCCGGCATCACCGCGCACGTCGCCGACCACGCTCCCACCCGGCTCGTGGCGACCGAGCCCAACTCGGCGGTGGCGCAGGCGCTGCTCGACTCGCTCGATGTCGACCTGGTCCGCAGCAACCAGTTCCTGTGCCATCGCGACGAGTTCGCCGAGTGGGCGGACGGGCGTCGACAGCGGACGATGGAGCCCTTCTACCGCCAGCAGCGTCGCCGCCTCGGCTACCTGATGGACGGCGACGAGCCAGCCGGGGGCCGGTGGAACTTCGATGCCGAGAACCGCGAGCCGCCACCATCGGACGGCCGGACCTGGCCGACGCCGCCGACCGGTCGGCTCGACGCGCTCGACCGAGCGGTCCTCGACGACCTCCCCGACTCCTGCTGGGGCGCCGATCCCACCGGCATGTGGCCGACGAGTCGCCGGCAGGCCCTCGCCCGGCTTCGCCATGTCGTCGCCGAGGTGCTGCCCCGCTTCGGGCCGCACGAGGACGCCCTGTTGTCCACCAACTGGCACCTCGCCCACACGCTGCTCAGCGCGCCGCTGAACCTGGGCCTGCTCCTGCCCGACGAGGTCTGCGATGCCGCCGAGGCCGCGTACCGCTCGGGCGACGTGCCGCTCGCGTCGGCCGAGGGCTTCATCCGCCAGGTCATCGGGTGGCGCGAGTACGTCTGGGGCACCTACTGGCTCGAGCTCCGCGACGACGACGGGTACCGGTCGGCGAACGCCCTCGGCGCCCACCGACCGCTGCCGCCGGTCTACCGCGGTGCGCCGACCGCCATGAGGTGCGTGGCCTCGGTCCTCGACGACGTCCATGACCACGGCTGGACCCATCACATCGCCCGGCTCATGGTGCTGGGCAACCTGTCGCTGCTCGGCGGGGTCGACCCGTGGTCGCTCACCGAGTGGATGTGGTCGGGCTTCGTGGACGGCGCCGAGTGGGTGATGCTCCCCAACGTGATCGGCATGAGCCAGCACGCCGACGGCGGTCGGATGGCCACCAAGCCCTATGCCGCCGGCGGCAACTACATCGACAAGATGAGCGACTTCTGCGGCGACTGCGCGTTCGACCGCACCAAGCGCGTCGGCGACGACGCCTGTCCGTTCACGACGCTCTACTGGGACTTCCTCGACCGCCACACCGAGCGGTTCGCCCGGAACCCGAGGGTGGTGCAGCAGGTGCGCGCCGCCGGGCGCCGGGCCGACATGCCCGAGATCCGGCGCCGAGCCGCCGATGTCCTCGAGCAGCTCTCGGCCGGGACCCTCTGACGGGGGACGGCGGACGGGGACGGGGGATGGGGGACGGGGCGCTTCTTATTAGGACCTTCTTAGTGGTCGTTCATGTCGTCTTCAGTCACGATCGCCACATTGGGTCCCAGAACGTGAACGACACGTTCGGACAAGGAGTGTTCCGATGAGCCCGAAGTTTCGAACCCTGATGGTTGGTGGGGCGTTGGGTGCGACGGCGCTGGTCGGCCTCGGTGGAGGAGCCGTGGCCTTCGC
>Ga0105047_10016449_pt1 | contig 11592 bp, 10 predicted proteins | sample MAT04_FD_78384 | JGI IMG/M metagenome (GOLD analysis project Ga0105047, IMG submission 78384) | Freshwater microbial communities from Lake Fryxell liftoff mats and glacier meltwater in Antarctica - MAT-04 (megahit assembly) | ecosystem: Environmental > Aquatic > Freshwater > Ice > Liftoff... | reverse complement strand
AGGATTGGCATTCACGCACATGGGCGTCTCTCAAGCCAAAGAGCCCACTTGCCGCGAAGAAAGTGTTGGGATACTCGATACTTTCGCGCAACCCACCTCGCCCCTTGCGTTTGGCGCGCCTACTCAGCAGACTCCGCAAGCGGCCGCGAATCCATTGCGTTCGCACCGTCTTGTGGAGCTAGGCCCGCATGAGCCGGAATGCCAAAGAGGTTGATCTTCAGTTTCTCACCGCCGGTTGTACCAATGGTCAACTTTCGCGGGTTGCCTCCATCGAAGTTTAGCGCAAAAGCCGGTTTGCCAAGCTTGCTAACAACCAGATTGCGGCTGCCTTGCAGGCCAATCTCTTCTTGAATGAAGAAGCACAGAGTCAGCGGCGCGTAGTCCTGCTTGCTCTCAAGTACTCCCATCAAACCTACGAGTACTGCAGCGACTCTGGCACGATCATCACCACCCAAGCCCGTCGCAGGCTCCGCCGACTTGATTACGTCACCGATTCGCTTCGTTTGCAGCCTATGCAAATCGGCACCGCATCCATGTGCGCCGACAACATCAACCGTGGCCCTTTCTTCGTACCAGGAAGCTTTACGAATAAGTTGCCAATTGCACCTAGTCGCGGAGTGCGTTTGTGAGCCGCGTCGAAACTGATCGCACCATCGGGAATACCGAGTGCCCACTGGCATTAGTATCAGTTTACTTCACTCAGGCGTGGCTGCCGCAACTTTTGGCGCAGAGTCGACGTTTTTGAACTCGTAGGAGTCCTTGTAGCCATGTACATCCATCAATATGAATCCGAGAAAAAGCGCCACAAAGATAAATGAGCTGAGAAACGCGATCGCATTTAGTGGCTTATCGTGAATCATGTGCATAAAGAACAAAATCACCAGCGACGCCTTGATGGTGGCAATCGTTAACGAAACAACCAGTTCAATACTGCCGAGTTTCAGCGTGGATTGAAACACGGTCAACCATGTCAAGATGATAAGTGCGAAGAACACCAAAAGCAAACTTTTAATAGACGCTGGGTGCGCGAATCCGTGATGCTTGCCAGCGTGGGACTTGTGTTCAGACATATTCAATCAGACCTATTAGTTTTTCGCGTATTTCGAGTAGTCCGGCTTACTTGATCAAGTAGAGTAGCGGGAACAAGTAAATCCAGATCAAGTCGACCAAGTGCCAATACAAACCGACGTAATCCACTGGACCAAAATACTCTTCGTTAAAGTGATCTTTGGTGGCTCGAACTAACAGCCAAGCAAGAACAGCAATACCGCCAAGTATGTGGACGGCATGAACACCCGTCATGCAGTAATAGATACTGAAAAACACACCAGCCCCCCCGGCTTGATCGACGGCTGCTAAAGTTGGCGCTCCAGGTGCAGAATTAGGTTCGACGTGTGAGACAAGTTTGGCTGCTGCCGATTGCTCAGGTGCTTCCCCATGACCATCACTCGTATGTTCAGCTTGGTCGTGGTCAGGGTGAGAATCAGAAGCATGAGCCGCAGTTTCATGTTTTGCATGGGCCGCAGCCTCGGCGTTCTGAAAGACGATTCCGATAAACACGCCTAGGAAATAACAAAGTGCGGTTACCAAAAAAGGTCCAGCAACTTCTGCTTTCTGCTTATTGCCTGACATAACACACAATACGTACCAAATTCCGAAACCAACCACACACAATGCGGGGACTGCGCTTAGAACGTACAGCCACGAAGAAAGGCCTTCATGGTGTGATGTCTGCAAAAATTGCGAAACATATTCGCCCGCCGGCAATAGCCCCATTTCCCATTTGTGCGTGTATTCAATCGCCTTAACTCCGAGGAACACTGCAGCACAACCCAATGTGACTGACAGACATATTACGAGGCCAGTTCGCTGACGCATTTGTGCACAGCGTACGCCCCAAGCCATCGACAAGCTACTAAAAAGCAGAACGCCCGTGTTTGTCGCGCCCAAAGTTTCATTCAAGTATTGGCTGGCAAAGGTGAACACCTCGGGATGCAAACTGCGATACAGAGCGTACGCGCAGAACATGCCGCTGAAGAATAGAACTTCGGTGACAAGGAATAGCCAAATACCGAGCTTGCCGGCATCAAACTGTTGTTCTGGGTCGTCGAAATGGTGCGCCTGGAACGGCATGTGCGCATGCTCACCATGTCCATGGCTTGCGTCGTGCGAGTCGTGTTCGTGTGAAGTCATCAATTTAGCTCTAAGGTAATTGCGCTGCATTCATTGCGCTGGGCAGAATTGGACAGGTTGCAGGTTAACTGTGAGGAACGTGCTTCGGTGCCGACTCAGGTTGAACGTAATCCCAACCACGCTCGGCGTCCCGATAAACCAGCGGTGTGTAATCGTAAGGTTCGTTAACCGTAGGCGATGTCTGGAAATTGTAGTATGGAGGAGGCGAGGAACATTGCCATTCTAGCGTCGCACCACCCCATGGATTCGGCGGAGCTTTCTTACCACGGCGCAGAGAGTGTAAAAGCACGCCAAGTGCTACGAACAGACCAAGCCCCAACAAATAGGCCCCAACAGTCGACATTTGGTGCATTTCCTGAAACTCAGGTAGATATCGCGCATAGCGGCGAGGCATCCCACGGCTACCCATCACGAACTGAGGTAAAAACGTTAGGTTAAAACCGACAAAAACAAACCCGCATGACACAAGCCCCCAGAAATCGTTGAACATTTTGCCCGTCATCTTGGGCCACCAATGGAATATGCCGCCGAGGAAACCAACGAGCGTTCCACCGACCATCACATAGTGAAAGTGAGCCACTACAAAGTAAGTGTCGTGCAAATGACGATCGACTGACAATGCACCAAGCCAAAGACCTGTCAGTCCACCTATCGTAAACAGGAAAATAAACGATAACGCGTAACACATCGGTGTGTTGAGTTGGACAGTGCCCTTGTACATCGTTGCCAACCAATTAAACACTTTGATTGCCGAAGGGATCGAAACGGTAAACGTCAAAGCACTGAAGACGATTGTAGTCACTTCGGCCATACCACTAGTGAACATGTGGTGACCCCAAACCAAGAAGCCGAACAACGCGATCGCGATCGAGCTATATGCGATGAAACGATAGCCGAAAATTGATTTGTGGCAGTGAACGCTCATCAATTCGCTGATAATACCCATCCCAGGCAGAATCATGATGTATACGGCTGGGTGCGAGTAGAACCAGAAAAAGTGCTGGAAGACTACCGGGTCACCATTGAATTGTGGATCGAAGATACCAATATGGAAAACTCGCTCGGCGGCAAGCAAGAGAACTGTGATACCAAGCACAGGCGTCGCCAGCACCTGAATGATCGCTGTTGCATAGGTTGCCCAAAGGAATAGTGGCATCTTGAACCAAGACATACCGGGCGGACGCATCGTGTTGATCGTTACAATAAAGTTCAGTCCGGTAAAGATTGAACTAAACCCGAGTATGAAGACACCCATTGTCGCTGCCACAACCGGACCACGAGTTTGCGTGCTGTACGGCGTGTAAAACGTCCAACCCGTATCGAGTCCGGTGTAGAGCATTGCTGCCATGAAGAAAATCGCGCCACCCACCCACAAATAGAAACTGCCTAGATTGAGCCGTGGAAAGGCAACATCTTTTGCCCCAAGCATCACAGGAACCAGGAAGTTTCCAAGCGCCGCAGGGACGCTGGGAATAATGAACAGGAACACCATAATCGCGCCGTGAAGCGTGAATACTTGGTTGTACTGCTGAGTTGTCAAAAACCACTGGTCAGGTGTCATCAGTTCTGTTCGAAGAACCAATGCCAAAATACCAGCCAAGAAAAAGGCGGACATAACGCCGATCAAGTACATCAGACCAATGCGTTTGTGGTCAAGCGTCAACGCCCAACTCAGAAACCCTTTGGAACTGATTAAGAAATTGTCCGCTTCGTTTGATTCGTAATGCGAATGTGTCGGCTTGGTAGCTACCGCGCTCATCGCTATTTCCTCTTTGAAAATCGTTCGCCAACTGATCTATTTAATTTGCAAATTTCTGAACCGAGCTGCTCAATTTACTTCGGAGCGGTCGGCTTATCGTCGTTTTTACCTAATTCGTCGTCCGTCAACTTGCCATCTTTCAGGGCTTCAATGAAAGCTGTCAGGGCAAGGATCTCGTCGTCTTTCAACTTACCTTGATAAGAGGGCATCTGGGATGCCCCCTGAAAAGTATCTCGGATCTTCTTTTGAGGCTCAAGAATCGATTCACGTATGTAGCCAGCATCAACCTTGATTGCGGTACCACCAAAAATTTTCTGCTCTGTTCCAAATGTTTCAGCAAAACTAGGTCCAACGATTTTTTTTCCAGGCTCGATCGAATGGCAACTTTTGCAACCCATCCGTTCGTAAAGCCAAAGTCCGTGGGCCTCGATATCGGTGGGTGGCTTCGCCGCTTCTTTTAACCACTTTTCGTAGTCTTCATCGCTGTGGACAGTCACCGTGGTGATCATATTGCTATGTTCATCACCACAGTACTCAGCACAGAACAAATCGAAAGTACCTTCAAGGATCGGTTCGAACCACGCGTAAGTCACCCGACCTGGAACGACGTCAGTTTTGCACCGAAAGGCTGGTACATAGAACGCATGAAGCGCATCTTCTGACCGCATTCGCATTCTCGATGCCTTGTTGACCGGCACATGCAATTCGGTGCTAATCGCGCCATTCGGATACTGAAATGACCAAGCCCACTTTCTTGCTGTAACGTTTACATCGATCGTTGAAGCCGGAGGGGTCATCATGTCCATATACCCCTTCACGCCTTCCGCGAAAATCCAAACCACGATGATCGTAGGGATTACCGTCCAGACGATCTCCAGAGCGTTATTGTGGAGCGCTGTAGAGTCCCCTTCATAACCAGACCGGCGACGATACTTAATAGAAAACCAAACCATTGCCACCACAATCAACACAAAGAAGACCGCCGAGATGTAACCAATGTACATATACAGCGAATCGACATCCTTCGCGAATGTGGAAGCTTGAGGTGGGAACCAAAAGCTTGAGCCAGCAGCACGCTCTGAGGAACGCGCTGTAGAACCCTGGGCAAGTAAAAGAGGTAAACCGTAAAGCGACATAGCGATTACTCGTGAGTGTCCTTCATTGGACCATGATCTGGAGAATTAGTATCTGCGCGACTGGCATCAGCTTCACTGTAGCTGGTTTCGACTGAACTCAAGCCCTCTGACTTGACGGTTGGCGCTTTTGCCGCACCACGTCCAAACCAGAAAGGCGCCGTTAACCCAACTAACATCAATATGAACGCTCCACCACCGAGAGCCATTGCGCTTCGCGCGTCGGCTGAGTAGCGGTTCGCCTCTGGGTCATACATGTAGCACATCTGGATAAAAAAGTCAGAAATTGACTCGTTTAACTTACCTTTACCTGCCTCGGCAATTGCTAGCTTCATCTGCTCAGGCTCGAGACCGAGCGAAACAAAGTAACGACAAATCCGCCCATCCGGACTGAGGAAATAAGTGACCGCAGCATGACTATAACGCTTGTTGGCCTTGTCATAGGTGTACTTAAAGCCAACTGCATTGGCCAATTTCGTAATTTGTTGCTGTTCGCCTGTTAGAAAGTGCCAAAACTCATCGGCTTTTGTTTCTCGTAGCAAACCGACATATTTTGCTTTCGTATCACGGGCTTTGCTAGACTTCTCTGTAGGGTCGATGCTTACCGTCACGATCTCAAACCGTTCACCAAGATCTCGCCCTAGCGGCTCGCGTAGATTCGAAACTAAGTTATCCAGTTGAGCAATGCACAATCCCGGGCAATCGCTATAGTTCAACGTCAGAATGATCGGCTTGTTCTTTTTGAAGAACTTACCCAATCCTATCTCATTGCCGCGCTCGTCTGTGAATAGCAGATCAAGCGGTACAAATTCACCGACTTTATCCACAACCGCGATTCCACGTGCTGCTTCGGGCAAATCTTTTAACAACTGGCCCTCAGCATGCATCGACGAACGCCCTGTGAACTCCGGGCTGAAACAGCACAGAACACAAACTGTCAACGTCAACCATAATCTGTAGGCTAGCATATTCAAAAACGACCAATCAAGTTCCAGGGGCTGCTTCGGCTGGCTTGCGAAGCTCTTTCAAAATCAAACTCTGTGCCTGCTTCACCGGTACATGTAACCGCTTTTCAGATACGGGCTTCACGGGTTCTTTTGGATCAGCGCCATCGACAGCAGGCGGAATAACGTCGATCATGACCTTTTCGAAAACATCGAGCTTCGCTTTCTGCGCCGCTATTTCATTATCCGAGTTTGTATAGTGGCTGTCGGTAAGCTTCCGTTCGTCCTCGCCAAGTATCCAGTTGTACGTAAGCGATTGGACTAACAGAATGATTACCAACAACAGTATCGCACTGATAAAAGTCGCGTATGCGATCGCGCTTGTATTCAAGTCGTCGTAGCGAGCCATGAGACGCCTTACTTGTTCATATCGTTAAGTGTAATTTTCTAAATTCGGAACCCAAATTCGTACGTTTTACATGGGCATTTGCTGGTAGGCCAAAGCATCTGGTAACCACGGATCTCGAGTTGCAACCATTGGCGTTTCTCCGACACGGAACATAAACAACGCCAAGAAGATCGATACCATACCCACCCAGCAAACAAAGTGCCCAATCAGCATCATCGCACTAGCCGGTCCAACGTTTGGCATTACCAAAAACGTCATGTCCAGCCAGTGTACGATCAGAATAAACACTGCCCATCCAGCCATCATAGCCTTATTACGTCGTACAGCACGGGGCAACGTCCCAAGAAACGGTACAGCAAAGTGCAATGCGATCAGTAAGTAGCCCAGTGGTCGCCAACCAGTGCTAAGGTCAAGACGCTCTTTGTACCAAATTGTCTCTTCGGGAATATTCGCATACCAGTACAAAAGGAACTGGGAGAAAGCAATGTAGCTCCAAAATACGATAAAACCGAACTGCCACTTAGCAAGGTCGTGGAAGTGCTCCGTGTTAACGTACTTTTGCATCCGACCACTACGCTGCATTAAGTAGCAGGTCAAAATCATGACTGCGAAAAAACTCAACATGCCAGAAGCGAAGATGTAGACACCGAAGATCGTGCTATACCAAGCGGCATCGGTGGACATAATCCAATCGAAAGCTGCAAAGTTAAGGGCTAATGCAAACATGATAATGAAAGGGCCGGCCCATCGCTGAAGTTTCAAAGTGATTTCAGTGCTGCCAGTTTCGTCTTGTTCACGGCTCATGCGGAAATAAATTCGAGCAGCAATACACCAGATTGCGAAGTAAACCACCGCACGCAGCAAAAACCAGCTCGGGTTCAAATAGCCCAATTTCAATTCAACAATCGGTTCGACTTTACCGGCGCCCTTGCTCCATTCGTACAAAGTACCATGATCGCTGAATACAACCGCGACAATCGGAAGGAACAACGCCGCCCACCAAGGGATCGTGTATGCGAGCAATTCAGCAACGCGTCGAACTGAAGCGCTCCAGCCGGCTCGCACCACATGTTGGACGAGAACAAAAAACAACGCACCTAGGCAAAAGCTCAAGCAGTAAACGTAGTTTGTTAAATACGAATGGTAGAACATCTTAAAACCGGTTGCTTCGTTCTCGGAGCTTGAGCCGAAATGAAACAAACCGAGGCTGATCAGAACGCTACAGAATCCGACCGCAGCCAGAATCGGAGCCTTAGCACGCCAGCTAGCGGGCATTGTTACATTGTCGTTTAAGGTGTTCGCAGCCATCATTTACCTGAATTCTACAGCGTGAATACGTTAGACGCTTAACTATTAATTGGACGAAAACTCAGCACGTCGCGGTTCTGGAACATCTTCAATTCTGGCGTTCTGACTTCGTTGCAAAACACGTACGTAAAGCGCAACCGCCCAACGTTCACGCGGCGTAAGCGAAGAAGCATATCCAGCCATTTTGCCTTTGCCGTTCGCGACTGTGTAATAAATTCTTCCAATGGTTTGCTTTTGAATTCGATCCTCATGCATACTCGTCGGTTGCAGCCAGTAGCCCTGCGCTAGGTTCACAGCACGTTGTGAAACAAGGCCATCCCCATAGCCACCAAAGCCATGGCAAACCGCGCAGTTGGTCTCAAATTTCTTCTTACCCAACGCGAATAGTTCGTCAGTTGCTTCGATCGGAGCCTCTGTTAACCAAGCGTAATTTGGCTCGGCAGGAGCAGCCGGTATAGGATCCTGAGCTGCCGGATCCTGAGCTGGATCTTGGAGCTTAAATGCAACCATACGCGTCGCGTCCGCGATTTCCAACGCAGCCGTCTTGTCTGGGTCATAGCCGAGATAGTATGGATCGGCCAAGTCTAGTTCACCACGTGCAATGGTGCCTGGAACAGGCGGCCGTTGAACGCGTCGGTCAGCAAAAAGCGTTGTAGTCTGTTGTGGTTTTTTCTTCGGCTGGAAATCCATGTCGAAGAATACGTGCCATCGTGGAGCGTCGCTCCGAGCGGCTCGCATACGCAAGATGATAGCACCAGGTATTAACGATATAAGAATCAGCAAAAACACGACGGAGAAAATTGCTTTGGGTATCACTGGAGAGCTCTCGTCCTCACGGACTTCATCAACAGAGATTGGCCCCGTGCTTTCAAGCAGACTCTTTACTTTTTCCGTATTGAAATACTTGTCGCGAGAATCGACCCACAAGAAAAATCGGTCATCCGTTGCGCGATCAAATTTAGGGTTTGTAAACATCGGATTGCTGAATCTCGGTAACCCATTCAGCCCAAGCATCGCGAACACTGTCGTGTAGGCGGCGAACAAAATGGTTAGCTCAAATGCAACCGGAATAAAAGCAGGCCAGCTAGAAAACGGCTTACCGCTGATGATGTAGGGGTAATCGTAAGCATTCATCCACCACTGCATGAGCAATGCAATGCAGGTTCCGGTGGCACCCGCGCACAGCGTAAACCATGGCAAGACGGTCGCTTTGATTCCAAGTGCCTCATCGATTCCGTGGACAGGGAACGGAGTGAATGCATCGGTGCGGGAGTAGCCGGAATCACGGACCTTACGAGCCGCTTCTAGCAGCTTGTTATCGTCCGCGTACTCGGCCACCCAACCAAAGGCGCGTGGTGGCTTCGCTTTTTTCTCAGGCTTATGATCGCTCATATTTTTCAGCAACCTGACTAACTCTTGAACAGTTGTTATTACTCGAAATGGAAACTTGCCATACCAATGCCAACCAGACCAATACCAACCCGGCTAAAGCACGTCAAACTAATGCGATGAACTATTCGAATGGTCATGTCGATGTTCGGCATGTGCATGCTGACTCATCACGCCCTTCACCTCCGCCATCGCCACAATCGGCAAGAACCGACAAAACAGCGAGAACAGGGTGAAGAACAAGCCAAAACTTCCAACCAGCATGCCGATGTCTACCCAAGTTGGCGTGAAGTATCCCCAACTCGCCGGCAAAAAGTCTCTACTAAGCGACGTAACCGTAATCACAAATCGCTCGAACCACATTCCAATGTTCACGAAGATCGAAACTATCCACATCGCAATCGTGTTCGTTCGGAAAAACTTGAACCAGAACAACTGAGGCGAAATCACGTTGCAACTAACCATGATCCAGTAGGCCCACCAGTAAGGACCGAATGCACGATTTACGAAGGCAAACACTTCATAGGGGTTCTTGCTGTACCAAGCCATGAAGAACTCAGTTGCGTATGCCAAACCAACTAACGAACCAGTTGCCAGAATAATTTTGTTCATGTTGTCGAGATGGCGGAGCGTAATCACGTCTTTGAGATTGTAAATCGCACGCACTGGCACAAGCAGCGTAACTACCATGCCGAAACCCGAGAAGATCGCCCCAGCCACGAAGTAAGGTGGGAAAATCGTCGTGTGCCAACCAGGAACCTGAGAAACGGCGAAGTCAAAGCTAACCACAGTGTGCACAGACAAAACTAGCGGCGTAGCTAAGGCAGCGAGCAAGCTGTACGCCTTTTCATAACGCATCCAGTGACGCGACGATCCGCTCCAACCTAGCGACAGAATGCCGTAGACCATACGGCGGAACTTGTTAGTTGATCGATCGCGGAATGTAGCCAAATCAGGGATCATACCCATGTACCAGAACACAAGCGAAACCGAAGCATATGTTCCCACCGCAAACACGTCCCATAACAAAGGACTGCGAAACTGCGGCCACATCCAAAGATTCAAACTCGGATACGGCACCAACCAGAATGCGAGCCAAGCACGACCAACGTGAATGCCTGGGAACGTTCCCGCACAAACGACCGCAAAAATTGTCATCGCTTCAGCGGCGCGGTTGATACCCGTACGCCAGTTCTGACGGAACAGAAACAGAATTGCAGAAATCAGCGTACCAGCGTGACCGATACCGACCCAGAACACGAAGTTCACAATTGGCCATGCCCAGAAAACCGGGGACATGTTACCCCAGACACCCACTCCAGTTAGGAACAGGTAGATTATCAAACAGCCGAACATTCCAAGCGTCGGCGCCGCCAGCAAAAAAGTCACCCACCACGCAAGCGGTTGAGACTCTTCGCTGATTCGAGAAACCATATGGGTAATTGAACCATATGTCTGATTGCCAGTCACCAACTGCGTGCGTCGACCCGGTGTGTCAATCGTGTTATCAATTATTTTAGTACTAGCTATGGTTGACATTGGCCTCGCCAGATTCTACGTGGGGTTCCGAATGATCACCATCTTCATGGTGGGCAACTTCCAATTGATCGCTCGTCTTGAGCCGCTGATGCGTGTTGCGAACTCGGGCCAAGTACAACGTACGAGCCTTAATGTTCAATTCCGCGAGCATTTCGTAAGCGCGTTCACTTTTCTGAATCTTTGAAACGCGACTATTTGGATCGTTTAGATCGCCAAAAACAATCGCCTGCGATGGGCAAGCTGATTGGCAGGCAGTTTGAATCTCGCCATCCTCCAAAAGCCGACTTTCGGTTCGTGCTTGTATCTTGCCGTTCTGGATTCGCTGGATGCAGTAAGTACACTTCTCCATCACACCGCGACCTCGAACAGTCACTTCGGGGTTGAGCACCAACTGTTGCAATTTGCGGCTAGCTGTTTCTAGCTCGCCCTTGCGTCCCCAACCATAGAAGTAACCGTATTCGGTTTGATAGTTAAAATAGTTGAAGCGGCGAACTTTGTACGGACAATTGTTAGCACAGTATCGAGTACCGATACAGCGGTTGTAGGCCATCGCATTGATGCCTTCTTCCGTGTGAACAGTCGCTGCTACGGGGCAAACTTGTTCGCATGGAGCGGTTTCACAATGAACGCAAGCAACCGGTTGATTCACAATCTTGGGCGTATCGACATCACCACGGAAGTAGCGGTCGATGCGCAACCAATGCAATTCGCGACCGCGGGTTACTTGTTCTTTGCCTACGACTGGAATGTTGTTCTCGGCTTGGCAAGCGATCACACAAGCATTGCAGCCGGTGCACTTGTTCAAGTCGATCGTCATACCCCACTGGTGATTTACTGTTTCATCGCTCTTGAAGACCTTCATTGGCTCTTCCCACATCGACTCGAGAGCTGGATGGTGAGTGCCAAGGTGCTCGACGT
>Ga0105047_10016448_pt1 | contig 11592 bp, 15 predicted proteins | sample MAT04_FD_78384 | JGI IMG/M metagenome (GOLD analysis project Ga0105047, IMG submission 78384) | Freshwater microbial communities from Lake Fryxell liftoff mats and glacier meltwater in Antarctica - MAT-04 (megahit assembly) | ecosystem: Environmental > Aquatic > Freshwater > Ice > Liftoff... | reverse complement strand
GGCACGCTCAACGCCGCCTACTTCGGCACCGGCCACCAGACGCTCGACTTCCGCACCTTCCAGGACCACATCGCCCCCGACACCACGTCGAACCTGCTGTTCAAGGGCGTGGTCGACGACGCCAGTCGGAGCATCTACACGGGCAACATCCGGATCGAGCCCGATGCTCGCCGGTCGAACGCCTTCCAGACCAACCGCAACCTGAAGCTGTCCGAGCAGGCGTGGGCCGAGTCGGTGCCCAACCTCGAGATCGAGAACAACGACGTGCACTGCTCCCACGCCTCCACCGTCGGCCCCGTCGACGAGGAGCAGCGCTTCTACCTCGAGAGTCGTGGCGTCCCGCCGGACGTCGGCGAGCGGCTGATCGTGGCCGGCTTCTTCCAGGAGGTCCTGGCCACGCTGCCCGACCAAGGCGTCATCGACCGGGTCACCGACGCCATCGCCCGTCGCCTCGTCCCCGAGCCGGTGGCGTCGTGACGGCCGAACGACTCTGCTCCGTGCACGATCTGGCGCCTGGTGAGGTCCGGCGCTTCGATCTCGGGTCGCTGCAACTGGCCGTGGTCCGCGTGGGCGACGACTGGTACTGCCTCGGCGACCGCTGCACCCATGGCGACGTCTCGCTGTCCGAGGGCGAGGTCTACCCCGACAAGCTCGAGATCGAGTGCTGGCGCCACGGCTCGTGTTTCTCCCTCCTCACCGGCGTGCCGTCGAGCCTGCCGGCCACCAAGCCCACGCCGGTCTACGAGCTGCGGCTCGACGGCGACGACGTCCACGTGGAGCTCCCATGAGCGAACTGGTCATCGAGGGCCTGCGGGCCGAGGTCAACGGGCGGGAGATCCTGCGTGGCATCGACCTACGGGTCGGGTCGGGCGAAGTGCACGCCGTCATGGGACCGAACGGCTCGGGCAAGTCGACGCTTTCGCACGTGTTGGCCGGCAAGCCCGGCTACACGGTCACCGGGGGCAAGGTCACGCTCGACGGCGTCGACCTGCTCGCCCTCGCTCCGTTCGAGCGGGCGCACGCCGGGCTCTTCCTGGCCATGCAGTACCCGATCGAGGTACCCGGCGTGCGACTGGTCGACGTACTCACCGAGGCGGCCTCGGCGGCGGGACGAGACGTCGACCTCGTGGTGGCGTCGATGGCTGCCGAGTCGGCCCGCATCGGTTTCGACGAGAAGTTCACGGCCCGTGCCCTGAACGTCGATCTGTCCGGCGGCGAGAAGAAGCGCAACGAGACGTTGCAGCTGGCGGTGCTCCAGCCCAAGATCGCCATCCTCGACGAGCTCGACTCGGGCCTCGACATCGACGCCCTGCGCGACTGCGCCCGGCGCGTCGAGCAGGCCACCGAGGAGTGGGGTCTGGGCGTGCTGGCCATCACCCACTACCGCCGACTGCTCGACGAGCTGAAGCCCGACGTCGTCCACGTGCTGGCCCGAGGTCAGATCAAGGTGACCGGTGGGCCCGAGCTGGCCGACCAGCTCGAGGCCGAGGGCTACGTGGGCATCGTCGGCGAGGACGCCGAGCCGGAGCCCGAGGCGCCGACGGCGCCGCAGCGGCCCGACATCGGTGGCAACGTGTTCGGCAACGACAACCCGTTCGCCGACCCGTTGGCCTGACCGGCCCCCGAACCGGAGGTTCCGCCATGCCCGATCCCGTCCTGACCGAGTCCGAGCTCGACGTCGCGCTGGCCGCCCATCCGGCCTGGGCGGTCGTCGACGGCAAGCTCCACCGGGAGCTCGTCTTCGCCGACTTCTCCCAAGCGTTCGGTTTCATGGCCCGCGTCGCCCTGGCGGCGGAGAAGCTCGACCACCACCCCGACTGGTCCAACAGCTGGAACCGGGTGACGATCGACGTCACCAACCACGACGCCGACGGCCTCACCGCTCGTTGCGTGGCCCTGGTGGCCGCCGTCGACGCCGCCACCGCTTCCGAATTGGGCAAGTAAGGGCCTGGTTAGCAGGGTTTCCTTGCCCAGAATCAGGTCGCTTCGGCCTCGTCGATGGCCTGGCCGAGGGTGTTCCAAGAGAGCGTGGCGCACTTGATGCGCACGGGGAACTTCACCACGCCACGCAGGGCTTCGAGGTCGCCGAGCTCGACCGCCTCGAGCTCGGGATCGGGCTCGGCGTCGGCATCGCCGCCGATGCTCGACTCGTGGATCGACATCATGGCCTTGAAGGCCCGTGTCAGCGTGCGCACGTCGTCGACCGACTTGCCCTTGACCGCAGACGACATCATCGAGGCCGATGACTGGCTGATCGAGCAGCCCTGGCCGGCGATGCGGATGTCGGACACGGTGCCGTCCTCCACGTCGACGAAGAGCACGATCTCGTCGCCGCAGAGCGGATTGAAGCCCTCGACTCGGTGAGCCGGTGGTGCCGGCAGCTCACCACGGTTCCGCGGATTGCGGTAGTGGTCGAGGATGATCTCGCGGTACAGGTCTTCGAGGCCGGGCATGGGGGATCTCCGGTTAGATGGTGAAGAACGAGACGGTGGCTTCGAGGGCGTCGGCGAGGGCGTCCACGTCGGCTTCGTCGTTGTAGAGGTACAGGGATGCTCGCGCACTGGCGACCACGCCGAGGCGACGCATGAGCGGCTTGGCGCAGTGGTGGCCCGGACGGACGCACACACCGTGCTCGTCGAGCACCTGGGAGACGTCGTGGGCATGGATGTCGGCGAGCTCCATCGACAGCACGCCGCCACGGGCCGCAGGCTCGGCCGGGCCGTGGATGGTGAGCACGTCACCGAGGCGCTCGTGCAGGGTGCGCAGGGCGTAGGCCGTGAGCTGCACCTCGTGGGCCCGCACGGCGTCCATCCCGATGGCATCGAGGTAGTCGATGGCGGCGTGGAGGCCGACGGCCTCGGCGATCGGCGGCGTCCCGGCCTCGAAGCGGGCCGGCGGCACGTCGGGGGTGAACCCGGACGTGGTCACGTCGAGGATCATCCCGCCACCGCCCAGGAACGGCGGCATGGCGTCGAGCAGATCGCTCCGGGCCCACAGCACACCGATGCCGGTGGGGCCGCACATCTTGTGCCCGCTGAACGTCAGGAAGTCGGCGCCCAGGGCCACGACGTCGGTGGGCAGGTGGGGGACGTACTGGCAGGCGTCGAGGCACACGAGGGCACCAGCGGCATGGGCGGCGGCGCTGAGGTCGGCGATCGGCGGCAGCGAGCCGGTGACGTTGGACATGGCCGTGATCGACAGGAGCGAGGCGCCGTCGAGCAGCCGGTCGAGGTCGGTGAGGTCGAGCTGCCCGTCGGCGGCGACGGGGATCCAGCGGATCTCGAAGCCGCGCTCGGCCTGGAGCTGGAACCACGGGACGATGTTGGCGTGGTGCTCCAGCTCGGTGAGGACGATGGCATCGCCGGGACCGAGGTTCGTGGCGCCCCAGCTGCGAGCCACGAGGTTGAGGGCCTCGGTGGCGTTCTTCGTGAACACGACCTCGTCCGCCGATGAGGCACCGATGAACCGGGCCACCGCGGCGCGTGCCGACTCCAGCCGGTAGGTGGCCGCCTCGGCGAGGCCGTAGACGCCGCGGTGCACGTTGGCGAACTCGGTCTCGTAGAAGGTGGACATGGCGTCGACGACCTGGCGCGGCTTCTGCGACGAGGCGGCCGAGTCGAGGAAGACCAGGCGGCGGCCGTTGGCCGTGGGCACAGCGAGGATCGGGAAGTCGGCCTTCAGAGCGGCCACGTCGAACGAGGTGTCGACGGCGGTCATCGGAAGGCCTCGTAGCCGTCGCGCTCGAGCTGCTCGGCCAGCTCCATGCCGCCGCTGGCCACGATGCGGCCGTCGATCAGGATGTGGACGTGGTCGGGTTGCAGCTCGTGCAGGAGCCGCTGGTAGTGGGTGATGGCGAGCACGCCGAGCTCCGGCCGGGCCGAGCGCACCTCGCGGACGCCCTGGGCCACGACCCGAAGGGCGTCGATGTCCAGTCCGGAGTCGGTCTCGTCGAGGATGGCCAACTCGGGTTCGAGGATGGCCATCTGGAGGATCTCGTTGCGCTTCTTCTCGCCGCCCGAGAAGCCCTCGTTGAGGTAGCGATCGGCGAACGACGGGTCCATCTGGAGCCGCTCCATCCACTCCATGATCGACAGGCGGAGCTCGAGCATCGACAGGTCGATGCCCTTGCGGGCCGAGAGGGCCTGGCGCAGGAAGTTGAGCACCGACACGCCGGCGATCTCCTGTGGGTACTGGAAGGCAAGGAACATGCCGGCCTTGGCCCGCACGTCGGTGTCCCAATCGGTGATGTCATCGCCGTGCAGAGAGATCCGACCGCCGGTGACGATGTACTCCGGGCTGCCGAGCAAGGTGCTGGCCAGCGTGGACTTTCCCGAGCCGTTGGGCCCCATGAGGGCATGGACCTCGCCGGCGCCGATGGTGAGGTCCACGCCCCGCAGGATCGGGGTGGGGTCCTCGCCGGCGGTGACGACGTGCAGCTGCTCGATGGTGAAGAGGGGGCTGCTCATGCCCGCAGTGTATTTGCACTACGGCCATAGTGGAAACCTCGGCGGCCGATGTCTCTCGTCGTCAGGTTGCCGACGAGGACGTCAGCAGGTCCTGCTTCCAGGTGCGGAACCGGAAGTGCCGGTTGCCGCTCGGCCCTTCGCCCGTGCCGGTGCCGTCGGGTTCGAGGTCGAACGTGACCAGGTGGTCGAGATCGTCGGCGTCGATGGCCACGTACCGCGCCCGAGCACCGCGGGCCGGCCCGGCCCGCCACAGCAACCAGTTGCCGATGCGGCGCTTGTAGGTGATCGCCTCCTGGCCGATGTCGAGGCCGGCATCGAGGAGCTGCTGGGGGGCCTCGATCCAGGCGGCAGCCGGGATGTTGCGGTCGCGCAGCGGGGTGGGCGGCAGGTCGGTGGTATGGACCGGGGTCGGATCGATCGGTCGGTCGTCGGCGGGGATCGCAGGGCCAGTCATCGAGGACGAAAGCTAGTCAGGGTGCCGGTCGGTCGCGCCGATGGGTCCGTCGAGGCTGCACGTGGTAACACGTGCGCCGTGCGCGTCACCGCGAAAGTCGACTACGCCGTCCGAGCAGCCGTGCACCTCACCGGGCGCGTCGGAGAGGGCCCCATCAAGGGCGACCGCATCGCCGAGGCCCAGCAGATCCCGCTCAAGTACCTGGAGAACATCTTGAGCGAGCTCCGCCAGGCCGGGATCGTCCGCTCGCAGCGCGGTGCCGACGGCGGGTACTGGCTGGGACGAGATCCGGCCGACGTGCCGTTGGCCGACATCATCCGCGCCGTCGAAGGCCCGCTGGCCCACGTTCGCGGCGAGCGACCCACAGACCTGCGCTACCCGGATGGCACGGGCGCGCTCCGGGACGTGTGGGTGGCGGTGCGGGCCAGCCTGCGGCTGGTGCTGGAACAGGTGACCCTGGCCGATGTGGCATCGGGCGAACTGCCCGAGCACGTGCGGGCCTTGATCGAGGCACCGGAGGCCTGGGAGCAGAAGTGAGCCGACACGCGTGACCGGGTGGACGTGACCGACGCCTCCTGGCGACGAACCGCTCCGACCCGAGTGAACGGCAGAGGCACCGGTACCGTCATCGGCATGGAAGCGCCCGGACTGAGCAGCGACGTCGAGCGCATGGCGCAGCGGAAGCTCGACCACCTCGAGCTCGCCGTCTCGCCGCTCGGTCGGTCGATGGTCGATGCTGGCTGGGACGATGTCCGTCTCGTCCCCACCGCGGTGCCCTCCGACGATCTCCTCGACGTCGATCTGACCACGCAGATGTTCGGCCACCGGCTCGCCGCACCCATCGTGATCGTGCCGATGACGGGCGGCCACGCGGATGCCGCCGAGCTCAACGCCACCCTGGGCGAAGCCGCTCAGATCCTCGGGCTGGCCGTCGGCGTTGGCAGCCAGCGCGCCGCACTACGAGAGCCGTCGCTGGCCCCGACCTTCGCGGCGGTACGTCGCCGGGCACCCGATGCCTTCGTGTTCGCCAACATCGGTGCCTGCCAGCTCGTCGGCCAAGGCGCCGAGTCGGCGGTCACCGTGGCCGACGTGCGCCGCGCCGTCGACATGGTCGGCGCCACCGCGCTCACCGTCCACCTCAACGTCGTGCAGGAGCTCATCCAGACCGAGGGCGATCGCGCCACCGGGCGCTTGCTCGATGCCCTGGCCGCCGTCGTCGACGAGGTCGGCGTGCCGGTGGTGGCCAAGGAGACAGGCGCGGGCATGACGGCGTCCGACGCCGAGCGCCTCCGCCAGATCGGCGTGGCCGGCCTCGACGTCGGCGGCGCCGGCGGCACGTCGTTCGCCCGCATCGAGGCGGCACGGGCCGAACGGGTGGGCGATGCCCGCGGCGTCCGGCTCGGGCACGTCTTCGGCGATTGGGGCGTTCCCACCGTGTCCTCCCTCTTGGAGGTGCGAGGCGCTGGGCTGCCCGTCATCGCCACCGGCGGCGTGCGCCACGGCCTCGATGCGGCCCGGGGCCTTGCCCTCGGCGCCTCGGCCGTCGGCATCGGTCGGCTGGCCATCGAAGCGGCCCGCGAAGGTGTGTCGGCTCTGGTGTCGGTGCTCGAAGGGATCCTCGAGGAGCTGGCCGTGGCCATGGTGCTGACCGGAGCCGATGATGTCGCCGGCTTGGCTGAAAACGCCCCGGTGCTCACGGGGTCGACCCTCGAGTGGGCCCGCCAGCGCGGCCTGATCACCGGTTGAGCGAGGTCAGCGGAAGGCGCCGGCCACGACCAGGGCCTTGCGCCACGCCGGGACCCGTGCCCGCTGCGTGAACACGTCGAAGCCGTTGGCCTCGATCTGGTCGAGGATCTCGCCGTACAGGACACGCGCCGCGCTGATGCAACGTCGTGAGCGCGGGGGGAGTCCGTCGAGGCCGTGGTCGGCGATGGCGTACAAGCTGCGGCAGCGGTCGACCTCGAACCGCATGAGCTCGATCCAGGCCGGGTCGACGGTGCGACGGTGGGGGTCGGCGCCGAACCGGTCGAGGTCTTCCTGCGGGAGGTACACCCGCCCTCGGTCGAGGTCTTCGCCCACGTCGCGCAGGAAGTTCGTGAGCTGGAAGGCGTCGCCGAGGGCCCGGGCCGGCACCGCCGCGTCGTCGTCGGTGGGCTCCAGGATGGGCAGCATCATCTCGCCGATGACCGAGGCCGAGCCGTCCATGTAGCCGCACAGATCCGTCCAGGTGCCGTAGGCCGTGACGGTGAGGTCCATGGCCATGGACGCCAGGAACCGCTCGAACAGGTCCGGGTGGATGTCGAAGGCGCGCACGGTGTGGACCACGGCCTTCAGCACCGGGTCATCGCTCCGGCCGCGGGCCAGGTCGTGACGGAACCGCCACCCGAGGCTCTCGAGGGCGATGGCCCGCTCGGCGGTCGAGCTCCAGTCGGCGGCGTCGACGATCTCGTCGGCATAGCGGCAGAAGCCGTACAGCGCCCACACGTGGTGGCGCTTCACCTTCGGGAGCACCAGCGAGGCCCCGTAGTAGGTGGTGCCGTGGAGCTTGGTCAGCGCCTTGCACGCGGCGTAGGACGATTCCAACGTGACCGGGCCGGTCGTGGTGGGCAGACCGGCGACGTGGGGGAGCGGTCGGCCCTCGAGCGGATCAGGGGCGAAGTGGTCGGACACGGACTCGATCATCGCGCCGACGGCGCGCCGCTGCGGGTGGAGCGGTCGAACCGCTCGAGGCGCTCGGCGGCCAAGCGGCCGGACACGAGCACCATCGGCACCCCGACGCCGGGCTGGGTGCCGGAGCCGACGAAGACGAGGCCGGGGGCCCGGCGGTCGATGTTCGACGGGCGGAACGGGCCTGTCTGCCGGAAGAGGTGGGCCAGGGCGAAGGGGGTGCCGCGCTCCATGCCCTGTCGCTCCCAGTCGAGGGGATCGACCAGTGCTTCGACCTCGATGTCGTCGGGGTAGCCGAGGGCCGACACCTTGGCCGCGAGGTCGTCGCGGACCCGGGACCGCTCGCTGGTCCAGTCGATGTGGCCGTCGAGGTTGGGCACCGGCTCCAGCACGAACAGCGTGTGGGCACCGTCGGGGGCGAGGCCGGGCTCGTCGAGGGTGGGCACGGTGACGAGGATCGACGGGTCGGGCATGCGGGTGCCGTCGTGCAGCAGTGCCTTGAAGGCATCGTCCCACTGGGTGCCGAAGTGGATGTTGTGGTGGGCCGTGTCGGCGGGCAACGGCCCCTTGGCCCCCACGTGCCAGACGACGCACGACGGCGAGTAGCGGCCGCGGCGCGCCACCCGAGGTGCTTCGAGCCCGGCCAGCAACGTGCGGTAGGCCACGGGCAGGTCGGGGTTGCAGATGACGGCGTCGGCGGCGATGACCTCGCCGCTGGCGAGGCGGACGCCCCGCACGGCGCCGCGGGTGCCGTCGGCCAGCAGGATGCGATCGACGTCGGTGCCGTAGCGAAACTCGGCGCCGGCCTTGGCTGCGGCGGTGGCCAAGGCCACGGGGAGCGCGTGCATGCCGCCGTCGGGCACGAAGACGCCGTTGATCGAGTCCATGTAGGTGATGACGGCATAGATGGCGAGGGCCTCGTAGGGGGCCAGGCCGGCGTACATGGCCTGGAACGAGAAGATGCGCTGGAGGCGCTCGTCGTCGAAGTAGCGGCCGACGGCCTTGGCCAGCTTGCCGAAGGCGCCGAGGCGGAGGAGCTCGAGGCCCGGGCCCGGCGGCCACGCCAGGTCGCGCACGCCGTCGAGGTTGCGGTCGATGAACGACGGCATCTCGGCCTCGTAGAGCTTGCCCAGCCAGTCGGCGAAGGCGCCGAAGTTGGCGGCCTCCTTCGGTCCGCACACGTCGCGGATCTCCGCGGTCATGGCGTCGCGCCCGTGGCGGACGTGCAGCACCGAACCGTCGGCATAGGTGGCGCGGTACATCGGATCGACCCGGTGCAGCGTCAGGACGTCGTCGAGCTCCACACCCGCGGCCTGCACGGTCGACTCGATGAGTCCGGGCATGGTCAGCACCGTCGGACCGGTGTCGAACTGGTAGCCGTCCATCGACAGGCGTCCGGCCCGCCCGCCGGGGAGGTCGGCCCGCTCGAGCACCAGCACGTCGTGGCCGGCGCCGGCGGCGTGGCACGCCGCGGACAGCCCACCGAGGCCGGCGCCGATGATGACGACCCGCATCGCTCAATACCCCCGGGCGGCGACGAAGCGGGCCAACTCCACCAGCGCCTCGACGGCATCGTCGGGCGCCGGGGCGGTGGTGATGGCGTCGATGGCGGCCGCGGTCAGCGTCTCGATCTCGGCGTCGACGGCCTCGAGGGCGCCGGTGTCCACCAGGATCTGCTGGAGGTCAGCCACGTCGTGGGCGGTGAGCCTCGGGTCGCCGACTCGGTCCAGCAGGGCTCGCTGCGACACCGACCCGTGCTGGCGGGCGAGGGCCAGGATCACGGTGCTCTTGCCTTCTCGGAGATCGTCGCCCACGGGTTTGCCGGTGATCGCCGGATCGCCCACCACGCCGAGCACGTCGTCTCGTAGCTGGAACGCCATGCCCAGGGGCTCGCCGTAGCCGAGGAGGTGCCGCTCGAGCTCGGCCGCGTGGCTCGGGCTCTGGTGCGGCAGCGACGCGCCCAGCCGGAGCGGTTGCTCGATCGTGTAGCGACCGGACTTGAGGCGGGCGATGCGTCGGGCCTGTTCGTCGGAGGCGTCGCCGGTGGCGGTGTGCAACACGTCGAGGTACTGGCCGAGCATCAACTCGACCTGCAGCTCGTGCCACAGGGCGCCGGTGGCCGGCGCCGCGTCGGACATCAGGAGGTTGGCCTGCACGTGGGCCAGGTCGCCGACGAGGATGGCGACGCTCTCGCCGAACCGCCGGGTCTCGCCCCGGCCGTCCTCGGCCGCGTGCCAGTGGGAGAAGGTGGCGTGGGTGGTGGGCACCGAGCGCCGGGTCGCCGCACCGTCCATCACGTCGTCGTGGATGAGGGCGAAGGCGTGCAGCAATTCGAGCGCGGCACCGAGCCGGTCGATGGCGGCCGGCGCCGGCGAAGAATCGGGATCGCCGCCTGCGCAGCGCCACCCCCACCAGGCGAAGGCGGGGCGCAAGCGCTTGCCGCCCCCCAACACGGCCAGCTCGAGGGCGGCGAGCGGTTCGGCGAGATCGGGGTCGACGGCGGACCACGTCTCGCGCTGCACGCGCAGCGTGTCGCGCAGCACGGGTTCGAGGCGCCCGGCGATCTGGGTCAGCGAGGTCGGGGGCGGAGCAACGACGGTTACGGGCACCGGGCCACCTCCGGGGGTCGGGTCCCCGTCGCACGACGGGGCAGGTCCATTCACCGGTAGGCTAGGGGTGTTCACTGCTAAATACCCTCGCTGAACGGCGTTCTTCTTCCTGCTCATGGATCGATACCAATATCTCTTGCTGATGGGTTCCTGTGTGGCGGTCACGCTGCCCCTCGAGTTCCTCTTCGACGCCCGCGTCTGGCGTCGCCCGTTGCGGACGGCGCAGACGCTCTGGCCGGTCGTGGCCGTGTTCTACCTGTGGGACGCGGTGGCGGTGGCCCGGAACCACTGGTGGTTCTCGCCGACCAAGACCACGGGCATCGTGCTGCCGCTCGGCGTGCCCCTCGAGGAGCTCGTGTTCTTCGTGGTCATCCCGATCTGCGCGCTGCTGACCTACGAGGCCGTGGGCAACCTCCTCGATCCGGCTCGCCGCTCGACGCTCGTCGGTGGTCGGCTGGTGCGGGAGCGTGCGGCGTGAGCCGCGAGTACGCCGTGCTGGCCGTGCTGGCTGCGGTGACGGTGGTGGTCGGCGAGCTGACCTGGGTCCGCTCGGGTGTGTTCGGAGACCGTGGCTACCGGATCACGATGGCCATCTGCCTGTTCTTCATGGTCCTCGTGAACGGCTGGCTCACCAAGCTGTCCGACCCGATCGTGCTGTACGCAGCAGCGGAGAAGACGCCGTGGCGCTTCCCGTGGGACATCCCGGTTGAGGACTACGCCTTCGGGTTTGCCATGCTGACGGCCGTGCTCATGCGTTGGCGGGTCCTGGGACGTCGGCTCGAGGCACGACCGTCGGTCCCGACGGTCGCGCCGTGAGGCGCCGTCGAGCGGTCGCGCTGGCAGCGGCGACGTTCGTGGCCATGGAGCCCGTCACCTATGTGGCGCACCGATGGCTGATGCACGGTCCGGGCATGACGTGGCACGCCAGTCACCACCGGGGCAACGCCCGTCTCGAACGTCGCCGGGACGCCCCGTGGCCGCCGCTCGATGGCGACGGCAACCCGTTGGTCGGGCTCGAGCGCAACGACCGCTTCCCGGTGGTGTTCGCCGCCACCACCATCTCGGCCATGTCGCTGGGCGCCCTCGTGCCCCGACTGCGGGTTCTGCTTCCCGTCGGGGCGGGGGTGACGGCCTACGGCCTCACCTACGCCGTGGTCCACGACGGCTACATCCACCAGCGGGTGCCGTGGCTGCGTGCGCGTCGCCCATTGCTCGAGCCGTTGGCCGAGGCCCACGCCCTGCACCACCGCTACGGCGCCGAGCCCTACGGGATGCTCGCCCCCGTCGTCCCTCGCTCCGTCCGCCTCCGCGCCACCGCCTGACCCCCACCCGAACTGGTGTCGATGGATAGGTGCATCACCTATCCATCCCCGCCGGAACGCACGTCGGTGTGGGT
>Ga0105047_10016447_pt1 | contig 11592 bp, 10 predicted proteins | sample MAT04_FD_78384 | JGI IMG/M metagenome (GOLD analysis project Ga0105047, IMG submission 78384) | Freshwater microbial communities from Lake Fryxell liftoff mats and glacier meltwater in Antarctica - MAT-04 (megahit assembly) | ecosystem: Environmental > Aquatic > Freshwater > Ice > Liftoff... | reverse complement strand
ATAAAAAGTGTCGAAAATGCAAGTTCAGCATTTGTAATTTTTACTCATAAAAAACAACAAACAAGTTCGGCAGAAATTAAATATGTTGTAGTTAAGAAGAGTGATGTATCGGCAGGGATCGAATTATTAAAGAAGATAAATATTTTTTTGTATGAACAAAAATGCAACACTGTTTCTTTATCTGCTATGGAAAATTCTCATGAATCTCAAATAGCGGTTGCTTGCGGATTTACCGAAGAAAGTCGAATACCAGGCCCCCCGGGGTCACTTATTACTGGAACTTTAATTTTGTATAGATTATTAATGCCTTCTGGAGAAAAAGAAGTTACAGCGTCATATAAGGAAACAATAGATTCTTAAAAAATATATTTTGTCGCTTATTCTATTTTGTTATAGTATCGGCATGCAATCACAACAACAGCACAGTTTACCCACAGCTATTTGCCCAATTGTTCGGCTCTATAAACCAGTCGATTATCAAGCAATACTCGCATTAGCTGGTAAAGAGCATCAAGCGTTGTATGATACCCCACAAGCGGATATGCATGCCTTTATTATTGATATGGCAACATATAACCCCGAGATTACTATTAAAGTTGTAGAAATAGATCATCGAATGTGTGCCTTTATTATATATACATTAAATAGATATTCAGGTGCTCGAATTAATTATCTTGCAGTTGAACCAAGCATGAGAAACTTTGGATGCGCAGGTGCATTACTCTCTGCCATATGTGAACATGCGCAACAAGAAGAATATGAATCGGTTATCGTATCTGTTATTGAAACGAATAATAAAGCTATTGCGTGGTATGTAAAACGGGGTTTTACCTTAATTCAAAAGCAGTATGATGCAGAAACTGAAATTATTTATTTAGAGAAAGTCTTAGAAAGATAATTGATATTTCTTTAGATATACAACGCATTTTTTTGCGTATTGTTGACTCTTGAGCGTGTAAATCGGTATTACATATTAAAGGGAGATAAAAAAAGCAATACGTGGGGGATTGCTATGAAGGTATTTGTAGGGACGATTTCTAAAGCTTTCATGTTCATTGCATTATTGCCACTTATGGTGTGGATCAGTTGTTATTGGTATAGAAGCTCTGCACTCTGTTTGTATTGCGATTTTTCATTCCCATTATCTGAGTATGTAACAACTACTATTATGCAGACTATTCAATCTCCGGGAAACAGATTTAAAAATGCCCGACTATTGCTAGAACAATTTAATGTTATAAAAGCAATTGATTTTGAGTATGCACCGCAAGGTTTTGTTTGTGAAGTGAGCTGTTTTAAACCAATTTTTATAATGAATAATATCTATGTTGTTCTTACCAATCGTGCGGTAGTTGCTCCAGAATTATTTCAAGAATTACAATTACAAACTATTGCTCATATTACTAACGAACAACCAATAGCTGATTGTGTAGCTAAAGAGTTATATGATTGCATAACTACTATTGATTTAGAGCTTAAAGAACAATTTACGGTTACCTGGCGACATGCACGGGATGTTTTATATTGTGACAAAATTAATACCCAGTATGCATTGCAAGCACGATCAGATCAAATAATTACACCTCAGATGATTCAACACTATCACACTGTTATTGCACTGCATAAAACAAGACCGATAAAGAAAAAAAACCATGTTGGACTATGGATAATTGATATACGTTTTGATAATCAAATTATTCTCTGCGCGCAAAAAGGGGGGCAGGGTTATGGCAAAATTAATGCATGATAAAATTACGGTAGCAATTGATATAGGTACAACTAAAATTTGTGTATTAGTTGCACAACCAACTGCAATGGGCTTTGAAGTTATTGGAGTTGGCAAAGTACCTTGTGATGGCTTAAGAAAAGGTGTGGTTGTTGATGTAGCTAAAACTATCAAATCAATTGAAGCAGCAGTTAAAGAAGCACAGACTATGGCAGGAGTTTCGATCGATTCGGCTGTTATAGGAATTTCTGGCGGACATATTCAATCTACTAATTCAATGGGTATGGTTCCAATAAAGCATACGCAAGTTCGTCAAACTGATATTGATAGTGCACTCATGGCAGCGCAAGCAATAACTATTCCTGAAGGATATCAGATATTGCATGTACTGCCTCAATTTTTTGTTATTGATGGTAAAGATCGTGTACAACATCCCTTGGGAATGTGTGGCGTGCGCTTAGAGGTGCATGCGCATATTATTTTAGGCTCAGTTACGTCTGTTCAAAACTTAGTAATCTGTTGTCAGCAAGCTGGGATTGCAGTTGATGATATTATTTTAGAACAACTTGCATCAGCTGATGCAGTACTGAGTGATGATGAACGCCATTTAGGTGTAGCGATGCTTGATATCGGTGGTGGAACTTCAGATCTTGCAATGTATCACAATGGAAGCATTCGCCATACTAAAGTACTGGCAATTGCAGGTAATCATGTGACCAATGACATTGCTATTGGGTTAAAGACAACTTTAAAAGATGCAGAACGAATTAAAAAACAATTTGGTTATGCAGATATGAACTTGTTATCTCATGACGACATTATTGAAATTGAAAAAGTTCAGGGTATAGAAAAAAATCATATATATGTCAGTGAATTAATTAAAATTATTCACCCGCGAGTGTCAGAATTATTGACACTTATTCATCAAGAAATTACCAAGCGCAATCTAACTGGGTATATGACCTCAGGCTTGGTGTTAACCGGGGGCGGCTCATTGCTTAAAGGAATAAGCGAATTAGCACAACAAATATTTCAAGTTCCAGTTCGCATTGGAACTGCTCGTATTGATTACCATGTTCCTCAAGCATTAGATAATCCGATTTTTGCAACAGGATATGGTTTATTGGTCTGTACATTTAATAAGAAACAACAAAAAACAATGCAACATTCAACCGGTCCAATGGTTAATCGTATTATTATGCGCATGAAATCATGGGTGTCAGATTTCTTTTAATAACCCCTAAAAGTCAAGGAGCGGTTAATGATTGATTTTGAACAAGAGTTGCGCGCAGTTGCAACTATAAAAGTTATTGGTGTAGGTGGCGCTGGCGGTAACACGGTAAATAGTATTATCGATTCTGGATATCACGGTGTGGAATGTATTGTAGCAAATACTGATTCGCAAGCATTAGAGCTTTCTAAAGCTGCGACTAAAATTCAATTGGGTGTTAAATCAACCAAGGGACTTGGTACCGGTGCAAACCCTGAATTTGGTAAACGCGCAGCCGAAGAAGATCTAGATAAAATCATGGAACAAATAGAAGACGCTGACATAGTGTTCTTAACTGCCGGTATGGGCGGTGGGACCGGGTCAGGTGCTATGCCGGTAATTGCAAAAGCAATTAAAGAAAAAGGCATTTTGTGCATTGCAGTTGTAACTAAGCCGTTTACATTTGAAGGGAAAAAACGTGGCAAAGTTGCACAAGAGGCACTTGAGCAATTACGTAAAACAGTTGATACATTATTGGTTATTCCCAATCAAAAATTGCTTGAATTCGTAGGTACACATGTATCTATGATCGATGCATTTGCCATGATTAACGATGTATTAGGTCAATCGGTTAAAGGTATTTCTGATATCATTACCAAGCCCGGATACATTAACGTTGATTTTGCTGATGTGAAAACCATTATGCAATCACGTGGTCTTGCAATTATGGGTACGGGTAGAGCGGCAGGTGCAGGCCGTGCTCAAGAAGCAGCTCTACGCGCAATATCATCACCATTACTTGAAAATATGAGTATCAAAGGCGCACGTGGTGTGTTGATAAACATAACCGGTGGTAAAGATCTTGGGTTGCATGAAATTAGTCAGGCAGCACAAGTAATTTATGATCAAGTTAATGGACAAGAAGATCAACTTGGTGAAGAAACCAATATTATTCTTGGTTCAGTAATTGATCAAACCATGACCGATGAAATAGCAGTAACGGTAATTGCAACTGGATTTGTAGATGCAGTCACTATTACACCTACTGTTGTAGCACAATCTGAGTTAATCCAACCCGCACAATCAATTGGACAAGAAATGCCAGCACTTGTGACACAAGTTGTTGCTAAGCTAAATGAAACAGTAGCACAACCGGCAGTAGAAAAAAGTCCTGAATCAGTTCAAGCGCAACCAGTAATACAACAAGTAGTAATTGAACTGCCAATGCATATTGATATGAGTGATTTAGATGTGCCAGCATTTATGCGTAAGGATAATGCGCAATAATTAAACATTTAATGGCATCTTTTCACAAAGTATTTAGACATAAGAGCTTTACCAGGTAACTTATAACAAAATTGATACAACAGGGTTATATGGTAAAGCTCATTTTTTTGTATTTATTAGGTATGGTATTAGCTGTAGTTGTTCAAGCAGGAGATTCCAAAGAACAGTTATTGTCAGATGCTCATACTAATTCTACATCATTTACAATTAATCCATTATTGCTGCGACGTGCAGATATCAATAATACTCAATTTTCTGCTGACGCATGCCAATTGGTTTCTCAGCTATATTTACAAAATGCTTATGAAACTAATAATGAAAAAATGATTGATGCAGCTAGGCCTTATATACAACGATGTCAAGCGACAAAGCATCCAGATTCATTGCGTTTATGGCTATTATTTTATACGCAAAAGAAACAATATCCTCAAGCGCTCTTGCAGCTTAAAGATTGTTCAAGTGATTACTTGCCCTTGTATTTGCTTATTGTGAGAAATCAAAGAAAAGAATTGATTAAAAATTTAGCTTTAATACATCAGCAAATTATTGAGTTGGGATTAGGTGAAGAACAGAAACAACGTTGCAAAATAATTACCGAAGTTATCCCACAAGTGGTAGAGGCTTTTATGAAAGGCTTGCCGTAATTAATGCAAGACTTTTTAATGCACTTGCTAATTGAGAGCTTTGAGTGGGAGCAAGCTTGCTATTAGTTACATTACGCATTGCTAATAATGTTTGCGCATCAAGATAACCCATGCGGATTTCTGTGGTGGTAATTCCATGAGGTGTAAATATTCTGCAAGAATAGGGAACTTGTACTGATTCATAACCATTTGATAATTGTATAGTTCCTGTTCGATAAGCAGGCTGATCATCAGTTTCTGCATGATACGCAGCGCCCATACGGCCAAATTCACCGGGTTTGCATTCAGTGGTTTGCGTAATATAAGGAGTATCACGATGATTGGTAATGGTCAGAGGATATGCAGTGTTATTTTCAATACTAATGACGTCAAGCCCTTGTTGAGTTTTTGCATTGGTTAATACAAATAACAACGTAGCAAGATTAATGGTTCGCCCGATAAGTTGTTCGGCGGGTATATCGAGTGCATGAATCTTTTTATCAATCTTAATAATAATTTGAACAGTATTAGTAGCACTATTAAGGTAGGGCTTTACATTAACTTTTGTAGTTTTATTTGCGTCAATTATAGCTGGTTTTAACAGTTCAGCTGTAAGTTTTGGGTTGGAGCATAACAATGCCCATTCAGAAGCCGTAGTAGGCTTGCGCATAATAATTACGCTTTGGTATAGTTGATTATAAATGGCACATGAACTTTGTTGAATATCTACTATTTCTGATGTGCTTGTCTGGGTACTATTACTCTGTAAGAGCAGTGCTAGAGTAAAGAAAAATACGAATTTTTTCATAGAATAAACCTCATATTAGGTAATTATTCAAATTGTAGCATATTGGCCAAAAAAATCAATTGCTCATATTGTATACCTGTAAATATTAAAAAGGGCGTATATTTATTGGATAATGCCTCTGGATTGGGCATTTTTTACAATTAATTAGCAATGTGGTATATATAGTGAAGAGAAATGAGAAAATATGTTTTTTTTGAAATCTATTTCATCCTTCTTAACATCATGAGGTACGTTATGGTTGTTTCTAGCCAGACGAGAGTAGTAGTTATGTTGTCAGCATTATTATGTAGCACATTATTACAAGCCGATTGGGGTTGTGTATCACGCAAAACCGACATGCGCGATGCCCGAGCTGTGGCACTTCTAGTTGGCGGAGCGGTAGCCGGTGCATGTGCTGTTTACAAAGGCATCGAATGGTTATTTAGTAAGACTACCCAGCAAATAATTGAACAAGCGCGTTCAACCTATCATGCTGAATTATTTAAACACCAAAAGCATCTCTCCTATTATTATTCACAATGGCACCCGATTATGCAGGTTGATGAGCATATGTTATATGCAATCGCGTCATATCAACAATCAACCATTCGCGCACGCAACATGAATAGTTATACTTCTTCATTGCAAGGATCACTGAATCTTTTACTTAATCATCGCGAACAATTAGCTAAGCGATTGCAAAAGCTAGATGCAGTTGAAGTGCAGCATGCGCAACCAATAATATATCAGCTCATTGCAGATATTGATGCGTATACGGTTAAGCTGGACAGAGTAGTAGCCATGCTAGTTGCTAATAAGTCATATTTCAATTTATATGATTTAGAATCTTTGTTATTGCAACGTTATAATAATGAATTGTTATTTATTAATAACTATCTAGCAAACTCAATTGAATCACATTTGTATGTGTATTTCAGAGGTAATGCGGCAATACATAATTATTATGGCATCCAATATCCATATATGAATTACTTTAAAAATATATCCGATGATATTAATCAATTATCACAAGCAATAGATTATGCGAATGTGTATTACCAGAGTCGCTTAAAAAATGCTGATCAATTGCGTATTAATTTACAGATTATTAAAAACGTTGTGGTATCAAGTAGAAATTATGCCGAAGAAGTTCATCGGTATGAGATTGCTAAATTAGAACGTGAACGCTTACAATTAGTGCGCGAACAGATTGCTATTGAAGAGCGTCGTAATGCTGATCTGCAAAAATTGGCACGCATCCAAAATGAACAACTTAGAGTGCAAGGACAGCAGTTACATGCGCAACTCATTGAGCAAGCTATCCTACAGCGTGAGCGAGCGTGTGTGCAACGTTGCAAAGAAGTAGCAGCGCGTTGTGAGCGCGAGTGCAAGCCTGCATGTCAGAGAACCGGTTCTACTCAATCTTGCGTGAATGAATGCAAACGAGCATGTGAACAAGCTTCTCGAAACATTGAAAGAGGTTGCGAATATTATTGCGACACTGCATGTAATAATAATTGGTAGTAGTTGCAAAAATGTTTTATGTGTATAGCGTTTGTACATTCAGCCTAATTGTTGATTAATTATATCAAGTAATTAAAAAAGGCCCGTTCGTGGTGATCGAAGTCGAATCCATAACGGGCTTTTAAAATGTACAATAAAAAAACTATCTAAAATGAATAATTGTTACGTTTATATTTTATTATGCAGCGATGGATCTTATTACACGGGTCATACCGATGATATTGATAAAAGAATATCGAGGCTCGAGCAAGGCATTTCTACGTGTTATACGTTAAAACGATTACCAATAAAAGTTGTTTTTGTTAAACGCTTGCTACTCGTTATCAAGCAATAGAAGTTGAACATCAGATCAAAAGATGGACTAGGAAAAAGAAAGAGCAACTTATTAAATATGGTTGGGAGAGTATGCAGAGCTTTGTGAGTGAAAATTAATTTTTGCCCGTATGTATTCGACTTTGCTCATCACGAACGGGCTAATATAAGTAGATGAATATTGGAATAGTATTGACCGAAGTTTATCCTGAGCCTTGTCGAAGGGCTCCCAGCAGTCGCATTACAGCTATGGCGGACAAGCACCACGAACGGGCTTGGTATGACTAACTTATTGTTACTTACATTGGCAAAGCTTACGCATAATCAAAAAATACTTTGTAAAAGACAGACAACTATAAATGATTGTGAATTATTAAAAAATATAACCTATGATAGTTCTTCGCGCTTGCTAGATATAGTATATAAAATCTGACTACAGGAAGTCCTTCAATTCTGCTTTTCACCTAGACTTCGCCAATGTTTCTTAGGGCAGGCTCAGGCTAAACCCTTCGATTACGTTCGGGACAGGCTTGGGTCCGTAGATAGCATCATCAATCAACTAACACAAGCCGTTCATGATTAGCGAGCGGGGTCATGCATTAACAAAAAAGCCCATTTACTTACTGAATTATTAAAAAATAGTTATATTTGATTAAAAATTTAGTTTTTTAACTCTCTCAAAGCTTTATGATATTACACAACGCATCGCTCTGTTCTCTGTATTTTGGAAACAATAAAACTGCTATTGATCAAGAATTTGTAAAAGAAAAAAGTATATATATTGGATTTCAAGAACCGTTTGATACCATTAAAAAATTCGTTCAAGCGCGGGATTTGATATTTTTACATCAAACTCATTCTGCAACAGGTCATCAAGTATTAGAATCAGAGAAAGATATTATCAAAGGCGCTGAAGGGGATTATCTTATTACTGCAGTCCCTCGATTAGGCCTTGGCGTATTAACTGCAGATTGCTTGGCAATTATAGTGCACGATCCCGTGCATCATGCATTGGGTATTGCACATGCTGGTTGGAGAGGTTCAGTTGCTGAAGTAGGTTTACGTATGCTTGAGCATATGCATTCACAATTTTTAACAGAATATGATCAAGTTAAAGTATACTTTGGTCCCAGTGCTCGTTTGTGCTGTTACGAGATAGGCGCTGATTTTTTTGAACATTTAGATCCGTATGTATACGCTCAAGAGACGATAGTTGAAAAAGATTCTAAGCATTATTTCGATTTAGGATTATTCAATAAACTGCAATTAGAGTATGCAGGCGTATTAAAACAAAACATTAAAACAGAATATAATACGTGCACTATCTGCGATGATGCGTATGTTTCCTATCGAAGAGATCGAGAAAAAAATAAACGAAATATAACAGTAGCGGCTTTAAAGTAAGCGTTTTTTCAAGCTGGTCAATTACAGTTACAGTTGTTACACTTGTAGTTGATAAAAGATACGTTCATTATTTACTTTTATTGGTTTCATTTTTTAAGCTAATTAAAAAATTAGAAAGCCAAATGAGCCGTGGAGCTACTTTATGATCGCCCGAATATTAGCCCTTGTACTGGGAACTGCTAATGCGCGTGAAATGCGTCGCATTAAACCAATTGTTGAACATATTAACTCATTAGAACCTAAAATTAGTGCATTAACTGATGAGCAGTTAGCGGCTAAAACTATTGAATTTCGTGAGCAATTGTCTCAAGGCAAAAAGCTTGATGATATTTTACCCGAAGCGTTTGCAGTTGTTCGTGAAACAGCAAAACGCACCTTAGGTCAACGCCATTTTGACGTACAGTTAATTGGTGGTGTTGCATTGCATCAAGGTAAAATTTCTGAAATGAAAACCGGTGAAGGTAAAACACTTACTGCAACATTAGCGTTGTATTTAAATGCACTAACAGGAAAAGGTGCTCACTTAGTAACGGTTAACGATTATTTAGCACGTCGTGATGCTGAATGGATGACGCCTATATTTACTGCATTGGGTATGACGGTAGGTTGCTTGCAAAATGATATAAGTGATTCTGATCGTAAAAAGCAATATGGTTGCGACATTCTGTATGCAACAAATAATGAATTAGGATTTGACTATTTACGTGATAACATGAAATTCAGACTCGAAGATTATGCTCAGCGTGATTTAAATTTTGCAATTGTGGACGAAGTTGACTCAATTCTTATTGATGAAGCTCGTACTCCATTAATTATTTCTGGTTCTACAGATGAGAGCAGCAAACTGTATGAAGTTGCTGACAAAATTGTTCTTCGTTTGATAAAAGATACTGAATATGAAGTTGATGAAAAAGCACGTACCGTTCAATTAACTGAAGTGGGTAACGATGCGGTTGAATCGGCATTAAATATTCACAACTTATATGCAATTGAAAACATTGATTTGCTGCACCATATTCAACAAGCATTGCGTTCACATGTTATTTATAAGCGCGATGTTGATTACGTTGTAAAAGATGGCGAAGTATTAATTGTTGATGAATTTACGGGTCGTATTTTATCAGGCAGACGTTATAGCGACGGATTGCACCAAGCGCTCGAAGCAAAAGAAAACGTTGAGATTGAACGCGAAACGCAAACACTTGCATCAATTACCTTACAAAACTTTTTTAGACTCTATGGAAAACTTGCGGGTATGACTGGTACTGCTATGACAGAAGCAGAAGAGTTTTACAGCATTTATAAAGTTGACGTGCTATCAATTCCTACTAATCGTAATATGATTCGTTTGGATAAGCCTGATTTAATATTTTTAACCAACAATTCAAAATACAAAATGATTGTTGAAGATATTAAAGAACGATATGAAAAGAAGCAACCGGTGTTAATTGGTACTATTGCAATCGAAAAATCTGAATTGCTGAGTGATATTCTTACTGCAAGCAATATTCCTCATGATGTATTAAACGCAAAACAACATGAACGCGAATCTGAAATTATAGCACACGCGGGTGAGCCGGGTAGAATTACCATTGCAACTAACATGGCAGGTCGTGGTACCGATATTAAACTTACTCCAGAATCTGTTGCAGTGGGTGGATTATATATTCTAGGTACTGAGCGCCATGAAAGCAGACGTATTGATAATCAGTTACGTGGTCGTTCTGGCCGTCAAGGTGATCCAGGTGAATCGCGGTTCTATATTTCATTAGAAGATGATCTGATTCGTCGCTTTGCTGGTGATAAACTTAAAAAAAATATGCAACGTTTTGGTATGGAAGAAGATGAGATTATTGAATCTCCATTTGTTTCAAAGACTATTGAACGTGCGCAAGAAAAAGTTGAAAAACAAAACTTTGAAGTTCGAAAACATTTACTTGAATATGACGATGTATTAAATCAACAGCGTATCGTGGTATATGGCTTTAGACGCCAAGTACTAGAAGGTCAGGAAGAAATTTTTGACTTAGTGCGTGATTTAATTAATAAAACTATTCAAGACGTAGTTGCTCGTAATTGTCCTGGCAGAGCAGTTTCTGCTCAACAAGCTGATGCAGTCGTTGATGAATTAGTTAATATTACCGGACTTGAGCATTCTGATTTTGAACAGAAGGGTGTTAATAAATCATCATACGATCGTATGGTTTCTGACTTAATTAATTTATTGTTACAAAAATATGAATTGTATCGTAACCAACAGCGTTCAGATACTATTCAAAATGCTGAAAAATGGTTATTGCTTGAAAATATCGATTCGGCTTGGAAGCAGCATATGCTTAACCTAGACCATCTTAAAGAAGGTATCGGGTTGCGTGGTTGGGGACAAAAAAATCCACTTATAGAATATAAGCGTGAAGCATTTGTAATGTTTATGGATATGATGGAATCAATTCGTCGTGATGTTGTGCGTCATATATTCCATCTCAATCTTGAGCGTTTCAATGAACATGATCTTGAACAAAAACGTGAACGTGAACTTGAGCAGATTACCACCAACTTAAGCCAACTTGAAGGCAGTATACAACAACGCCATGTTGAAAAAATAGGTCGTAATGACCCTTGTCCATGTGGATCGGGCAAGAAATATAAAAAATGCCATGGTGAAAAATCTTAAGAAAGAACATAGTAAAAAAAAGGCCCGCATATTATTGCGGGCCTT